>Ga0307509_10012048_pt1 | contig 10378 bp, 5 predicted proteins | sample 10_EM_MG_FD_202245 | JGI IMG/M metagenome (GOLD analysis project Ga0307509, IMG submission 202245) | Populus trichocarpa ectomycorrhiza microbial communities from riparian zone in the Pacific Northwest, United States - 10_EM | ecosystem: Host-associated > Plants > Roots > Unclassified | place...
CCAATACGGCCGGACACCACTCTCGTTGGCGGCTAAGGGCGGGCATGAGGGAATAGTAACGATGCTCTTGCAACGAAAAGACGTCAATCCTGACCAGGCAGATACCCAATACGGCCGGACGCCACTCTTGTGGGCGGCTAGGGGCGGGCATGACGGGATAGTAGAGATGCTTTTAGAACTAAAGGACGTCAATCCTGACCAGGTAGATCCCGAATACGGCCGGACACCACTCTCGTGGGCGGCTGAGGGCGGGCATGAGGGGATAGTAAAGATGCTTTTGGAACGAAAGGACATCAATCCCAACCGGCCGGACACCGAATATGGCCGGACGCCACTCTTGTGGGCGGCTATGGGCGGGCATGAGGGGATAGTAGAGATGCTTTTGGAACGAAAGGACGTCAATCCCGACAAGCCAGGCACCGTTTGTGGCCGGACGCCACTCTCGTGGGCGGCTATGGGCGGGCATGAGGGGATAGTAAAGATGCTTTTGGAACCTAAGGATGTTAATCCCGACCAGCCAGATACCGTTTATGGCCGGACGCCACTCTTGTGGGCGGCTTCGGGCGGGTATGAGGGGATGGTAAAGATGCTTTTGGAACGAAAGGACGTCAATCCCGACAAGCCAGACACCAAATATGGCCGGACGCCACTCTCGTGGGCGGCTTCGAGCGGGCATGAGGGGATAATAAAGATGCTTTTGGAACGAAAGGATGTTAATCCCGACCAGGCGGGCACCAAATATGGCCGGACGCCACTCTCGTGGGCGGCTCAGGGCGGGCATGAGGGGATCGTAAAGATGCTTTTGGAACGAAAGGATGTTAATCCCGACCAGCCAGACGCCAAATATGGCCGGACGCCACTCTCGTGGGCGGCTCGGGGCGGGCATGAGGGGATCGTAAAGATGCTTTTGGAACGAAAGGATGTTAATCCCGACCAGCCAGACACCCAATATGGCCGGACGCCACTCTCGTGGGCGGCTATGGGCGGGAATGAGGGGATAGTAAAGATGCTTTTGGAACGAAAGGACGTCAATACCGTTTATGGCCGGACACCACTCTTGTGGGGAGCTTCGAGCGGCTATGAGGGGATAGTAAAGATGCTTTTGGAACGAAAGGACGTCAATCCCGACCGGGCAGACACCGAATACGGCAAGACGCCACTCTCGTTGGCGGCTGAGGGCGGACATGAGGGAATAGTAACGATGCTCTTAGAACGAAAGGACATCAATCCCGACTATGTAGACACCAAATCCGGCCGGACACCACTCTCGTGGGCGGCTGAGGGCGGGCATGAGGGGATGGTAAAGATGCTCTTAGAACGAAAGGAGGTCAATACTGACCATGCAGACTTCGAATCCGGCCGGACGCCGCTCTCCTGGGCGGCTGAGGGCGGGCATGACGGGATAGTAAAGATGCTTTTGGAACGAAAGAACGTCAATCCCAATCAGGCAGACAAATACGGCCAGACGCCACTCTTGTGGGCGGCTTATGGCGGGCATGACGGGATAGTAAAGATGCTTTTAGAACGAAAGGACGTCAATCCCGACCGGGCAGATACCGAATATGGCCAGACGCCACTCTCGTTGGCGGCTAAGGGCGGGCATGAGGGAATAGTAACGATGCTCTTGCAACGAAAAGACGTCAATCCCGACCATGCAGACACCAAATCCGGCCGGACGCCACTCTCGTGGGCGGCTGAGAGCGGGACTGAGGGGACAGTCAGAATTCTTTTAGAACGAAAGGACGTCAATCCCGACCGGGCAGACACCGAATATGGCCGGACGCCACTCTCGTGGGCGGCTGAGAACAGGCATCAGAGCGTAGTAAATATATTTTTACAACTGAGCGTTGCCCGCGCAGACATGGCGGAAGACGAGTCCCAAGCACCACCACCGCCACCACCCCCAAAACGATACGATGGAGCTGTGGGCGTCCTCCTAGAACCGGGAAATATCAATTCTGAAGCTGCTGGTAGCGGTGGCCAAGCATCTCTCCCTCCACCTACCCAGCCAAGTGTCGACTGTCTGGCAGAGACCCAATTCGGCTCCCACAATCCTAATACCAACATCAAAAATTTTAATAGCCAACCTTCATTCCCACAAGCAGACTCCGGTGAGCTGGAACAAGTACTGAACCTCGAGGACTCAGTCTCACCGTCCCGAGATAACGAACTCCTGCCAAACGAACCATCCATGCCCTCTCAAGCCGCTTCCCTATGGCCTCTGAAGTCCCCATTCAGTCTCCGCAAATCTGATACGCGCCCTTCTAATACCACCCCAACTCTGCCAATTGCTCTCAACTGGTATTGGATCATCGGCTCTTGCGTTTGTCTTTTAGCTCTTCTTGCTTACAGTAAGAGCTCAAATAATTGTACCTCACCCTAGGACGTTAGAGTTGCCCTTGCTGCTACTTTCCGGCACCTTTTTGTTTTTTCTTTTTCCAAGCTGGGTTGGGGGGATTGGCGCTGGAAAGACCTCCGTTTGTTCAGACATAAATTCACTTTGATATGGGTGCCTTTCTTGTTTCTTCACACTCTTTGCTATTTATCTGCTCTTGCTCTTGTTTCTTCTGTGCCTGTTTCGTCCTTTGGAGTTCTTGTTAGACATGGTCCTATAGTGCTGTTCCCGGTCATCATTCCTGTTTTTCCTTTTTCGTTAAGTTGGTGTTTGGCGTGCGGCGGGGGGGGTTTTTTTTTATGCCGTGATTTGATTTACGATACGGTTCGTGGCAACCAATTTTGTAAGAATAGATAGATGATAAGCTTGAAGAAGCCCATCCTACATCCGTGAGCTACTGGTCTATCTCCGACCAGAATTTCCTCCCACTGATGCCAGGCTATTGCCAGCTGGTCTCTTACACTATTGTGCTCCAAGTCCTGCTATTCTACCGAGAAGCGCAACCCTAACCCTACTGTACTTGACCTAGTATCTTCTTTTTTCAATACCTGTGCAGCCGAAGGGGCCAGTGTTAGGCTTGGCTGTCAAGCTAGATTTCCTAATGTCGGGGTTAGGCACCTTCGTGCATTCTGATTTTTTTCGCTTTTTTTAAGCTGCTGATGCAATCAAAATAAATCCGAGGCTAAACACTCTGCACCTCATCCGATCATACCAATATGAGCAAAAATTCCTCGATAGAGTAATTGTAATTCATATGCTAGTGCTGCACAAGCTCTGTTCTTGTAGCGCAGGGGTTTAGAGTGGGGTTGAATCCTAGTCGTAATTGCCTACTAGTAATTGCCTGATGTTCGTAAAAACGCCTGCTATTGTATATGGGCAAAATCTTGAGGCTCCGGGCAATTTTTCGCCCACATTCAATAGCAGTCGTTTTTACAAACGACAGTAAATTACTGGTAGAGTATCATACTAGCGCGCACTCGGCGGCGTTGGAGGTTCGTCTAGGGTCGGGGGTCGGATAATGTGGCCAACGATGATAGATCCTCAGTTATAACGAGATTAAGCATCTTTTTCTGTTCTTATTTATTTCTTATTTTTGTTTAAGTGGTGCAACCCAAAAAAATAGGAGGTTAAGCACCTGATCATACCACAAGAGAGAATTCCTCGGTAGAGTGATTGTAATTTGTATGCTGGTGTAATCTTCATAGGCTCTCCATATATTTGTAGTTGGAGACCCCTAGGGTGGGGAGACTGAGCGCAATAATAAGCACTTGGATATTATTGAAAAAAACAACACACTACATACAATAAAACAATCACAGCGAAATCCCTCCCCTTCACCAAAAACAAATCTCTCAAAGGAGTCCCCTAGGATATGGGATTAACGGTGTCAGTAGTGGTGGTTTTTGGATTCTGTGTTGAGAATATGCGTGATAAACTGGAAGCAACACAATCAGGAATACTTTGATGTGGTTCCCTTTCAGGAAAGTACTGGTAGGCAGCTTGGCATCACTGCACGCAGGGAATTCTGAATTAGGTTGCGCCTTGTCTCCCCGCACTAGGATTCTCCCCCTCTCTTCACCTGGGCCGGGTAATAGACATTATGGCGCGCGCACCAGCCGAGTTGACGGCGTCGGAGATTAGCTTTGACCACGTGCAGATCCCTCCCTGCTTCGCTATACATCGACGCTATTCAAGGCCATATCGCGTTTCGTTGGAGATGAAAGGAACTTGAGTAGACGACCAACCAATGGATTGAGCGATGCCTACACGACAGCTCTTACTCGACCGAAGCCACGAAGCGAAATGGATCAGGTACGCGGAATGAAGGTGCTAATGTTGGTATTGCTTAGTAAACCGCGACGGATGACCGGCGAAACGCGGCGGCAAAAAGGAACGAAACGAAACGCCAAGAGTAGGCAACACAAAAGATCGCCAACCCACAACTTAGATTGCGGAACCTCTCATTCAACTGCCCGCTCACGCTCACGATCCACAACGCTCTAAATTGGTTAACAATGGGGGAGGGGTGGGGATAGCGAAGCCTTTCTCCCATCCTTCTGCCGATCACGACATAGGTCCATTATCTTCCACTTATGCCCCCTTTCCCTTCTGCAGACTCCCGTTCTAACAAAAGAAAGGCAAACATCACAAAGACCTTCCGCTTTCCACACCCTCCGCGCATCCGACTCTTCCCTGCATCCGACTCGCTCTCGCATCCGACTCTCTCAGAATTGCATTCCTCCGGTGCTAGATCGATCCTAAACGCATATCCGGAGACTTTATCTGAGCGATGAATAGAGAGGCTGCGCGCAATGCCAATTGTGACGTACCAGATCGCGGTAGTCAGACCTCCCCCCCGCCAACCTTACCCGCTTGGCCCCCTCAAACCACCCGCCAGTTGCGACGCTCCCGCATCCCCGAGCCAAAACTGATGCCCATCCTAACAGTACCCGATCAGCCCTGGCCATTGTGGTCAAGAGGTATTGGGTCCTTCCCCCCTTTATCCCTCTTTCAGTTTCCCTTGCCTATATCTTCCCCCTTTCGCTACTAGACACATTCTCTGTCTTTGAGTAATTGCTGAGTGAAGAGTTGGTCAATGCAAGACCTCCGGGGATTTAAATGTAAATAGACCTTGATTAGTGTGTTTGCCAGTTTCTTCTGAGTCTTTGTTATTCATCCCCCGGGTTCCGGCTGGACTTGGTTGAATTGTAGTGTTCTCGCTCTGCATTCCTTCTACCCCATTCCTCATTACATTAGTATTTGTCCTGTGTTGTGTGGATCGTGGTATCTTGTGAAATACGGCCCATTGCAAGCAATTGGGTGAAATTGAGTTGAGCTTGAAGAAAGCAACCCTAAATTGGTGAGCGGCCGAAATATCGTCTCCTGCTAATTCCTCCCATGTGGGGTTGGTGATCACCACCGGTTCCGGGCTGCCATACGCCGAACCTAATTCTCCTACTCTACCGATATGCATCACGAGAGGCCCCCAACTGATTGCCCAGCACCCCAACCCTAACCCAACCGATATCATACTATGAAAACCTGAATAATTGGACGGCATGCGACGCCACGTCACTTAGTAGGGCCAGAAAAAAAGGGTTTTCTGTCTTCCAAGGGAGGAACGGCCTGTGCTTTTGATGTATTTTGTACCCCCTTCTTATTGTGAATCAGCGGCGCTCACCTTGAATTCCTCACCGCCAACAACCCCACACTAGAAGTAAGAAGATGCTAGAAGAATTCCGGTGAACTGTCTGTTGAGTCTGGCACTCGGTGAAGGAAGCGAAAAGAGGGGTAGGACACGTAGCAAAGAGGGGAAGCAAAGAGGGGTATGAGGGGTAACTGGATGGCGTGAGAAGAAGCAGAAATCGTATGATGCTTATGCATGAGGGGTTTATATGTTTTGTATTTAAGTAGATTGGTTCACACCCGATTGTTGGAATAAGAAGTCACTAAAAAAGTCTCTCTCCCTCATATACACTTTATTCTTCTTGAACTAGCATTCGCGAATACGATCGGTATATATATCCAAAACAAAAGATAAGAGGTTATGAGCCCGGCGAGCGCAGCATAACCAGAACCGATCAGTGAAGTAACCAGGCACATACGAACCGATCACCAGGCTACCTCATACGATACAAGACTCTTCAATATGTCAGCAGAACAGAGTGGAACCAGTGGTAGCAGCAGCAGCACCGGAACTGGTAGGAGCCCAACAAACACAACTTCACTTACGCAGTCAATCGAGAAGTTGGACGGCTCGATCGCAATAGGCCAGAGCAACTACAATGCCTGGCGATTCAGAATCATTCGGATTCTAAAGGAAAAAGGCCTGCTAAGTGCGATTGAGGATAGCACAGTTAGCTCCACCAAGGATGATCAAGCCTTCACCATTATTACACTAAACATAAAGGACTCCCAAATACCTCATATCCAGAATACCACAACCGCCAAGGAAGCATGGGCTGCACTGAAGGATATCCATCAAGGCATAGGAACAAATGGTAGAATCGTGTTGATGCAGCGTTTATGGGCGTTGAAGATGTTGGAAGGTCAGGACATGGCCCAACATCTAAACCAATTTCAGGAATTAGCGAACCAATTGCGAGGCCTATCAAGCGAAGGAAAGGAGGTAGACGATAGTGAACTACTCACAATCCTGACTCTTAGTCTACCAGAGTCTTACGAACCGCTTGTCATGGCCCTTCAATCTCGAACCGATATAGTCATGTTTGACATGATGGCCGGAAGACTCCTACAAGAGTCAGCCAGAAGACACGTTGGCCAAGTAACACACAAGAGCTATGAGGGAAATGCAGCACCCACCAGTCAAACCGCATTTTCAGCCAATCGCTTTCAATCCAATTCCCGATTTCGTTCCAGCCGCCCTGGGTTCCCTACGAATGGAAGAGGTCGTGGAGGCTTTCGTGGTGGAGGTAGAGGATTCTTTAGCGGTAGTAATGGTGGACAGGCTGGTCGTGGACATACACCATCGACTGGAATGAGGCCACATGTAGGAACCAAGTGCCACTATTGTGGAAAGGAGGGACATTGGAAAAAGGACTGTTATAAGCGCAAGTCAGAGGAGACAGGCACTCGGCAGGCAGGACTAGGAGGATCCCAAGAGTTTACCTTTCTAGCGGAGAAGCCAGTAGCAATACCCAGGATGGGGTGGATTATCGACTCGGGTGCTACTCAGCACTTATGCGCAGATAGGAATGCTTTTTCAACCTATACCGACATTAGCAATGACCAAACTATCACCATCGCGGATGGGACAAGAATAAAACCAAAAGGAGTTGGCGAAATAGACATCACTACCGATGCTGGAAGTATTCGATTAACGGATGTGTGGTGTGTACCTGAAATGTGAGGTGACCTACTGTCTGTCTCCCGGATCGTTGATGCTGGATATTGTGTTGAGTTTAGCCCAAAGACCTGTACTGTCAGTAAGGATGGAGTTCAGACTTTGTTGGGACAACGGTCCGGAGGTCTATACTACCTGAACAATAGGTCAGCAATCAATCGCCAGTCTCAAAGACCGGAGGCAAACCTTCGCCTTATGACGAATCAATCTCCCGGAGCCAGTCTCGCCACATGGCATAGACGACTTTGCCATCGAAGCCTAGATGATGCAGCAGTCAGATATATCTCCTCTAAAGTAGAAAACATGGAGGTCAACAACAAAAGCGAATCAACACCAAAGATTTGCGGTATCTGTGCTCAAGGCCGACAGCACAAAGAGGCGGGGACTAAGAGGCGAGAAAAATGTCGTGAAATATTGGCGATTGTGCACTCCGACCTATGCGGACCAATGCAAACAGTCGGACTAAATGGTGAAAGATATTTCGTAACCTTTATTGACGAAATGAGCGGACGGGTCAGTATTGCTCTATTAAATACCAAAGATGGTGCCATTAAAGCATTTGAATCCTACCGAGCAAGGGCGGAGAAGAGTAGCGGAAAAGTGATTAAGGTCTTTCGGAACGATGGAGGAGGAGAGTACCTTAACCGAGAATTCAAGAAGTATCTCACCGAAGCAGGCATTCAGCACATCGTGAGCCCGCCATATACTCCCTCTCAGAACGGCCTTGCAGAAAGAACCAATAGGACAATCATGGAGAATGCACGATGCATTTTGGAGGATTCAAAGCTGGGAAAGGAGTTTTGGGGTTATGCGGTACTTAACGCAACGCACATCTACAATCGGCTACCATCTCGGAGTCACAACGATATTTCCCCACTCGAACACTGGACCGGAAAGATAGCCGAGATTGGACACCTACGAATTTTTGGCTCAACAACATCGATGCATGTACCAAGCAAGAAGAGGCAGAAGCTAGACCCAAAATCGGTAAGATGCGTATTAGTTGGATACGAAGAAGATGCGGGATCGAGGGTTTACCGTCTATACAATCCTATTACGAAAAAGGTTGTTGTGTCACGAGATGTTATAATTGACGAATTATCTGTAATCGGGAACGCACAAGAGGTTAGCCATATCACCAGCACTGAATGGAATAAGGAAGCCCCCACTACTGCCTTGAAACAAAGCGAGGTCGAGGAAGAAGACTTCCAGCGACTGGATACGATTATACCACCTGTCAGGCCAATAGAGGAAATTGCCGGAATCCAGGAAAGCATAACGGTTCGCCCACGATTAGCAGTACAAGATATTACCCAAGGGGAACGCAATGCTATACAGGAAGCAGGGCAGGAAAAGGCTTCAAAGCCACGAAGGTCGCAAAGAATGCGGCAACCAAGTGGGCTTTTTTTGATTCCCATGCGCAGTTCGCACTTTTAGCCGGTATAGAGGAAGAACCGCAAACATTAACCGAGGCTCAAAGCTCTAATGAAAGGGAATGCTGGAGAGCCGCATGGAGATCAGAACTTACATCACTTGCTGAAAATAATACTTGGGAAATAGAGCCCCTTCCAGAGGACCGGCAGGCTATCGGCTGTCGATGGCCTTTTAAGAAAAAAGAGGATGGTCGATATAAAGCAAGACTCGTAGCTAAAGGCTATAGTCAGCAAGTGGGGATCGACTATGAAGAAACGTTCGCTCCCGTCGCAAAGTTTACGACAATTCGACTTCTACTTGCTTTGACCTGCGAGAACAATTGGGAGCTAGACGGAATAGACGTAAAGACAGCCTTCCTAAATGGTTACCTAGAGGAAAGAATTTACATGGAGATTCCGGAAGGGGTGGCAATCCCAGCGAATAAGGAACGAATCGGATACCAGCGCCCACTAGCGTGTCGGCTAATCAAATCGATATACAGGTTAAAGCAATCTCCGCGAGCATGGTATGGCCGGATTCACACCTTCTTTCTAGAACATAACTTTACCCGAAGTGACTTTGACCACAGCCTGTTTATCAACTATGATAAAGACATTATCCTTCTCTTGTATGTGGATGACTTGGTAGTCGCTGCTCCCACCCAGAATATCATTGGCTGGATCCGCGGTAAACTGCACGAGGAGTTTAAGATGACCTATCTGGGCCCCCTGAACGCTTATCTAGGCTTAGAGATAAAGCGGAACCGAAGTGAGTGAACCTTACATCTCTCCCAAAGTACCTACGTGCAGAAGATTATCAGTATTCATGGGATGGAACTCTGCAACCCAGCCTTAACGCCAGCCGATCGCAATGTGCGCTTGGAGAAGCCCTCTTCCACCTTTGAGGCCACACTCTATGAGCGAAGAAGATATCAGTCTGCGGTCGGTTCCCTCATGTATGCCATGTTGGGAACCCGGCCAGATATCTCCTACGCAGTATCCAAGGTCAGCCAATATAGCACCAACCCGGATCCTACCCACTGGACGGCGGTGAAGAGAATCTTCTGTTACCTTGCCGGTACTCCACACCGTGGGTTATGTTATGGGATGCACGGGAGTGGTACAGGATACACCAATGCCGATTGGGGCACCTGGGACGACAGGAAGTCAATCGGGGGTTATACATTTGTGCTGAATGGGGCAGCTATTTCCTGGCATAGCAAGAAACAAAGTACGGTTGCCTTGGCATCAACCGAAGCGGAATACATGGCCTTGACTCAGGCCGTAAAAGAATCCATCTGGCTGCAGGCAATACTCATGTAACATGTGTACATGTTCCGGTAACGGTACACAGGAGCGGGCAGTGCAGGATCTCCTATGTTTACTTGATTTATATTTGGTTTATTTGATTTGATTTCAGCTCCGCCACTGTCTCTGAGTCAGATAGGCTATGCTATCGAATTGTTATGTTTAGTTTGCTTTGTTGGAAGTTTATATTTAGGATTCCGGGCATGGAATGGTCATGTAGCACTGGCGAAGGCTGAGCACTGTTTGTTTGTTTGTTTCTTTCTTTGGTCTTGGAGGATTACAGGATTCCGGTATGTGCGCAGCTACTGGTAATGATCGTGATTGCAGGAAGGCTATCGCTCTTGGGTTTTGTATTTAAACCAGTCTCCTGGCTAGCAGGAGACAGCAGACTTCGACAGA
>Ga0307509_10012050_pt1 | contig 10378 bp, 5 predicted proteins | sample 10_EM_MG_FD_202245 | JGI IMG/M metagenome (GOLD analysis project Ga0307509, IMG submission 202245) | Populus trichocarpa ectomycorrhiza microbial communities from riparian zone in the Pacific Northwest, United States - 10_EM | ecosystem: Host-associated > Plants > Roots > Unclassified | place...
CACTACACAGGGCATGCCAAACTGGCAATCCGGACGTCGTACGACTATTGTTGGAGCACAATGCAGATGTCCATGCGCGAACCGGAAAGGAGGAATTACCGTTGCATTTCGCAGCCAGCGAGGGAGAAGCCGAGATTTCCCGTCTCCTACTTGACCGCGACGTAGACGTGAATTGCAGAGACAACCGGGGCTGGAGCCCGTTGCACTCCGCTTCTCGTCTTGGACACCTCAGTGTCGCGGAGATATTATTGGATTGCGGCGCAGATGTCAATACCAAGAAAAAGGATGATTGGACTTCTTTACATCTCGCATCGGCAAACGGAAAGACCGAAATCGTCCAATTGCTTATTCAACGCAGCGCTGAGTTTAACATTATCAACCACAAGCGGGAGACCCCGTTGGACTGGGCAGTAGGCAGCGGGAACACCGAGATCACGCGGATCCTCCTCCAATCTGGCGCAAGCATGAATGTCACCGACAAACAAGGGTGGACCCCACTGCATACGGCAGCACGAAATGGGAATTGTAGCATGGCGCGGCTGTTACTTGGGTTCAAGGCAAATCTCCATGCGCGGACAGAGACTCAAAAGACACCATTGGCCCTGGCCTGTAGTAATGGAAAGCTCGAAGTTGCAAATTTCCTTATAGACTGTGGCTCGGACATGAATTCCCTGGACAAGGAAGACCGGACCCCGCTACATTCTGCGGCACGACATGGACACTTAGAAGTCTTACAGCTATTGCTAAAGCGCGGCGCTGACGCGAACGGGTACAAGGCAGACGCCTGGAGTCCACTGCATCTTGCGTCAGCGAACGGGTATTTCGATATGGCGAAGTTGCTGATCAGGCATGGTGCAGATGTCAACAGCCGGAACAACAAACGAGAGACACCTTTGGACCGTGCGTCGGGGAACGGACACATCGAGATCGTGCGCTTGTTGATCGAATGTCGCGCGGAAGTCTCTTCCCGAGACGATAAAGGGTGGACCCCAATCCACTCTGCATCGAAAAGCGGGCATATCCGCGTCGCGAAGTTACTGCTAGAACATGGCGTCGATGTCGACGTTCGTAACGGAAACCAAGAGACAGCATTAGACCTCGCATCTAGTAGCGGGAAGATCGAGGTCGTTCGCTTCTTGATTGCGCAAGGCGCCAACATCCACGCCAAGGACAACAATGGCTGGAACCCCTTGCACGTCGCGTCACAAAACGGTCACCTTGACATCGTACAACTCTTAGTCCAGAATCGCACTGCCATCGATATCCAGAACGGGACCAAAAAGACCCCGTTGGCCTTGGCGGCAAGAAAGGGGAAGGTCAAAGTCGCGCGCTTCCTCATCGAGAAAGGCGCCGACAAGAATGCTAGGGACGACCAGAGTTGGGCTCCATTACACTTTGCTTCAAGACTCGGTCATGTTGACATGGTGCAGCTGTTATTGGAGAGCGGCGTCGACCCGAACATCAACAAGGACGACCGTTGGAGCTCACTACACCTCGCCTCTGCGAACGGTCACCTTGGGGTAGTCCAGTTACTTGTCCAGCGTGGCGCCACAGTCGACCTGCCCAACGAAAAGCAACAGACAGCACTTGACCGAGCAGCGAGCAACGGGAAAATAGAGGTCATTCGCTTCCTAATTGAACACCAAGCGAATGTGCACGCCACTGACAGTAGCGGCTGTACCCCGTTACACGCGGCATCGCAAAACGGGCACCTCAACGTCGCAAAACTATTGCTCAGACGAGGCGCGGATGTCAACGCTGTCAACGCCGCCAAAGAAACGCCCGAAAAGCTAGCATCTGAGAGCGACAAGGCCGAGGTTGCGCGCTTCCTAGCGGAGTACAAGACGGGCCCAAATGGTCGAATCAATTTGCGCTCGACCGCATTGGACGCAGTTGACCGTATCTCTGATAAAGACGGAAAGGACGAGGAACAGCCCTCGCTCCACTCTGCTTCGAAAGAGGGGAAGGTCGACGTGGTGAAGTCGTTGCTCGACCAGGGCGCAGACGCCAATGCTCTAAACACGTCTCACAAGACTTCTCTGGATCTAGCGGCCACTAAGGGGAACCTCGACGTAGTGCGGTTACTCCTTAATCGGGGCGCTGAGGTAGACTCGCGCGATAGGTTTGGGTGGACGCCGCTGCACAAGGCGTCACGATGCGGACATGTCGAGGTCACGCGGGTGCTGACCCGACATGGCGCAAACATGAACGCGAGGAAGCAGGACCATTGGACCCCAATGCATCTTTCAGCACGCAACGGACACCTCGGGATCGTGCAACTGTTACTCGACCACGGCGCCGACCCGAGTCTAGTGAATGACGAGGGGCGAACCCCTCTTCAACTGTCGCTTGGAAAAGGACATCGGGAGATCGCGGATGCACTCCAGGAGAAGAACGGCGCATAAGGTTCGGTAAGAAATGACCACTTGGACTCCAATGTTATACCTAACTCGGATTGGAATTTGGTTGTAGTGCTGATAACCTAGCGATAACCCGGCGTGGAGGAGGACAACTTTCATAGACGGCGGCGAAATCAGTTCTGTCTTTACTTTTCTATCTATAAGAACTCCGCAGGCCACATATCGTCACCCCTACAGACTCAGGTTCGGAATCCGGGAACCTGAAGGTGCACATAGACATAATTAGCCTCACCTCAGATCCCCCAATTTCTGGCGTAACTGATCTACTACATACACACGGCTGCATATGAACAAAGGTTCAGAGTACAAAAGACGATGCGGTGAACGTAGAGTGTTCGAGAACTTGGACCACAAGCTTCGCAGCAGCAGGGAGAAATGGTGCGCGTGAAGAGTTGTCAGGTGGGAAGCCTGATGGAGAAAGGGTGGAAGGGATAAAGTACCTTTTTGGCTGTGCCGTCCTCAAGGAGATCGAATGAGCACGATGCGGCGATGATAGCAGCGTTGCTGAGAGACGTCGTGTAGATCAAGGGGCGCGCATAGTTGAGCAAATAATCCCGGATCAACGTATTCGTCAATATCACAGCTGAGGGTTAGCACTTGTTAGTACACGGACAGCCGTACCCATAGATCGAACGCACCACCGGAATCTGCGAGGGCCTTGCCGAATGTGTGAAACCGGGCAAGCACAGGTCCTCCAGGCCAAGCTGGGGGACCATCCCGTGACCACCAGGTCCATATATCCCCATCGCGTGCGCCTCATCGACGATCAAGTGTGCGTTGCGCGCAGGGAAAATCTTGTCCATAGCATCGATCATCGTGCAGAGCGGTGCAACGGTTCCATCCATACTATACACGCTCTCGACCGCAACAAACACGCTACTCCGACCCTCCTTGAGCGCTACAGATTCGGCGCGGAGGGCCCGAAGCGCCGGACTGAGCGCGCGCAGATCGTTATGCGCGAACGGCCGGCGGAAACGCGGTGCGACACGCGATGTGCGCGCTCCGTCGTGGACCGAAGCGTGGATGGCTGCGTCGTAGAAAAGCGCGTTGCCCGACTGCGGTACGCATGCGAAGAAGCCTGCGTTGGCGTCGAAGCCCGAGTTGAAGAGGAGGGCTGCGGGCGTGCGGAACGTACGCGCGAGGGGGGCCTCGCGCGCTGGATGGGAGTGGTTGTAGATGAGGAGCCGCAAGCTGCCTGAGCCAAGGATCGCCAGTGATGAGTGTCGTGCTGTGAGGACGCGGGCACGGAGGAATGGGGAGGTGAGGAGGGAGAGATAGTCGTTTGATGAAAAATCGTCTGGTGCTGTGGAGGCGGAAGTTGGTGCAGCGGTGATGGTTGTAGAGACGGAGGGAGGAGCACTGGAAGAGACGTCGGAGGTGTGACCGGAGGTGATGCCGGGAGATGGCAGGAGAAGCAAGAGGGAAGGACACGTCATCTAATGCCGCGATCTTCGCGAGAAGCGAATGCAGCGGCGGGCTTTGGTGAAGATCCGACTTGTTTCGGAAGTCCCATTCTAAGAGTTGTTCGTATCAAGAAGCGTCCCTGTCAACTCGCTCACACTCAGGTTGGAAGCCCGTGTTCGTCGTCATCGAGATGGGCGTAGTGGAATTGCAGACGTTTGCCGTAATAATGTCTAACACGTGACTCGGATCTAGATGCACTTTTCGCTCGACATTTTGGGTGTGGCGAAAGGGCGTCTCTTTCAGGGTCTGTTGTACTACGAATTACGATTTTGATTCCATGAATCTGCTCTCGGGTTCATGCCGTCAAATCAACCTCTCAATTTGGCCCGCACCCCCACAGACCCCCCACACGATACCTGCGGCCCATGCGACAGCCGCATATACTCGTACATCGAACTCTACCCATGTATTTTAAACATCATCATACTCAGGCAGTACCCTTTGGCGTCCTACGCAAACCCATCGGACCGGCGTTGAGTCTGTGCGCGAAGTGAACGTAGTAAAGGACAAAGGCACGCGGATCAAACGTAATATGGCCAGCGTCGACTATCGAGTTATCGAGGGCGGTGGTGGCACGCTACCAGGGTGTATGCACGGTGGATAGACAACGCAGCGAGGGATGTGCTGGTGTGCAGAGGCCCATGTGGAGTGCTCCAGAACTTGGAATCTTGGTAGAAGAAGCACAAGGAGAGCCCGGTTTGGAGAACAGCCTGATAACTGTAGGGTGGAAGGGATATGGGACCTTGTCGTCTGCGCCATCCCCGAAGAGCACGACGCGGTGATAGGTTGCTGGGAGGGGTGGCGATTAAAAGAACGCGTAGTTGATCAGCTAATCACGAAATTACTCGTCAATAGCGGCTACGACTTAGCACCCTGGAATGCTCACCAGTACACGGATCCTAGTAAATGGAGAGAAACACCATTGCATACAACGGGCACTTTTCCGAATATATGCCAAGATGGGTAAGCGGTGCTGTAGCCAAGGGCACGGCCATTCCGAAAACTAAAATCATGTATTCCTGCAGACGGCCAAGTGAGCGTGAGAGACCTTGAGCATCGCGGAGCAGTGAAACAACGTCACCCAAGCTATACAAGCTCTACCAAGGCGAGCGCGCTGCTCACATCATTCCTGGAAAACAGACTCGGCCTGGAGCTCCCAGATCTAGGCAGTAGCACCCACGTCTTTATGCGAGAAAGGGCGGCCCAGGCACAGCACGGCGCCAGACTGGGGTGTGTACGAGAAGAAACCCCGTGTTGGCGCCGAAGGTCGAGTTGAAGGGGAGGGTGGCAAGGGCGTGAAATGTACGCAGGATGCGGCCGCGTAGGCGAGGTTGTACATGACGAGGTGCTATATAGCCAAGCCGAGATCATCGGTGATACGTGTAGCGCGGCAAGGACAGAGGCTCGAAGGAACGGGAAGGTCGAGAGGAAGACGGAGAGGTAGAAGTTTGAGGAGAAATCTGCTGGTGCTGTGCACGGGGGGCGTGGGCTGAGCGGAGGGGGTAGCTACTGCAGTGGTGGTGATGAAAGTGTACGTGGTGGAGGATAGGGTATTGGAACCGGTGATGGGAGTTGGCAAGAGAAGCGGAGGGGGTGTAAGGGGAGTCGTCGTCTGAACGCCACATGAGGAACAACGCCACGAAGGTCTGGTGGAGGGCCGCGGCATGGATGCGTATGTGGGAATGGCATGATTGGTGTGTCCTAGACATTGGTGGTTGAGAAGCCAGCTGGGCTGAAACGCCATAAACGAGGGTGTATGAGTGGAAGGGCGAAGGCAGTGGTCACTTACGTGAAGGCGGTGTCGGAGCCGGTGACGAGAGGGAAATGGTGAGACGGAGTCTGGTGTTACGACCCTTGTGAGGAGGAAAGGGAGAGCGCTGAGGCAAAGGCAGATAGGCCGCGAGTCGTGTTTGAAGTCGGTTGCTTGTCAAGGCCATTCGTTTCGAGTCTCGTCTATGGGCGGCACGACGCACATGTTGCGACCGGGATCAATAGATCAACTCACCTCACAGGTGTCAGTTCCTGAACAATTTCTCTACCCAATGACCCGCCGCCCACGGTCGCAACGTGAAAAGGTCTGGCGATAACTTTTCTTGAACTCCAGACAGCGCTTAGCTTGGATATGCTTTGCTTTGCGTCAGTCGAGCTGTGCGTGCGGGACGTCGTGGGACGAGCACCACGTGACGCGCTATCGCGCGTGCATTTCGAGCTGCTGAGCGCTCCTGCCAGAGGCTAGGCCATGGCGTACAGCGAGGCGAGACAACTTCACGGCCTTCGAGCATCCGCATATCGCGCTCATCAATCCGTGCCTCCACCTACATTCCCCTTCCCCACTCTCACTCCCCTCTGGACGAACAAACTTTCCGTTGGTCCTCCGTTAGCCATAAAATGACCTCAGAGCCACATTCTAACTCCCAATTGATCATCGATGCCCTGGCTGACTACGCCAATCTCACTGGAGTAGACCTTTCTAAGAATCCCTTAGCTGAGAAACTCCAGCAATGCAACACCCCCGATGACATCCTTCAACTACTTCAAGAAAGGGAAAAGGCCTTCAAAGAATATCGCGATGGCAGTCGGAGCCTGATAAATTCCATCAACCCAGCAATTTGTGTCCTTCATGCATTCTCCAACTTTCTTGGCGAGGCGATCAGCCTGGTGAGCTGCATATTTACAAGTCTTGTCGCGTTGGAATTTCCATGCCAATGTTTTAATGTTATCCTACTAGGTCCCCTTCCAACCAGTAAAGGCTGTCTTTGTCGGCATCGATGTTCTCCTGGCTGTACGTCCCTTCAACACCATCGGATCTCATCTGACACACCATCATTCCAGGCTGCCAGTGGAGTCAGTTCAAGTTATGATGCCCTTCTTGAACTCTTTGAGTGCTTAGGGAATTTCCTCAAACGCCTCGAAATTTATACCAACATTCCGCCAACCCCAATAATGACGGACATCATTGTTAAAATATTACTTGCATTACTTTCAGTGCTTGCTCTTGCCACAAAACAGATAAAACAAGGAAGATTCAGTGAGCCTGTGACCGTTTATAAACTACAGTTGCTCAATGTGTTTTAGAGAAATTCGCAAAAAAACTGCTGGGGGAAAGCGAAGTTGAGGCCGTGCTCCAAAGACTGGACCGATTGACCCAGGAAGAGGCTCGAACAACAATTGCACAGACTTTGAGTGTGGTTCACGGTCTTGTAAATAATACAAGAGTAGTGATGGAAGGTGTGTAATCTTCCTTGATTGGCCACTAACATTCTGCTTAGCGTTCTGTCCGTTAGATGGTAGGGCGTCAATGGATACCATCCGACAGGCTTTAGGTATGTCCCTCGTGCGAAATTGGTTATTACCCGTGCTCACTTCGGTGTTGTAGTCTCACTTCAGCAGATGACAAATGACGTGAACAAGATGAAACGTTTGTTTTATCTTTTCTGATCCATATCCACCGAGACCGACACCGCTGTTACAGGTGATCAATTCCAAAGAGATGTCCGACTTTGGCTCTCTCCTCCTAACCCTTCGACGAACGAACCACGACATCGTTTCTGAAGGACACCATGAAGGATCCGCAAAATGGTTCTTGGAGAGTGGGGTAGTTACAGATTGGAAATCCAGAGGGTCACTATTATGGATTCACGGGAAACGTATGCTTCCCAACTGCCAGCGCGCCGATTAACATTGATGGCCCCGTTATTTTATAGCAGGTTGCGGGAAAAGCACGCTCATGTATGTTGTATTTCAATCCCTTTATTCGTTCAATTCATTGATCTTGTCAACTAGTTCGGCAATCATTCACGACATAGAAGACTTGCGTAGAGCTGGATTGGCCACGATGGCCTATTATTATTTCGATTTTCGGGATGTCAAGAAGCAAGACCGCAATGGCCTCCTTACTTCTCTCCTTTCTCAACTTTCTGCCCAATCGGATACATGCTACGAGGTTCTCTCCCAACTATATTCAGATAATGATGGTGGTGGACGAAACCCGACAAGTAATTCGCTCACACGGTGCATCAAGGAGATGTTAGGATCGTCGGGACAGGGCCCGTTATATATCGTCATTGACGCTCTCGATGAGTGCCCTGATATGTCTGGAGTACGGTCTGCCCGCGAAAAGGTCCTGGATCTTATCGATGAACTCGTTAATCTGAACCTTCCGAATGTCCATACCTGCGTGGCTAGCCGTCCCGAGATCGACATTCGAAATGCGCTTGAGGCTTTAAAGCCACTCCAAATCTCGCTTCATGATCAAGATGGACAAAAGAATGACATAATCGAGTACATCAAGTCTGTTATTCATTCAGATCGAAAGATGAAGAATTGGAGAGAGGAGGACAAGCAACTCGTCATCGACACACTTTCTGACAAGGCAGATGGCATGTGAGTTTTTCTGTCAATCTTCTGGTGCTTCGCAACAGACACTCACATGAACTCATAGGTTTAGATGGGTCGTGTGCCAAATTGACAGACTGCGTCGCTGTCTCCCCTCAAGTATTCGGCGGGTTTTGAATGACTTGCCAGAGGGTCTGGATGAAACATATAGCCGCACACTGTTAGGAATCGATAGGGAGAAACAAGAATATGCGCGACGTCTCTTTCAGTGCCTCACTGTCTCCATTCGCCCTCTCCGCGTCGAAGAACTCGCAGAGATCTTTGCAGTTCGTTTCGACGAGTCAACGCGCCCCATATTCAACCCAGACTGGCGACTAGCAGATGCGAATGAAGCGGTCTTGTCCGCCTGTTCTAGTCTTATATCCATCGTCAGTGCGGCGGGTTACCGAGTTGTTCAATTTGCGCACTTCTCTGTCAAAGAGTTCTTGACATCGGAACGACTCGCAAACAAAAATCCCCCTCTTTCATGCTACCACATCCTCCCTGAGCCTGCGCATACCACCCTTGCGCGTGCTTGCCTCAGCTGTCTTCTCCATCTCGATGACAAAATAGACAAAGATGCCATACAGCACTTTCCTATCGCCCTATATGCGGCTCAATACTGGATCGATCACGCCCGATCCAGTAGTGTATCGTCACAGATTCAAGACCTGATGGAGGATCTCTTTGATTCATCGAAACCACACTTTGCGGCATGGGTCTGGTTATACGATATCGACCACCATTGGTTGGACCCAATGTCTGAGAGACACCCGACGCAGCCTTCAGCAATGCCGCTGTACTATGCGTCATTGTGTGGTTTCCGTGGTCTCGTTGAGCGCCTTATCGCGGCTCATCCACAGGACATCAATGCCAGGGGCGGATTTCACGACACTCCGATGCATGCTGCCTCTGCCAAGGGACATTTTGAAATCGTACAGCTGCTTCTTAGCAACAATGCAGACCCTCATTTGTGTGCCTCTGACGGCAATCCCCCGTTACACGCTGCATCACGAGGCGGACACGTCGAAGTTGTGAAGATATTACTCGACTGTGGCGTGGATGTGAGTCAAAGGGGAATGGATGGATGAACCGCTTTACACTATGCATCGTGTTGGGGAAGGGTGGAAGTGGCCCAATTTCTTATTCAACAGGGTGCAGTGGTCGATGCATTCGGTGACAATCAACAAACCGCTTTGTACGAGACAGCTTTTGACCTTGAGCTTGCGCGGCTCCTCATTAATTCTGGCGCAAGCGTAAATATCACAGAAGAAGATGGTTGGACTCCACTACTCATGGCAGCGTGGATGGGAGATTGTGAACTTGTGGAGCTGTTACTTGCATCTGGGGCAAGTCTCGAAGTGCGGAATCGATCCCACGAAACACCATTGGCGCTGGCCTGTCGTGAAGGGAGGCTTGAAGTCTCACGGTTCCTTATAGATCGTGGCTTAGACGTCAATTCCTGGGACAATTATGGATACACCCCACTACATGAGGCATCACGACATGGGCACCATGACATCGCACAGTTATTGCTAGATCACGGTGCTTATGTCGATAGCCGGAACGACAAACAGCAGACTCCCCTGTTCCTGGCCTCATGGTACGGACACGTCGAATGTGCCCGCCTTTTAATCGCCCATGGCGCAGGCACCTCTTGTCAGGATTAAAATGGCTGGACACCCTTCCACTCAGCGTCACGAAGTGGGAATCTCCTTGTCGTCCGACTATTGTTCGACGCTGGTGCTGCAGTAGATGTTCGGGACAGCGGACAGCGGACCCCATTAGCCCTGGTGTCGAGCAAGGGGAAAGCTGAAGTCGCAACTTTGCTCATCGAGCGAGGGGCCGACATCAATGCGCGGGATGATCAGGGCTGGGCCCCCTTACACTTCGCTTCGCGTCACGGACATGTTGACATGACGCGTATGTTGCTAGACCGTGCCGTCGACCCGAATGTCCGGAGCGGCCACCTATCGACCCCATTACATCTGGCATCGGCTAATGGCTACCTCCAGGTCGCCGAGTTATTGGTTCAGCGTTGTGCAACTATCGGTGTCTCCAATGACGAGGGAGAAACACCCCTCGACCGAGCAGCATTCGAAGGGCACATTGATATTGTG
>Ga0307509_10012051_pt1 | contig 10377 bp, 13 predicted proteins | sample 10_EM_MG_FD_202245 | JGI IMG/M metagenome (GOLD analysis project Ga0307509, IMG submission 202245) | Populus trichocarpa ectomycorrhiza microbial communities from riparian zone in the Pacific Northwest, United States - 10_EM | ecosystem: Host-associated > Plants > Roots > Unclassified | place...
AATGAAGCGGTGGGCGGTTGCGCGTAATGTACATAGTAAAATATCTTCCTGATATCTCAACGAGGTCTTGAGGACATCTTAATGAGATCTCTGGGATATCTATGCGCGGATGTCGGAAGAGATCCACGGCTGACGTCTTATGATACCGGCTGATGTCCCACGACATCAGACCCGGTTGGCTGTGTAGGGAAGCTGTCAGGAGCCGTCCCATGGTGGATCATCCTCCTAGAAATATTGATGGGAGGGAGCACCAGAGGAAACCAGGAAAAGTCCGTATAACCGACTGACTGCAGCGGTTCCTCCCAGACACGCCTGATCATGTGCCCCGGGCCTGCTGCCTACCCCCTATAATACGAACTCCTATTCTGGAGCTATTTGAAGCCGACTAATCACCATCCCACATCACCCTCTCTCCCTACACCATGAGCACCAGTGTAACCCCAATCCTAGCCTCACGCGCCAGCGCTTCCGATCCAGAGACAATCACTATCGGATCCATTGCAATTGCAGCTAGTGTCTTCATGATCTTACAACACAGATACAAGTTTTTGCCCCTGGGCTCCATTCATTCGATCAAGAAACGTTCAAAAGAGGTGGTTGAGGAGAGAATCCCTGCTTTCGACCGCCAGTTGGATCGGGTTCTCCGCGCACGACACACACAACCCCCACGACCAGTGCAACCCGCGGCACAAGCTAACCAACCAGTCGCACCGGTGCAGGCTCTGGTTCCTGTTTTGGCACAGGGACAGGCACCAGCACCTGCACCGGGACAGGGACAGGCACCAGCACCTGCGCCGGGACTGGGACAGGCCCTGGCACCGGCACCGGGACAGGGACAGGCCCCGGCACCAGCACCAGGACAGGGATAGGCCCCAGCACCAGGACAGGGACAGGCCCCGGAATATCCACCGGACATGGAGGCAGTTTTCCAAATGCTCTGTCGTTGCACCGACAGGTAAGCACCTATTTCTTCTCCAGCTATCTAGTGCTTACGTATTGTGGAGGTGTGTGGAGAGCGTGAGGAATGCAGATAAGGTATCCGGAATCCTTCACTTCATTTGGCTTCCCCCAGGGGCGGCTTGAGAAGCTTTCACTGTGATGAGAACGGAGGCCAACGCTATGGAGGGACTTTGTGCTGTGAGTAACCTTGGCCATGAGCGTGGGCCTATTTAACAATTGACATCTAGCACGTGCGGATCCTCCTGGAATCCGAAGAACTACTCTTGGGGTTATAGGACTAATTGCCACAGGCATGGCGCCCATCTCGACTTCCGGATACCCTTCCCCGTTCTCCCTCAGGGACTCGAATGTCTCCCACATTGACCATCTGTTTTCTCCCATTCTCCCTCAACCACACTGTCTCGCTGCATCAGTCATCTGTTTTCTCCTGTTCTCCCTCAGCCGCAATGTCTCGCTGCATCAATCATCTAGAAATCATCAATCAGTCCAAAGGACCTGTAGTTATAGACTTATAGACAAAGTGTTCCCGATAATCAAATCCAGGTATCGAACGATGAAAATCAAGGGTTTTCTTTTCCATAAACGGTCAAGAATAGTAATCCCTGACTGTCATGGATTCCCAACGTGGTTACTGGCATGTGCGCTGTTTCCAGACACTCAAGCGATGATTCCATGAGTATATATACCGCCGCCTCCTCAACTCGATCCCTCCCTTCATCTCTTGGGGACGACATGGCCGACATACCTGCGCCACCCCCCCCACCCACCCGCCTTCGTCCCCGTTCCCCGTCGACACCCTCGAACTTGGATGCGCCTCCGCCAGTGCGCCACCGCCTGTTATCGACGCCGCTTCGACCCCCTCTCATTCCTGTCCCCCCACCACCACGTCACACCTTGTCGTTCAAGATAACCAGTAGTGCCGCTTCGAGCCTCAATATTCCTGTTCTCCCTCCGCCTCGCCATGCCTTGTCGTTCAAGATAAACAATGCTTCAACATCAAACCCTGGGGGTGTCAAATGTATGTCCGTCTCTTTAGCTGCTGGCTTATCGCACGCTCTAATTTCCATCAGCGCGGTCATCCAAGCCTCACCCCACCCATAGTCGTCATCCTGGCCCCCAACCTCCTCGCCCCTGTGGAGCCCACGCAAGTGGGTATGTGTCTGGCGTAACCCACCTGAACCCGGCATCGAGTACCAGGAAGACTATGGAAGCTCTTCGAGGGCAGAAGAATATATGCTGCAAGACTATTGCACTCCTGGCGGATGGGCTACAGCGAATCGACAGGTGGACGTACGTCATTCAGGACTGGAATGAGGCATTGGGCATTCTTGAAGTGAGTCTGTTTGCCCCGCCCCTCGACACGAGCTAACTATGAATGGCGTTTAGCCTTCCAGGTTTTACCACGTACGGTCGTTGCCGACGAGTGAGACAAACATCTCATTCGTGTGTGATTGTCCCGACCGACACCACCGAGGCTGCACCCACATTCGCCTCTTCAGAGCTCACGCCCATCATCTTCTTCGAATGGAACCCTTCTCCCCTTCTCCCCACCCATCCGCCTTCCTCGTCACAAATTCCGCGACACTCGACAACTTCATTTTTTCGGTCTGCAATACCCGTGGTGCTGGCCTACAGGGCGGTAAACGGACCATTGTCCTACTGTCAAGAAGTGGACGGTCGAGATGCCGGTCTTGTCCCAGCAGGGGATGGTGCCATCATGAGGTCCTCGCTGTTAACTACGCCTCGCGCGCTGGCATCACGGATGAGAAGGGGGTGCTCGACCCTGACCTCGCCATAGAGATTCCCCCCGAACTGGATGAATCGTCCCCCGTGCCCTCCGTTAAATCCCCCACCTCATACCTTCCGGTCCCTCCCCTCGCTGGTGCCATCTCTCTACCGGCGTACTCGACTATCCTCCCCCCCTATCATGTGTTCCCCGCCATCACTCCTCCCTCTCGACTCCCATTCGCGCTGCTGCTGTGGGAGTATTGAACCCGAAAGTGTCGACGCTACCACCCAATCATTCATCATATTTGGTGTTCGAATGGCAACAAGCTGCGAAATCGAGGTTCCAGCCTGCGATACCTGCTGCCATCGTCTCCGGAAATACGGACCCGACTGTGGTCCTATCGGTATTTTCAACTGGAACAACCTCTACGGGTTCACACCAGGCTCCTTCCCAGCCGCTCGATGGGGCACCCGATTATTTATCCGGACCGGCGGTGTTTCCTTTTATATCGATGAACGTCTCGTTGTGAACGGACAGGCCCTCGCACTCATCACTGAAAAAGGAAGGTTTCCTATACAGCCACTGAGACCACCGACGCCCATCAGATTTCACCTGTCCTGTTCACCGACGGCTGGGTAGGAGCCTGGGTTCACACATGGACTTCTGAACGAATACACATCTCTCTTCACGTCCACCGTTGTCCCATTCTCCGCATTTGTGATCTCCCGCTACCGCACCTACACCGATTCCTTATCCCCTCTCCTGTTCTGCAGCACTGAAATTTTCACCCGGGTTTGGTTCGCGTTTACGGAACTCCGGGTGCTCGACAGCGGGATGCAGTGTATCTCTTGTGGCAAACATCCGGAGATCGTGATCGCCGATGGGGTCAGCATTGCTTATTCCTCCTCCAAGTTTGTTCAAGGTCTACTGCCCCCCAGTGCCACGTAAGCTGCTAGTCCTGTCAACTCTACGGTGAAACTGGGTTCCAGTGATTCCCGGAAGGCAATCTCCGCTCGGAAACTCCGGAAAGAGGTGCAAAGACTCGTTGCCTTACCGTCATGGCCAACAGCCTTCGCACTATCGTCAGATTCGATTCCCCAACTCTCCTCTTTTGTGTCGTACTATCTACGTTTACCTATGAAGGCCCGGTTGCGTGTAGCAGTGCGAGAGTTGCTGTCACAGGTATGTTTGTTTAGGTGATGAAGTTGCGTGGCCTCAGTTATATTTTGTCACTTTGTATCATAGATCAGCACCGATGATATTATTTCCCAACTTGTCCCACTTCCGTCCCTCCCATTGCTTGCTGAATTTGCATCAAGTCACAAGCCTCCGCCGCATCTCCAGGTATGGATTCCTGCGATTGGCAGTGTCCTGAATGAGTTGCCGATGGACTCCGTGGTGCCGCAGGCGTTGATCGATATTACAAGCTGGCTCTGTCGTCGAGCATATCAGGTCTTCACACAATTCTCACAGCACACCCCCCCAACACCCGACCCATCCTCTGCTCCTCCTTCCGGAGGTTACCTTGTCACTGGAGTCTGCTATGGTTCACCCGCAGTTTGGGTTCGCCCGAAGTACATACACATCCCCGACGACAGTGCATTAGAAGACAAGCTGCAAAATCTCGCCGAACATACGGCCGACAACTCCGCGTGTGGACTCCCTCCAACCGATCGACGATCGCGTGCGTCGGAGGACGGGAGCGCCGCCGAGGGTGCGATTATGTAATCTGCGATCGTCTCTCAACATCTTCCCTCGCGTCGGGCATTCTCCAGGACCAAGGTCATGACCACCGAAACATCCGCAGCTGGCGATGAGAGTGAGTTCATCCATACCTCATGAGTGACGAGAAAACTCATAATCCTTGTTTGTCGTCAGCAAGGACGGATGAACGGCCCAAAAAACGTACCAGGCCGAAAATTCTACGAAACGGAAAACAACCTCCAATCGGCCACAGCTGTATGCTCCGTTTCGCGCCCTCGGGCTCGTGACGACACGTGTCCCATTCGTTTTGCAAACAAAACCGTACAAAGGGGCTGTAGATGGGCCGAAGGTTCACATCCTGACCTGTCTAGGCAATTCTTGGGCATTGTGGGATGGGGGGAAGATGGTGCTGCTCTTTGTTGGTGAGTAAGTGCCCCAGCCGTTTGTTCAGTATAACGTTTGGGCTGATGAGACGGTTTCGATGTAGGTTCGCAAACACCTGAGCCGATCACAAGCCTCGCCATGGATGGGAAGGCGGTGTGGGCTGCTACTGGTACTACCGTACGAAAATACCTTCGAGGGAAAGAGGTACAATGTTCCATAATCCATGGGTCGCGTTGATCTCACATTGAATGAAAGGTTTTGACGGCTTCAAATCCGTTCGAGGAACCTGTGACATCTTTGCTCGTTTTGGGTCACAACTCTTCGCTTTGTCTGAAGATGGGGGCAGATTACTCATTTGGGATACCCACGATGGAAGTGAGGACACTCAGCCGGCTTCTGCACGCATATATCTGACCCGATTTGATGTCTCAGCGTTCCAGTCGTCGATCCAGTTCGAGCCGGGCTTCACCGCCGTATCAGTCCTTCACCCCGCGACGTATCTCAACAAGGTCCTAGTTGCCAGCAGCCAAGGGTCGATGCAACTGTGGAATATTCGTACTCAGTTTGTACCGCCACGTGTTTCGGAGATTCCAGTTCTGACATCTCACTCAGAGCTTGCATCCACAAGTACTCCGCTTCCAATCTCTTGAGCGATTCAGCCACCTCGAATTCCAACCCGGTGATCACATGTCTCGTCCAATCTCCCGCCATCGACGTGGTTGGGATCGGATTCGCATCCGGAGAGATCTCAGTCTATGACATCCGAGCAGATGAAAGGCTTATGCGGGTATTCATGCAAGAAGGTGGCATCCGCTCGGTCGCTTTTCGGAGCGGTACGTCGCAATCCCGCGTTCTGGTGGCCGTTTTCGAAAGTTCTGAGATGGCTTCGTCCTTCTGGCATGAGCCCAGATGGTACGCAGATCCTTTCCGCCGCCTCCTCGACCGGGCACATCGCTTTCTGGGACCTCAACTCAGGTGGGAAGCTTCTGCATGTCATTCGAGGAGCCCACGAAGGCGCGACAGCTGCAATTGAATGGATCCCCGGACAACCCATCCTCGTAAGCTCAGGAGAAGACAACAGCGTTAAGGTGGGTTAATCCAGTCGCTTGCCCCCACCATATCCCGCTGAATGAGATGTTGGATTGTGACGGCATATCCCTCGATGTAGCAATGGTTATCCGACTCTCCCACTACAGCTCCACGCCTGCACAAGTTCCGATCAGGTCACCATGAAGCTCCCCACCTTATCCGATACTACGGGGAAGATGGGAAGGAACTGTTGACTGCTTCAAGAGACCGAAGTCTACGGTACACCTCCGTGGTTCGGGATTCTCGTTCCTTTGAAATCTCTCAAGGTGCGTCAGGGGCGTATTTCGCCAACGGACATCTCTGATCCCTCTGCCTCTAGGATCATCGATGAAGAAAGCTTACCAACTTTCGACACCGATCACGTCCCGAAGTTTCCCCCAATTATTACAATGTCCCATTCCACAGGGAGGGCGAAGGACTGGGATGACGTCGTAACCGCCCACGCCGACGAAACCTTCGCAAGGTCTTGGAGTTTACTCAATAAGAAATACGGGAAACACTCGTTCAAATTCGATGCGGAGGTGAAGCGGAAGGGTCCACCTCTTGGGTTGGTCAAGGTACACAATCGCGTTTGCGCCCTGCGACGGGGTCCTGATAAACGAGTGGCATACCTTCCTTTTAGGCTGTGTGCATTTCTACGTGTGGAAACTTCTGTTTGGCGAGCACATCTACCGGGCTGATAAACATGTGGAACGTGCAATCTGGGCTGAAGCGGAAGAAGTTTGATGTTGGGCCTTGCCCTCCTGGGGTCTTGAGCCGGTTCAATACTCGATCCGGATCGAAAAAGCAGGCGGAGTACCGAGGCGTCACTGGTCTGGCAACTGACGCTTTGAACCAGCTCGTAATTGCCAGCACACTGGACGGTACCATCAACGTGGGGTGTTTCGAAAATTCCTTTTTGGAACTCGCTGACCCTCTTCCTCTCAGTTCTTTGATTTCCACACCACCCAACTAGAAGACGCCTTGGTATTGCCGTCCGCCGCAACATCAATTCTACTGCACCGAGACAGCGGTCTGCTGGCTGTGATATGTGATGACCTCGTCGTACGGATAGTGGACATCGAGACGCGGAGGGTAGTGAGAGAACTGAAAGGGTTCCGCGGACGGATATTCGATGTGGTTCGTGGTTCTGCATTTGGTTTGAACCCCGCCAGCGGCTCAAAGAAACCTGGTAGACTTTCTCGCCAGACTCCCGCTGGCTAGTCGCAGCGTCCCTAGACTCCGTCATTCGCACGTTCGATATCCCTACTGGGCGGTTGATTGACGCGTTCAGGACGCCAAGCGTGGCCACTAGCCTCTCGTTTTCTCCGACAAACGACTTCTTAGTCACTTCGCATGTGGATAGCGTCGGTGTCTTCCTGTGGGCAAACCGAGCCCAATACGCCGAGGTTTCATTCCAGACTATATCGGATAGCGACGTCGAAGATGTCGGGCTCCCTACAATGCAGGAGGACATTGACGAAGATGGTTTGTCCTTCCCTCCATCCCCCTCCCTTTGTTTCATCCCCCAACGGATTCCTTCTCTTTGACCTTTTCTACGCTTGAAATCGGTGCTATGGGCTGACGGACCTTTTGGCGTGTCTTTCCGATGTCTGATCTGATAGGTCCTCAATTGCTGGATTCCTCGCAGCGGTCGGAAGATGTGTTTTCTTCACCTGATCAGCTTGCTGGAGAGTTGGCCACGTTAACCCTACTCCCACGTTCACGGTGGCAGACGTTGCTCAAGCTCCAGGTCATCCAGGTGGGTAACAGAGCGCACCACGCAATGACCGCGACTCAAACACTTTTGTCGGACCGCTTGTCCGTAGCAACGGAACAAACCGAAGGAGCCTCCGAAACCGTTGGAGAAGGCGCCGTTCTTCCTGCCCACACTTCCTGGTGTTGAGGACAGATTCGCGGTTCAAGAGAAGGCTGACGAGACCGGGAAGGAGAAAGGATCCACCAAGCGCCTTCAAAACACGACGACGGAGACAGAGAGCACCTTTTTGCAGAAACCTGGGGGGGGATCTACTTCCGGGTCCTGTAAGTACACCGTCCATTTCCCTCCCCAGGGCACAAGGAATGGACATTATCTGACATCCCTCTGCTCTTTGGGCTTGTGCCTACTTCCCAGATCACAAGTTCTTCGATTACGCCAAAACGCTTACCCCAGCCGCTGTGGATCTCGAGATCCGGTCATTGATCACGATCGAGAATCTACGGACATTCATGGTTGCTCTCACCCGACGGCTCCGGTCTCGAAGGGACTTCGAGGCTGTCCAGACCTACCAGAGTGTTTTTCTGAGGATCCACGGTGAGGACCTTGTGGCGAATGCTGAGCTGTTGGAGGCAATGGAGGAGCTGCTCTCTGCCCAAAAGGTAGAGAGCTAGAGAGTGTTGGACCTTGTGACTTCTTCGCTGGGGACCCTAGATTTTGTGAGGGAGGTAACTTACTATAGTGTAAAAGCTTAAGCCAATCACGGTGCCACTTGGTACCGCTTCCGGGCAAACATTGTGGGTTGAAATCGGGCGCACAGATTTGTTCGGACCCAGCCTCCGTTCTCTCCATAGTCGGAATCGGAATCGCAAGGGTGTGCATCTTCCGGTGACGGCCATCGCAACCACGCCCAAATAGGCATGTTTCTCCCTGAAATTTCGCGACGGTTTCTTCTTGCCCAAGAGTGAGCCGAACATGGTGGTCCCGAGAGCGCCGCCCTGGTGATCGCCGTGAGACCATCTTCACCTTACAGTAGTAGGTCGCTGACCCAGCGGTTGGGCGTCCGCATCCGAAACTGAACGATCATCCCCAGCAAAAAGTCCCGTGATGTCAGTTGATGAGGAGCGACGGAAAATGAGATGGGCAGATCCCGCTTGATGAAATGAGGGAGGTTGATGTTGGCTGATACTTTTATCTCGGATATTTTCAAATGAACGCGACTGTTACCGTAACGAAACACCGTCTACTCTATCTCCCACATCTCCAATGGTCTGGTGTACGTGCCCCACCCGCTGCAAGGGGGGGCGCGAGGTTTGCGAAAAGACTCGGTTCAAACATGAAAGGGAACTCCGGGAAAACAAAGACCGACAACTCCTCCAGCTGTATTTCCCGACCCATCATATTGCCCCACCACCGAATGCCCCCAGAAGGAGAAGGCGCCGCGCAGATGACGACGACACCCAGGGAACTAGTAGTAAGAGGGCTCGGAAGAGCGACCTCGGTGCACAAGGAGGTAGCACGGAGACACGGCCGGTAAGAGCATTGTTGGACAAGCTTTGTCCGGCTAAGATTGACGGCACGAAAATCAGTTTGTTCGTTGCAATGAGGGGCAAACCACAGGTGCAATAATGAGCCACGGAGACCAACGAGGTCAGATACACGGATCCACGTGTCCGCACTGTTCACTAACTCGAGCTCGGATAGGTGGGGCGGGTAGCCTTCCTGACCATGGCATAACACCTTCCAACTCTTTTCCTCGTCCCCCTCCCACCGGCGGTCCGCCTCCTGGGACCTCGCCACGAAGTAACCTACCCCCATCTGAACCCAACCCTGGCCCCGAACCCGACCCTGATCCTGATCCTGACCCCGAACCTGATTCCGACCCGGATCCCGAACCTGATCCCGACCCAGAACCTGATCCAGATCCCGGCCCCGACTCTGACTCCAGCAGCGAGGACGAGGAATCTGCTGCACCCAACATCCCCGGGCATGGCATTGGGACGGGAAACCTGGATCTACTTGACACTCAGCCACTTACCGCACATCTCGGTGATCTCAAGGACACCCTCGCGGCAATCGAGGAGATCAGAAACGCCTCACTCGATGTTCAGTTTGAGGAGGAGGACCTTTACTACCTGAGGAACCCGACCGAGGAGGAACTCAACATCGACGATCAATACTTTCGGCTTTCATTGGACATGTACCTCATCCTCACGGACACTCCGCAGGAAAAGTACCGCGAACTCGTCGCAGCGTTTCTCCGGTGTCACCCAGATGCAAAGGGGAGACTCCTTTCCTACGACCAGATCAAACGCCGGGTCAAGAACCTCACCGGCGTCACCCCAATTCACGACGATATGTGTATCAACTCGTGCATGGCATTTACCGGTCCATACAAGAATCTCGATATGTGCCTTGAATGCCACCAGCCTCGTTACGACCCAGTCATCCTCCAGTCCAGTAATGGCAAAACTAAGAAACCTCGACAATCGGCGACAACCATCCCCATCGGACCACAGATCCAGGCACTGTGGAGCCATCGGCTCAGCGCGGAGAAGATGAGCTATCGAAAGCAAGTCACGGACGCCCTCCTTGGCCAGATTGAACCCCCCGATTTCCTCACCGACTACACCGAGGGCGAGGATTACCGCACAAATGTCGCACAGCATCTCAATTCGCACGACACCGTCCTTATGTTCTCTGCGGATGGAGCACAGCTTTACAGAAATAAGAAGTCGGATTGTTGGATGTATATCTGGGTCATCTATGATCTCGCTCCGGGTGACCGCTACAAGAAGCGGTATGTGTTGCCGGG
>Ga0307509_10012052_pt1 | contig 10377 bp, 9 predicted proteins | sample 10_EM_MG_FD_202245 | JGI IMG/M metagenome (GOLD analysis project Ga0307509, IMG submission 202245) | Populus trichocarpa ectomycorrhiza microbial communities from riparian zone in the Pacific Northwest, United States - 10_EM | ecosystem: Host-associated > Plants > Roots > Unclassified | place...
CCCGTTACGCCTTGGATCGGTGTGCCGGACATGGCGACAGTTGGCTTGGGCAACGCCTCAGCTGTGGTCCTCCATCGTTATAGGTCCATATAAGGTCCGACTTGGATTGATCGCCGAATGGTTGGAGCGATCAGCCAGCCTCCCGCTGACGATCAAATATGATGGGTACTCGGGAAAGCATAAAGAAGTATCTCAAATTTTGAACAAGCACTCGGCAAGGTGGTATGACATGAACCTGTACATCCCACCGACCTCTTTCCCCCGCTTTGAGGGTTCATCACAAGGGAATATACTCAATCGGCTCGTTCTCCACAGCCCCGCCTATGAGCCCTATCCCGATCCTCCGAAATTTAGCATGAAAAGCGAACCTCGCCCGACAGACCTCACACTCTTGGGAGTTGGCTTACCACGCGTCGTCATAATATGGAATAATCTCACCGTGGCTTCGGTTTCCAAGATTGATGTTGGTGATTGTGTCGAACTTATCCGACGAGCTCCTGTTTTACACACACTCAGGATGCGAGCGATCCAATGTCCGATTTCCGGCATCTTCCCCCTCCCAAACACGAAGGTCGTTCACCCTCACCTTCGCTCACTGGTAATAGAGCAATTCAACCACAGGCCTTTTATTGGATTCCTTGATTCAGTAAGCTTCCCCTCCTTGGAGCAATGGTCTCATAATCATTAGGGTGGTTCACGGTAGCCCAACTTGATCCCAACTTGGGCTCCAACTTGGGTCCCAACTTTGATCAAGTTGCAATGCCAAGTCGGAGGCCCTGCCGTGAATGTCCGCCAAGCAAATTTCAGGGCAAATTTCGAAGTTGAATCACACCAACTTGAGAGTTGTGTGTTTCGCCGCATCTATTAAATTAACTGAAAATTAGAATATATTAGGTACATGCATTGCCTATGTAACAGTCAAAAAAGTTTTGCTCAAAAGATAAGGAGAAGGAGAATATCGAGAGAAGAGAGTGCAAGTTGGCCGCGAAGTTGGGATCAAAGTCGGGATGCAAATCGTGGCCCAGAGCACGATTTGCATCCCAACTTGGCCAATCGGCCCAACTTCGGGTTTCCAACTTGATCAAGTTGGTACCTAAGTTGGAGCCCAGGTTGGGATCAAGTTGGGCTACCGTGAACCACCCTATTGCCCTTTCATTGTGAAAAACATGATATCTTTCGTCGAATGGCCGTCCCGTCTGAAAACGTTCCAGCTCAACACAAGTAATATTCCCGCCGACCAAGTTATCCAATTACTTCGTCACTTATCCTCCCAGGGACCAGGACCTCCCTCGAATTCCTGGAACTGCACCTGGTTCTAGCGCGTACACAAGTTATTACCACGAAGCTCATTGACATGCTGGTATCCGCCTCCGCCGAATCTCCCCTATTCCTCTCCTGCTTGAAATCCCTGAAATTTGTCTCCGAAGCTATTTTCCCATGGGAATCCCTACCTCAAATATTCGCTTTGCCACGTTGGCGATCCTTGAGGGTGAAGGTCGATGCCCCACCTGGCGGGAGTGATCATGTTGCGAAACTACTTCGGGGATTGGTTAAGGAGGGGTTTGACTTGAGCATTGATGCAGAGGGTGAAATCGATACACCTCCGGAAGACGTGTGGTATTATAGCTACTAGTAGCTAGCTGAATGTACGACGATATTGTTCCTGGAACATATTTTAATGAGCACATATAGGTCTGAATGGGGGAATTTTATGTGCATGTCACTAAACTGATTCAATTCAAAGTTTGTTGGGGTGGTTTTTTGGATATGGACCCAATTTGGCATGCATCCGCTCAAGTATGTGGGTGCGAAATGACGACTCTCCTCATGGCAATGGATTTACCCGAGAATGGCCAATGGTCTCAACAACAACAGCTCCTTCGTTGCAACACACACCCAAACTTATATCATCAATACTCATCGTGGCCGCTAACGATTCACACAGCCGCAAAGCGGTATTTAGGACTCTTCGATCGTCATCTGTCCCTACAACCACAATTAAATCGGATTCACTATTGATATATTAATGACATCCAATGACTGGAATACTACCATATATATACTGACCAAATGTTGACCTGTGTCGAATCGACTAAGGATGATCAACAATCTTCCCAGCAGCGGCCCGGATCCCCCGATCGTTTTTCGAACTCGGGACCACGACCACACAACGACCATTTTTCTCGGTTTTTCTACCATTTAACTAATCGGTTCAACGTAACTGCTGTAAGTTCATAACAAGACATACCAAATTCATAAATTCAAGCTTAACCTTCATCCCCAGCAAGATCAGCGTATGACAGTCCCGGGCAATCGATCCAACGCGAAGGTTCTCCGGCCTGAACGATGCGTGGTTTCGGATGGAAAGCCTTGCGCTGCATGTACCGAAGACGTCAAACTCGAACAGGAGATCCGAGAGTTGGAAAAAACGATTGAGGAATTACACAACAGACGTCGCGCTCTTCGGACGGTCATGAACGAAAATCACGATCACCTCATCCACAAATTCCCCCCAGAAATCGCCTCTCATATTTTCATTAAATACGCCCCGCCAAGTGCGAGCCACCACAAAAAAGATAGGAGCACCCCGTTACGCCTTGGATCTGTGTGCCGGAAATGGCGACAGTTGGCTTGGGCAACGCCCCAGCTTTGGTCCTCCGTCGTCATAGGTCCAGCGAAGGCTCCACTTGAATTGCTCGCCGAATGGTTGGAACGATCAGCCAGTCTCCCGCTGACTATCACATTTTATGGCCGCTCGGGACAGAATGACGGAGTATCTCAAATTTTGAACAAGCACTCGGCAAGGTGGTATGACATCCACCTCAACGTCGCACCAACGTGTTTTCCCCGCTTTGACGGTTCATCAGAAGGAAATATACTCCACCGACTCATCCTCGACAGCCCCATCTATATTACACCTTCCGATCCTCCGAAATTTAGTATGAAAAGCCAACCTTGTCCGACAGACCTCACACTCTTGAGAGTTGGCTTACCATCCGTTGACATAATATGGAATAATCTCACTGTGGCTTCAGTTGACGGTATCGGCGTTCATGACTGTGTGGAGCTTATCCGACGAGCTCCTGTTTTACAGACCCTTAGGCTGCGAGCGATCAAGACATCCCCTTCTATCTTTCCCCTTCCTAATACAAGGATCGTTCACCCTCACATTCGCTCACTGGAGACATCGATATTCAGGAACCCCAGTACTTTTGCTGCATTCCTTGATTCGGTAGCTTTCCCCTCCTTGGAACAATGGACTCATAACTATCCTCCTTTTCTCATGGAAAACTTTATATCTTTCATCGAATGGTCACCCCATCTGAAAATGTTCAAGCTCAACATAAATAATGCTCCCGCCGATCGGGTCATCCAATTGCTTCGTCACTTACCCTCCCTCGAATTCCTAGAACTGTGCCAGGAACCGCTAATGCATGGAGGAGTTATTACCATTGAGCTCATTGATATGCTGGTATGCGCCTCCAGCGAATCTCCGCGATTCCTCCCCTGCTTGCAATCCCTGAAATTCGTCTCCAAAACTGTTTTCCCATGGGAATCCCTACCTCAAATATTCGCTTTGCCACGTTGGCGATCGTTGAGGGTGAAGGTTAGTGCTCCACTTGGCGGGAATGGTCATGCTGCGAAACTACTTTGGGGATTGGTTAAGGGAGGGTTTGAGTTGAGCATCAATGGAGATGGTGAAATCGATACACCGCCGGAAGACCTGTGGTATTATTAGCGAGTTACAGTTAGCTGTTGTCGGACCCTCCAGTCACTATATCGCCGGGCTTGAAAGCACTTCTCAAGTACCAAATTTAAGTCTTCTGGGCCCAAATATTTGCAGGGTTCAATTTTGATCACACCTTTCGGTACTTGATCAACGGAAACTTCTTCCCGGCGACGGCCCTAATCTCCCGGACTCTCCAGAAATCTATTACAGTATCTGACCACGATCATCTTCCTCATTGTTACAAACGTTCACCTACTCAATCGCTCCAACGGAACTGTAAGTTCATAAAATCTATACGGAATTGATGAATTCACTCCACATCCTCATGATCAGGCTATGAAAGTGCCAAGAGATCAACGCAACACCGTTCAGAAGAAAGTTCTCCGACCTAAACGATGCGCGGTTTTGGATGGCAAGCCTTGCGCTGCATGTACTGAAGACATCAAGCTCGAACAAGAGATCCGAGAGTTGGAACAAATGATCGAGAAACTACACAACAGGCGTCGCGCTCTTCGGACAGTCATGAACGAAAATCACGATCACCTCATCCACAAATTCCCCCCAGAAATCGCCTCTCATATTTTCATTCAATACGCCCCGCCAAGTGTGAACAGCTACAAAGGAGGTAGGAGCACCCCGTTACTTCTGGGGTCTGTGTGCCGGAAGTGGCGACAGTTGGCCTGGGCAACACCCCAGCTTTGGTCCTCCATCGTTATAGGTCCAGATAAGGTCCGACTTGGATTGGTCGCCGAATGGTTGGAACGATCAGCAAGCCTCCCGCTGACGATTAAATTTTATGGCTACTCGGGACAGCTTAAGGGAGTATCTCAAATTTTGAACAAGCACTCGGCAAGGTGGTATGATATGTACCTCTACATCCCACCGACCTTTTTTCGCCGCTTTGATGGTTTATCACAAGGAAATATACTCCATCGACTCGTTCTCCGCACCAACACCTCTCCAAACACACATTCCGACCCCCCGAAATTTAGCATGAAAAGCGAACCTCGCCCGACAGACCTCACACTCTTGGAAGTTGGTCTACCATGCGTCGTCATAATATGGAATAATCTCACCGTGGCTTCGCTTTCCGAGATTGATGTTGGTGATTGCGTCGAACTTATCCGACGAGCTCCTCTTTTACATACACTTAGGATGCGAGAGATCAATTCTCTTTCGGGCATTTTCCCCCTTCCTAACACAAGAATCGTCCACCCTCACCTTCACGCACTGGAACTACAAATCACAGACAGGAGCGCTTCCGTTGGATTCCTCGATTCAGTATGCTTACCGTCCTTGGAGCAATGGATTCATGAACGTGATATTTTTCTCGTGGAACACATGATATCTTTCATCGAATGGTCACCCCGTCTGAAAGTATTGAAGGTCAGCACAGATAATATTCCCGACCACCAAGTTGCCCAATTGCTTTCTCACTTATCCACCCTCGAGCTCCTGGAACTGCGTAGTTTCCAAGATAGATATTATCGAATCTCCGATCTCATTTACCTGCTATGCGCCTCTGGTGAATCTACGCTATTCCTTCCCCGCATGCAATCCCTAGAATTTGTATGTACATCTTCCGGATCCTTCCCATGGGATTCTCTGGATCAACTGTTCGTCTCGCCACGCTGGCGATCCTTGAGGGTGAAGGTCAATGTTCGACGTGGCTGGCGTGATGTTGAAGATGAATCCGTGGACCTACTTCGGGAATTGATTGATAAAGGGTTTGACCTGAGTGTTGGTGATGAAATCGATGCGCTTCAAGAAGGCACATGGCATTATTAGCTACCTAGCCAAATATACGACGACATTCCTCAGCATACATTCTAGTGAACGCATTTTTGTCTCAGATACGTACAGTACATAGGCCTAACTTTAAAATATAACTAAGCATTTCTTTTCAGGCAATGTCAGGAAACGTAACATTAATTTTCTGCTTGAAGACTGGGCAAGATTATCTGACCTGACCAGAATGCTGTTGCAGGCGAGAGACAAGGTTACATGCGAATGGCAGAAGTTAAGTATTGTGCTCCTTATCTCGAACAGAATGACAGTATGCTCCCGTGGCCGACCAACACAACACATTCCTCCAGTTGATCGTAGCCAGTCTGACGTGATGGGTTCACTCACCCTGGACTCTATCGTAGTTAGCTAATGCAACATTCCATTCCATTCTATCGCTTTGAAGTAGAGTTTTTTCCATGACTAAACTAACTGGTACCGTACTCCGAGTTCGCACGGCGGATTCAAGTTGGGGACTGGAAATGGATACGAATCTTGAGCAATAGCGATTTAATGCTCCCATCCCATAAGATCGGCAGATAAATGGAAAACGTAAGCTCGTAAGTTGTGTCAGCGCATGGAACGCACGACGTGTCACCCGTCGGGGCGGGACAAACACAAATCGACTTTGGTTAGTCTATAGCAAAGTAAATCTGCTGGGATTTAGATTTTAGCCGGCCATCCCAGACCGTACATGGCACTGAGTACTTGCATTTGGTATGCGTTTAAGGTTCAACTAAGCACGGGTGATGAGCAAAAAAATAAATTCCTGCAAGAAATATCGAATACCCGTTATAATTTCGAAATTCTGTCCGACAACAAACTATCAATAAACTCCGCGAAAGAATCGAAAACTTCATCGGGGGGTACCACACCGGGGCGAACCTCATCTCCTGCACGATATTTACCCGTTTTCACTAGGGGATGAGTAAATTAGAATATGAAAAAGAAGCCCTGCGCACGATGTACTAACCCAATATCCGCCACAATCCCAATTCCACGGCTCCTCCACCAAGGTCAGCTTCAACATCGTCGCCAATCACTGCGATTCTTCCATTAAACGTGGGGGGTGGATATGTCCTTGGCATTGACTCCAGTTCAACGATCCTCGGCGAGCCTTCGCCGTGTTCAGTATTCGCGGGTATCGGCAATTCCTCCGCAGTAAAATCGCCGATAACCATCTGAAAAAATTCCTTGGTAGGTTTACCCACGACATGTGCACAGGCACCAGAAGCGTTTTCCAGAGCAACGACAAAGGGCCCGGGACCGAGAGATAACCCCGATTCGGTCTGGACATATTTCGCCTTGTGGGTCGCAATAAGGGGAGGTGAGTTGCGGAGTAATGGGGAGGAATTTAGATCGTTTGGAATGTTAGAGGAGCATTTATAAACGGGCTCTCCTTTCAGAATCCTGAATGCGGTATTGAGAGTGGGGTAGTTGAATGAAGAGGGGGCGAGGCCGATAACCACCGAGTCGTATGAAGTAGGTGTTTGGTTTAGTTCCTGGCTGGTTCGGCGCTTCGATGCACCTTGAATATGAACCGCCATTCCAGACATTACTTCATCGCGTGCAGAATCAGTGAGAAGGAGGAATGGCCTTTTTTTTAAAGAAAAAAAAATCAGACACGTGTAGAGAGGGTAATGATAGGCAGTATGTACCTCTTCAGGCCCAAGTTCGTGATAGTCTGCGCAACTGCTCCAATACTAGTCCAAACTAAACGTCGTGACCGCGATGCCCCACGAGAATCCATATCATCAACGGATTCTGTGCTCTGCGGGTCCAATCCTGCAAAACCCATCGCTTCAAGACGTTTCACCAGCGCCGCCGTGGATTCCTTGCTCGAGTTGCTGCATAGTCTGAAGGGGACCTGAGATTTCTGCAGCCTATGAAACGCATTCACTGCATTAGGTGTAGGGGTCGATCCAACATGTAGATTGCCAGAGATATCGATAAGCAGAGCCGCGATAGGTGGGCGTTGAAAATTTGCCCGAAGAGTTGACATCTTCCTAATTTCTGTAGCAAATCGACGAATACTGAACATACACAAGGGAGACAACTTGAAGTTGGATGTTGCAAAGCTTTTCCATCGAGCCTGTCGGTGTCGACGTGTGCGGATTTAGAATCTTTGATTCCGTCATTGTTTTTACGCGTAAAATCACAGACACGTGACAGTAACGGAGACTGATCGCTTTATGGCCCGCTTATCTGAACTATCGATCAATTTAGGCAAATATCTAGTTGTCTACTAGGTAAAAGCTGCATTAAAACATTACATAAAACAGGACATTGAAAAACTTACAAGTTTAAAATAATGAAAATGACCAAAAAAAAAAAACGCGATCATCTCAAGGTCATCTTGGCATCCAACTGAGGCTGCCCATTCTTGAGAATAATTGTTTTACTTGCTTGAGATACTCGTAGAACACTGGTTTTGTACCCACATCTCGGGGAAACCAACCCGCCTTGTCTGTGGGTTTGCCTTCCATGGCCAGTGCAGAATCAAGTAGGGCATCAACTTCCATTATGACAATCAACTACTGCGATTCACAGAATATCTCTACCTCATTATAACCTAGACGAGACTAAGACTTTTCTGCAATCTATCGGGTTATTATGCAAGATTGGAACCCAGGACAATCGAGAGAAACTCATTTCCAATTGGATAAAATTTACAAATTTTATATTATATGCGAGCTGATCATGAACACCATGACGAATGACAGTTAGCACGAAAAAAACAAAGCTGGAAAAACAGAGGGAATGGTGGCGGAAATCCCAACACCCTAACTGCTCGTTTAAAGACCCGTCGAGGCTTGCGTATGCCTACCAGATACCGCTCGAAGGTTGGGAGCGTGACAGTCCAGCAAAATCATGTCAAGTTGTACCGGATATCAAGGCCGTCAGTTGCGGGAAGAAATCACGGGTAAAGAAACGAGACGAACCTAAACAGCGATCCACTGGTCTAAGTAGTCGTCTGGACCACCAACCAATAGATAAAGGAATGTAGAAGAAAAAGAAGTACTTACAGACAAAAAAAGAGAAAAAGGTCCCCGGTGTCATCGATATAGAGATGCCTAGGCGACGACATTGAGGTGCGCGTTGGGGAACCCATTTGCCTTGATACGCTCAAGGAGCCACCAGAAGGGCGTGGCATAGGTCATATCAGACGTATTCGGCTTACCAGAACTGCCGGTAAGCATACCACCAATACGACCACGGATATCAGTGATTGCAGAGCCCGAATCACCAGGTTCCGAAAAGACTTCCGACTTGCTGTCGTAGTTGATTATCGCCCACTCTATGGAAGTCTGGTGGATGGACATGTCGATGAAGTAGTCACGAACGATGGAGAAAATCCCGTTCGCACGGCCGATGGTGGTGCCAGTGGCATCAATATGCACCGAGGTCCATTTTATTGCCCTGAAAGCCGGCACCGAGCTTGGCTCGGTTGACCTTGAAAATTCCCCAGTCTTCCGTGAAACGATGTTCGCCGACGCCAAAAGTGATGGCTGGGGAGCGGAGAATATGGCCGAGGACGCGGTTGTCAAGTTTTTTCCAGTCTTTCTTGACTTGATTGAGCAATACTCCCAGTGCCTCCATCGCCTTCTCCGCCTTGTCCAGCAACGCCCGAGTCTCAATTCGGGCCGCCTTAGCCTTTTCAATGTCGACGGCGTTTGTGCCCTTCTCCCTCTCCTCGAATTCTTCAATCTGGTTCCTCCAGTGGTTAACCATGAGGCCATGTCGTCCGATCCTGAGTTTGATCGAATCGACGAGGTTGGTGTAAGCTGTCCTGCCCAGCAAGATGACACTTTTACGAGGCTGACTGGGGTCGCGAATATAGTCAGTGTTGGCTTCCTCGGATCCGATGAGGACGTGACGGCATGAAAGGCCCAAGAGCCTATCACTGTCGTCACCTTCGGTGAGGTAGAGGGCCATCGTCCCCTGAGCGTCGGGCCTGGCCTTGGTAGAGATGCCAAGGCCGAGAGCAGGAGTGAGGGGACTAACGACGTCGACAAGTGGGTCCAGGTCACGAATGGGTTCGAGAAGCTGAGGACTGACCTCGCGCGTGTATAAGGACTCACGGAAGTGGATGTCGACATCAGTGATCTGGTAGTCCTTGAGGAGTGCTAGGAGGCTCTGAGCCGCGTCGTGGGCAGCTGTAGCAGAGGTAGACTTGGGGAAGACGCCAATCCAAATGGTGACAGGACCGACAAGTGGTTTCTTAGCCTTGTCTTTTTCGCCCTCTGCTTCATCCCCGCCCTCTTCATCATCATCACCATCTTCTTTGTCTTTGGGTGGTTCGTCAACCTCAACCTGCTTGAAATGAATGACATCTATTGTCGTAAAGCGGATCTACAAAGCTCAGTTAGCAAGCTCTACAAGATGATAGATATCAGCCTACCGTGTGGGCGTCCAGAACCTCGACAACCCTCCAGCCCAAGTCGTGGTTCCAAACCTTCGTAATCGGATGAGTGAATACTTCGCGCAACTCCTTTAAACGTCGCTGGGCCTCAGGTCTCCTGGGCAGCGACCACGGCTCCTTTCCCGTCAGTCGGAAATTTTACAGATGCCCCAAAGTCGGTGAATGCAAGGCGGAAATCAAAATCACGTCGAACCAAGGTATAATTTGGTGAGTTTCTGGAGATCCGCTTGTCGTGGTAGTTCCACACAATATTGTCGAAGTGAAGGTCCTTTATCTGAAATTCAGCGTCTGTCCTACCAAGAACAAAAAATAGAGGGTACTACACCATGACCGATTCCGTGTCCATGCATAAAGGCTAATCCTTCGAGCAGTTGATGGGCAACTATATATCGCTCTTTCATGTTTTCAAGGACAGGATAGAGCCAGTCTGTACCCCTTT
>Ga0307509_10012053_pt1 | contig 10377 bp, 7 predicted proteins | sample 10_EM_MG_FD_202245 | JGI IMG/M metagenome (GOLD analysis project Ga0307509, IMG submission 202245) | Populus trichocarpa ectomycorrhiza microbial communities from riparian zone in the Pacific Northwest, United States - 10_EM | ecosystem: Host-associated > Plants > Roots > Unclassified | place...
GGCTTGATGCGCTCGAACGTGGCCTCGTCGCCGCCGCACATGATGGTCAGGCTCGCGGCCTTCGCGCCGACCTCGCCGCCCGAGACCGGCGCGTCGAGGTAGTCGCAACCGAGTTCGTTGATGCGCTTCGCGAAGGCCTTGGTCGCCATCGGCGAGATCGAGCTCATGTCGACGACGGTCTTGCCGACGCGGCCCTCGGGGCCGCCTGGTGATGCCTTGAGACCCGCGGCCACGCCGTTCTCGCCGAACAGCACCGCTTCGACGTCCGGCGTGTCCGGCACCATCGTGAAAATGACGTCGGCATGGCGCGCGACTTCAGCGCCGCTGGCGCAGCTGGTGACCTGGCCCGCCAGCGTGGCCGGGACGCTGTGACGGACGTGGACGAACAGGGTGTGGCCGGCTTTGATCAGGTGGCCGGCCATCGGCGCGCCCATGATGCCGAGGCCGATGAATCCGAGCTTCATGGCGTGTTCCTTGGTGAACGGGGTGAGTCGAGTCATCGTACAACGCGCGCCGGAGTTGGGTCAAGCAAAGCGGCGCTCACTCGGGAATCCCCCTGGCATGATCCGGCATGTTGTACGACAACTGCTCCCGATGAATCAGGCGAGCTTGTCCAGGCTCGCCTGACACCAGGCCTGGTCGTCTGCAGACAGCTCAGTGAATGCGGCCCTGGCCTTCTCGAGCGCGCGTGCATGCTCGGCCCGGTTGCCTGCCGCCCGCTCGACGAGGCCGAGCGCCTCCCAGCCGAACAGCCGCTCGAGCGCAGCGCCAGCGTTGGCCTCGACGATGTCCAGACATGCTTGTGCGTGCTGGCGCGCCTGCGCCAGGTCGCCTGCATGCAGCCAGGTCATCGCGAGCCGGTACTCGGCGCGCTCGACGTTCATCCAGGTGCCGGCATGGCCCCAGTGGCGGCGCGAGGCCTGCGCGGCGAGGATCATCAGCGCGCGTTCATCGGCGGACCGGTCGGGCTTGTCCGCGAGCGTGCACGCGAGGTTGTGTGTGACCGTTGCGACGGCGCGGTGCATCGGGTCGTCGTCGGGCAGCGCGCTGTGCTCGGCCAGCTCCAGCGTCTGCCGCAGCAGCGTGGCCGCGCGCGCCGGGTCATGCAGGTTCAGGTTGTCGGCCGCCATCGCGCCGACGCGGATGCGGTCGGACGCCGACAGCGTGTCGCCGGTCGCCGCGCGGTCGGCACACAGCGCGAGGCTCGCCAGCGCGCGGCGCAGCGACTGGCCGCTGCTGCCGTCGTCGCGGAATGCGCTGAGCGTGCGCAAGCCTTGCAGTGCGTCAGCGCCGGCTTGCCACTCGCCCAGGTGCACGCCGTGCACGTGGAGCATCAAGGCCGCGAGGCGCTCGACCCGCGGCTCGTCGGCGGCGAGAGACTGCAGCGCGGGCCAGCGCGTGGCCACGGCTTGCGGGTGACCGGCGTGGTCGTTCCAGGCCTGGGCGAGGGCAGCGTCGAAATCCATGCGCGGTCTCCGGTGTGAAGTGCGAATCTACTCAATTTTGCGCAGGGGCTGTTATCTTGCGGCGCTGGTCCCACGTGAGGCGCGCGATGAAATCACTCGGCAAGAAGCCCGACGGCCTGCGCCTCGAGCGCATCAAATCGTCCCCGCTGTGGTCGGGCGAATCCTTCCGCAACATCCATCCGATCCAGCCCGGCCTGCGTGACCCGGCCGTGCCGCGGCCGTCGATCGGCGAGTTCTTGTGCGGCGGCCCGCGCCGCACGCCGGCTGCGCCCTTGCCGTCGCTCGACCCGCTTGATGCGTGGTTGCGCCCGCCCGACACCGGCCTGCGTGCGACCTGGCTCGGCCACTCGACGGTGCTGATCGAGATCGACGGCCTGCGCGTGCTCACCGACCCGGTCTGGGGCCCGCGTGCGTCGCCGTCACGCATCGCCGGGCCGAAGCGATTCCAGCCGGTGCCGGTGACGCTGCACGCGATGCCGCCGATCGATCTCGTGCTGGTCTCGCACGACCACTACGACCACCTCGACTACCCGACGATCCGCGAGCTCGCGCGCATGGGCGTGCCCTTCGTGACCTCGCTCGGTGTCGGTGCGCACCTCGAGGCTTTCGGCGTCGCGCCCGAGCGCATCACCGAGCTCGACTGGTGGGAGTCGCACACGCTGCCGAATTCGGAGCTCACGGTCAGCGCCGCGCCCTCGCAGCACTTCTCGGGCCGCGGGCTGAAGGACCGCAACGCGACGTTGTGGTCGTCGCTCGTGATCCGCACACCGAAGCACTCGGTCTTCTTCAGCGGCGACACCGGCTTGACGAACGAGTACACGGCGATCCGCGAACGCTTCGGTCGCTTCGATCTGGTGATGCTCGAGGTCGGTGCCTTCCACCCCTCGTGGGGCGACATCCACCTCGGCCCCGAGCACGCGCTCGAAGCGCATGCGCTGCTCGGCGGCGGCGCGTTCCTGCCGGTGCACTGGGGCACGTTCAGCCTCGGCTTGCACGACTGGGACGAGCCGCCCGAGACGCTGCTTGCATTGGCGCCGAAGCAGGGCGTGCAGCTCGTGATGCCGCGGCTGGGCGAGCCGGTCGAGCCCTCGCGAGCCGAGAGCGTGACGCCGTGGTGGCGGGCGGTGGACGCCGCACGTGGCAAGGCCGAACCTGCGCCGTCGGCCGAGCCGATGACGCTGCCCAAGCAGATGCCGTGGCCGGTGGACTGAATCTCCCAGGTCTTCAGTCGCCCCCGCCGCCGCAACCCGACCCGCCGCCGCAGCTCGATCCACCCCCGTCGCCGCCGCCGTCCCCACCACCACCATCGCCGCTGCTGCTGCTGCTGCTGGACGATCCCGCATCGCCGAACCCGTCGGTGCTGCCGTCGAACGAGGCACTGCCGAAGTCGCCGCCGCAGTACGCCGAACCATCGCCGCCGGCGCGCAGCGCGCGGCAGTCGGGCGTGTAGCGAAAGCCATCGACGACGCCGAGCTTGGCGTCGAGCGCGAACAGCAAGGGCAGGCGGGTCGGCTGGCGCGGGTTGATGTTCTCTTCCTTGCAGCAATGCCACCAGACGCGGCGCAGCCCGGTGTTGTCGCGCTGCCCCGGCGTGAGCGCGACCGCGGGCGTGTGGTGCAGCATGCGACCGAAGGCGCGCCGACAGAAGGCCTCGTAGTGGCGCGTGTACAGGATGAACTCGTGCCACAGATCGTCGGTCACCTGCGAGGGCATCGCGACGAACTGGCGATTGCTCTTCAGGTGCGCGAGGAAGAAGTGACGCAGCGCGCGAGCGACCAGTTGCGCGTCCTTTGTCGGTAGGCCGCTGCGTCGCTTCTGCAGCCGCTCGATCAGCCCCTTTGGATACGCGTAGCCGCGAATGAAGTCGGCGCGCCGCGCTGCGCGCAGCTTGTGCCAGACCGTCAGCAACGCGAGGCCGAGCACGCACGCGACCACGATCAAGGGCAGGAATTTCATGGCGCGAAGTATCGGGCACGCGCGCGGCGTAAAGGGCAGCCGTCGCGATCCAGACCTGGGCGCCGCTTGCAATCCCACACCTGCGCTTGACATCACCCGTCGGCCGGCTACTATTTGAACACTCGTTTAAACCAGTTGGAGAACCATGACCTCGAAACCGGCGGTGCGCAGGCCACGATCCACGACCTCGACTCTGCGCGACGGCGACGCGACGCAGACCCGCGAGCGCATCCTGGACGCCACCTTCCGCCGCCTGGTGTCCGAGGGCTACGCGGCACTGAGCGTGCGCGAGATCGCCAAGGATGCCGGTGTCAACCACGCGCTGATCAACTACCACTTCCGCAGCAAAGATCAGCTGGTGATCGATGTGCTCGACGCGATGAACCAACGGCTGCTGGCGCGCCAGGCGGCCATGTATGAAGGCGGCGGCGGGTTTGCGCAGAAGTGGGCCAGCGCGCGGCGCTTTTACGAAGACGACCTCGCGTCCGGCTTCGTTCGTTTGCAGGCCGAGTTGTGGGCCGCCAGCCTGTCCAACCCCGGGCTGCGCGAGAAGTTTCTGCCACGGCTGTTGGCCTGGAAGAAGCTCGTGCTGGGTGGCGTGCGCGAGGCCATTGCCGCGTTGCAAGCCGGTGGGACGACGCTGCCGCCCCCGTTCACGCCCGAGGTCATCGCGTGTTGGATCTCGGAGTTCTGGCTCGGCATGGAGTTCGTCGACTTGCTGGGCGTCAAGGAAGAGCAGGCCGAACATCGCGCGGCGCTCGACGCGGTTGAGTGGCTGCTGGAATGGCTCGACGCCCAGGCCACCAAGAAGACCGAGCCCGCTGTCCGCCGCAGGAGCCCCCGATGAGCGCACCCCGCCGCCCAACGCCCGAGCGCTTCGACCGGATCGCGGGCCTGTTGCCCGAGCCCGGCGCGGTGCCGGGTGCCGACGCCTCGCCGTTCGAGACCGTGCAGCCTGCGCACGAGGGCTTCATCGACCGCGATGGCGTGAAGCTCTGGTACGCCGTGTGGGGCGACAGCGGCCCCTGGATCGCCTTTGCGCCGCCACTCCAAATCGTGCACAGCCAGATGCTCAAGGCCACGGTGCCGTACCTGTCGCAGCACTTCCGCGTCATCACCACCGACGGTCGCGGCAACGGCCGTTCCGGTCGGCCGATGGGGCAGGCCGCCTACAGCTTCGATCACTTCTACGCCGACTTCGTGGCCGTGCTCGACGCGGTTGGCGCCGAGCGCACGGCGCTGGTCGGCATCTCGTCCGGGGCGATGACCGTGTTGCGGCTGGCGGCCGAACAGCCGCAGCGCGCGACGCATGTCGTCACGGCCGGCGGGTTTGCCGACTCGCTGCCCAGCGACGAGAAGCTCGCGCAGCGCCTGAAGAAGGAGAGCGAGCTGCTGCGCAGCGACTGGCCCGCCTATATCGACTGGTTCATGGGCACCATGTTCACCGAGCCGCATTCGACCAAGCCGTATGAAGACGGCGCGCACTATGCCTGGGCCACCAATGCCGAGTGGCTGAACTGGTGCCGCAACGCCTGGGTGGGCAACGACGTGCGCGAACTGGCACGCCGCGTCAGCTGCCCGACGCTCGTGATTCATGGCGACGATGACCGGCGTGTTCCGTATGCCAAGGGCCAGCAGATCCATGAGCTGGTGCCGGGATCGAAGATGCTCACGATCGCCGGCGGCGGCCATGTCACGGCAGCCCGCGACCCGGTGGTGTTCAACCGCGTGTTGCACGAGTTCGTCGCCGGCGTGCCTCGTCAGCGCACCTGGACGCGTGCGATGAAGCGCCCGCGCCGCGCGCTGTTCATCTCCAGCCCCATCGGCCTCGGCCACGTGCAGCGCGACCTGGCCATCGCGCGCGAGCTGCGCAAGCTGCAGCCCGATCTGGCGATCGACTGGTTCACCGTCGACCCGGCCGCGCGCTACCTCGAGCGCGAGGGCGAACGCCTGCACCCGATCACGCAACGCCTGGCCAACGAGAGCCGCCACTTCGAGCAGGTGGCGGCCGCGGGTGATGAGCACGACCTGTCGGCCTTCTTCGCCTTGCGCACGATGGACGAGATCATGAGCCACAACTTCATGACCTTCGTCGACCTGATCGAGGCCGAGCACTACGACATCGTGATCGGCGACGAAGCCTGGGACGTGGACTACTACTACCACGAGAACCCGGAGCTCAAGCGCCAGCCCTATGTCTTCCTGACCGACTTCGTGGGCTGCCTGCCGATGGAAGAAGGCAACGAGCGCGAAGCCGCGCTGTGCGCCGACCGCAATGCCGACGACATCGAGCATGTGGCGCGCTACCCGTACCTGCGCGATGCCGCGATCTTCGTCGGCAACCGCGAAGACGTGACCGAGCAGACCTTCGGCCCCGGGCTGCCCGGCATCCGCGACTGGACCGATCGCAACTTCTGCTACTGCGGCTACTGTCTGCCCTTCGATCCGCAGGCGCTCGCCGATACCGAGCGCTTGCGTGCGCAGCATGGCTACCGCAGCGACGAGAAGATCGTCGTCGCCGCGGTGGGTGGCACCGCCACCGGCCAGCACCTGCTGCAGCGCATCGCCGCGGCGTTCCCGCGCATGAAGCGCGAGCTGCCCGAACTGCGCCTGATCATGGTGACCGGCCCGCGCTTGTCCACCGACGCGTTCGAGCCGCAACCCGGGCTCGAGCTGCGGTCCTACGTGCACAACCTGTACGAGCACCTGGCGTGTTGCGACCTCGCGCTGGTGCAGGGCGGGCTGTCGACGACGATGGAACTCGTGGCCACGCGCCGGCCCTTCCTGAGCTTCCCGCTGCAGCGCCACTTCGAACAATGCGTGCACGTGCGCCAGCGCCTGGCCAACTACGCGGCCGACCGCTCGATGGACTATGCGGCGACGCTGGACCCCGAGCAACTCGCGCAGCGCGCGCTGGCCGCGATGCACGCACCGGTGCGCTACCGGCCGGTCGAAACCGACGGCGCGGCGCGCGCGGCACTGCGCATCGCGCAGGTGCTGGACAACCGTGGGTGGGCGCGATGAGGCCGCAAGCCGGCGTCGAGAGCCGCCGCCCGCCGCGCACGCCACCCGGCTGCGAAGTGCCGTAGCGCCGACGGGCCAGACCGGCCGCTCCTCGCCAGACCTTTCAGGCTTGCCGCTGGTGGGTCTGGATCAACTCGTCCTCAAATTTCTGACAAGGGAGATTCAACATGGCAATCGTGAACGCCCTCTACGGACTGGTGTCCTACCTTTTTTTCCTCGCCACCTTCATCTACGCCATCGGCTTTGTCGGCAACCTGCCGTTGCTGCCCAAGACCATCGACAGCGGTGCCGCAGCGCCACTCGTCGAGACGCTGGCCGTCAATTTCGCGCTGCTGGGGCTCTTCGCCGTACAGCACAGCGTCATGGCGCGGCGCGGCTTCAAGCGCTGGTGGACCCGGGTGATTCCCGAAGCAGTCGAACGCAGCACCTTCGTCCTCGCGGCCACCGCCGCGCTCGCGCTGCTGCTGTGGCAATGGCGACCCATCGCCGAGCCGGTGCTGTGGTCGGTGAGCGACCCAGTCGGCCGCGTCGTCTTGCAGGGCGTGTTCTGGCTGGGCTGGGGCGTGCTGCTGATCAGCACCTTCCTGATCAACCACTTCGAGCTCTTCGGTCTGCGGCAGGTGTGGGCCAACCTGCGCGGCCAGGCGCTGCCGGCGCCGGTGTTCCACACGCCGCTGTTCTACCGCCACGTGCGACACCCGATCTACCTCGGCTTCGTGCTCGCCTTCTGGGCCACGCCGCAGATGACAGCGGGCCACTTGCTGTTCGCCGCGGGCAGCACGGGCTACATCCTGATCGGCATCTGGTTCGAGGAGCGCGACCTCATCGCGCAATTCGGCCAGCGCTACCTCGTGTATCGGCAGCAGGTGGGCATGTTGCTACCGAAGTTCGGTGCGCGCGACCGCAAGGGGCCCGCGCAACCCTGATCGCAGCACGCGAGTCACGTCTCGGACGCATCAGGCCTGCAGCGCGCGTGCGATGCGGTGCCGCGCCACCGTCGTGCGCGGCACCTTCATGTTGAACCAGCTGCGCACGTCTTCGTCGAGCCCGATGCCGTGCATGTAGTTGTAGAGCGCCTTCTTCAGCGCGACGCCGAGCGCATCATGGTCGACGCCGGTCGGATCATGGAAGCCGATGTCGTTCTTCGCGAATGACACCGGCGGCAGCGGCTGCAGCGTGACGCCGTAGTCCGCGGGGTTCTGGCCGACCGGCGAGTGCACCGTGCACGCAAAGCGGTGGAAGAAGCCGGACTGGATGCAGCCGGTCTCGAACAGCTGACGCACGTACTCGAGCGCGTCGACCGTGTCCTGCACCGTCTGCGTCGGGAAGCCGTACATCAGGTAGGCATGCACCAGGATGCCGGCGTCGCTGAAGCCCTTGGTGACGCGCGCGACCTGCTCGACCGACACGCCTTTCTTCATCAGCGTCAGCAGCCGGTCGGACGCCACCTCGAGCCCGCCCGAGATCGCGATGCAGCCGCTGTCGGCGAGCTGCTGGCACAGCTCGGGGCTGAACGATTTCTCGAAGCGGATGTTGCCCCACCACGAGATCGCGAGCTGGCGGCGCTGCAGCTCGGCGGCGAGTGTCTTCAGCGCCTTCGGCGGCGCGGCCTCGTCGACGAAATGAAAGCCGGTCTGGCCGGTTTCATTCACGATGGCCTCGATGCGGTCGACCAGCGTCGCGCTTGAGGCGCCCTCGTAGCGCGAGATGTAGTCCAGGCTCACGTCGCAGAAGCTGCACTTCTTCCAGTAGCAGCCCTGCGCGACCGTGAGCTTGTTCCAGCGCCCGTCCGACCACAGCCGGTGCATCGGGTTGAGCATGTCGAGCAGCGAGAGGTAGCGGTCCAGCGGCAGGCCGTCCCAGGTCGGTGTGCCGACCTCGGCGAACGCGATGTCGGCCTCGATCCAGTTGACGTAGCGCACCGCATCGCCATCGCGCTTGTAAGTGCGCACCAGGCGCTGCGCCGAGCGGCGGCCCTCGAGGTGCTCGATCAGCGCGAGCAGCGGGCGCTCGCCGGCGTCCAGCGTGACAAAGTCGAAGTGATCGAACACGCGCACGTCGCTCAGCTCACGCAGCTCGGTGTTGACGAAGCCGCCGCCGAGCACGGTCTTGATGGATGGGTCATGCGCCTTGATCGCCTGCGCGATGCGAAAGGCCGCATACACCGAGCCGGGGAACGGCACCGAGATCAGCACCAGGTTCGGCGTGTGGCGCTGCAGCGCAGCGAGCGTCAGCGCGACCAGCGTGCGGTCGACAAGGTTGGGCGCAGCGGCCAGCGCGTCGGCGAGCGGGTCGAAGGTCGGCTGGCTTTGCGCGAGCGACTCGGCATAGCGCACGAACTCGAAGCGCGGATCGACCGCGTCGCGCAGCACGTCGGCGATGTCGTTCAGGTACAGCGTCGCGAGGTGGCGTGCGCGGTCGGCCACGCCGAGCGCGCCGAAGGCCCAGGCGAGCGGGTCGCCGCCGTCTTCATCGATATAGACGGCTAGCGATTCGAAGCGCGCGCCTTCGGGCAGGAAGGCGCGGCTGCCGATGCGGTGCGCGGTGGTCGGGTCGCGCCCTTGCAGGAACGCGATCGTCGGCGCGATCGTCACGAGGTAGCGGTCGAACTGCGCGTCAAAGGCCTGCACTCGCAGCGTGCGCGTGGGCGCGGGCAGCGCGTGGATGCACTCGCGCACCGCGCGCAGGCCGGTGGGCGAGAACAGCTCGAGCACCAGCGCCAGCGCGAGGTCTTCCTGCGTCGCCTGGATGTCGCGCGAGCGCAGGAAGCCGGTCAGGTAGGCGGTCGATGGATAAGGCGTGTTGAGCTGCGTCATCGGCGGGATGAGCGACAGCACACGCAGCGGAGCAGCGGGCATGCCACGAGTCTGCCACGTGCCGGGCATCACGCATCGCAGCGGGCCATGCGCCCGAGCGAGCGGCCGGGCCTGAAAAACCCTGTAGCCTCTCGCGCTGCTGTTTCTCGCTATCTTCATGTCGATCCTCGTTCCCGTTGTCTTCCTGCTGCTGGAGGGCGCCTTCCTGGTGTTCCTCCCCCACCTCGCCGGACCCGCCGCCTACATCCTGATGCTCGCCGCCCCGCTGCTGGCGGCGCTCGCCTGCGCCTGGCGTGGGGTCACCGAAGCCGCGCCGGCGCGCGCCGCCTGGTTCGTGCTGGCCGCGGCGCTGTCGATCTGGTCGCTGGGGGCGTTCAGCAACCTGTGGCAGGAGCTGGTGCTGGGCAACGCCAACCTGATGTACCGCGACAGCTCGCTCGCGTTCAACCTCGCGGCCGTGCCGATCACGTTCCTGATCGCCAGCGAGTGGCAGCCCGCAGGGCGCCGGCTCGTGCGCGTATTCGATGCGCTGCTCGCGCTTACGCTGGGCTTCGCGTACTTCCTGCTCGCGTGGGCGATGCTGACGGCGCGCGGCGCGCCCGACCTCGACGGCGTGTTCGTGATGGTGAGGCTGGAAGACGCCGAGAACCTCTTCATGCTGGCCGGTGCGTTGGCTCGCTGGCTCGCTGCGGACGACGATGCCGAGCGCGACCTGTTCCGCTCGCTCTGCCTCTACCTCGCGCTCTACACCGCGCTGATCGTCTGCAACAACCACGTGATCGCCGGCGACCCGCGCTTCGGCCCCGAATACGGCGTGCTGATCACGCTCGCGTTCGCATTGCTGGCGGCGTTCGCGCTGCACGGCCCGGCGACCGTGATGCCGCTGCACCCCTGGCCCGGGCTGGTGCGGGTCGTGCGCGTCGCGAGCCCGCTGGTGCTGTCGGGCGTGCTGCTGATCGTGTCGCTGTTCCTGATCCGCGTGAACTATGCGGCCGGTGTGGCCGGCATCCTGATCGCGGTGATCGGCTACGGCTTGCGCAACACCGTGGCCCAGATGCGCCACATCGAACGCGGCGACACGCTGCAGCGCGAGCGCTCCGAACTCCAGACCCTGG
>Ga0307509_10012054_pt1 | contig 10376 bp, 14 predicted proteins | sample 10_EM_MG_FD_202245 | JGI IMG/M metagenome (GOLD analysis project Ga0307509, IMG submission 202245) | Populus trichocarpa ectomycorrhiza microbial communities from riparian zone in the Pacific Northwest, United States - 10_EM | ecosystem: Host-associated > Plants > Roots > Unclassified | place...
TTTTCTTTTCTTAATATAACCAACCCCCCCCCCCCCCCCCCCCCCCCCCCCCCCCCGGGTCTGCCGGTACACTCTGCTTCCCCTCCTTCCTTTAATCTGCATTATAACATTACTATAGATCCTATCACGGATTTTCAAATGCTCAGATCGGAAACCTTCCTTAGCTTTGCTTTGCATGATTACTCTAGCACACACACATACATACAGCACAAGTATAACGTTATAGACATAATCACCAAATCGACATTTACCACTGGGGGGGAGCATATCGTAGTATCATAGTTCCAGTCCAGTACGCTACAAATATCATTTCTTATAATAAGCGTTTATTGCATTGCACCTTTCTGATCACATCATACTGTATCTCAACTCACACCCCCCCTACAATACCAAATCTTTCTCTCCACCACCAGAATAACTAGAACAGCAGTCATCGCACACTCTAGATATGGAACCCGTTTTATAATAAATCCGTCGCTCAAAGCCTTTTGAACTCTTAGCAATAAGCCAATTTATATATATATATATATATATATACTCGTGTCCGCAAAGTTCTCGTAACGTCTGATGTATCGCGAAGTCTTAACAGCCTTAAACTGGGGGATTGCAGAGGCCATTTAAGGGGAAAAAAAAAACCTGAATATGCTCTATGGAATCTGCCGTTACTGGATTAAAGAAGATCTCTCAAAAAAGACTTGTCCCTTTCTTGTGATCTGGGTCCGTGTTGATAGGAGTACCGCAAGGTGTTACGAGAACTTTGCGGATGCGAGTGTGTATATAATATAATATTATAATATGGCGGCATGCAAGAAAGGACATTGGCGAAACACATCCAGCATCCCACTCCCTTGGAAATACCTCACATCACCTTTTAACAAGCCTTGTATACCAGATTCCCACTCTCACCACAAGTATCGGTGATATGGCCTTCTGGGCTAACTCAAATTCAAGCTTTAGAAAGAAAGAAAAGAAAAGAAAAAAGGCGTTTTTATACCACCGGGTGCCAAACAAGGCCTTGACAATTTTCAATTCCCAAACCACTATCCTACATTCGCGCCGGATCCGCAAAAGAAGAAAAGAGAAGAGAAGAAGAAGGAAAAAGAACGGGGCCATCCATATACAGAAACAAGTGATGGAAAACAAGGAAGGGTAGAGAGGAATGGAAGGGAAGGGAAAAGAACGGTATACCTCCCAGGATATAACGAGACAGAAAACGCAAACAGCACGCCGATAAAAGCAAGAACCTTTTTCTTTTTCTTTCTTTCTTTTTCTGCAGGTATTCGACTCATACGAGACTTACTCAAAAATGTTGTGATGGTGGTTATTCGTACAAATCGTGAGGTGAAACGATAGAGGAGTGGGAAAGGGAGGAAAGCGCTTTATAGGAAAGAGAGGATAAAGGAGGGTCAAGAAGGGAAATAGGAAACAAGAATTGAGGTGGAAATGAGGAGACCACCACCAAAGCTCTTTGACAAAACGGAAAACAGTTTGCTGCCAGAAATTTTTTTGATCCCGTCGTTACGCATGATAGACATAGAATAAGAATAGTTTTAGTAGGAAAAAATAGGAAAACCCCCATGACATTAACATTTTCGTTTCGTCGTTGTGTCCCAACAATCTTTTCAAGGCGCGCCCCAGTCGGCCCCAGCAATCCTTCCATTCAAGTGGAATTTTCCAATTTTTTCGAATCCCCTATTACCGTCAGTAAACCTCATTTCATTCGAAGGGACTCTGGGAGAGGGTGAACTTACCTAGCCAAATCAACACCTTGCATGTCACCAAGCTCATCTTCGTCGTCATCCTCTTTGATATCCGGTATGAGGCTTGTCCCGCTTCTTGATCCCGCCAAGTGAAAACCACTTCCACGTTCCTTCAACGGACTACCCAATTCTCTAATCCTACTGCTTCCCTCGGGTCCAGAAACCGGCGGTGGGGAAGAGCTATGCAAATCCTTCAAAGGGCTATAATCTCCGGGTTTTGCGGGTGTAGACCCAAATTGGACATATTTCCAGAACGGGGCCGGAGAGGAGGTTGGAAGGTAAGACGATGGGAGTTGTCCGGTAGAAGGAGGGGCGAGGCGGGGGTGTTGGCGCTGCGGCGCAGGTGTTACTGCACTCAGTGCCGGGTGATCATCTGGGTAAGGAGAATGGCGAGACGGCGAAGGCATATTGGCGGAATCACCGTGCACCGATGACGGATGGTGATTCTGGGAAGACGAAATCATATCGTTGGTATGTGCCGCCGTGATGATACTAGACCTCCGGGGGTTATGAGGGTTAGTCGATAAGTCATTCAAAGCCTCGCCTTGAGTACGTAGGGATGGAAGACGAGATCCACGATCAGGTGTATAGGCCTCTAGTGGTGCAACTTTATTATAGGAGGCAACCGGGGGTGGTGTAACAGATCTTGAGTTCTTGATCGTAGGATATCCCGTGCCCAGGTCGTGAGAATCATCTAGCCTTAAGCCTTGAGAAGAAGGCTGCGGAAGCTGCTGGTTCATCCCGTATTGCACCTGGCCTTGATTACTCTTGGCAGGTTTGGGGGAGGAGGGCGACCCTGGTGCAGACCCGGGGCGCCCGGAGCCAGTCTTGGTAACTTTCTGGATTTTCTTGATATATTCGTCACGATGTTCCGCAAGCAATTCCCATTTCATCCCTTTGCCTGGCTCATCAGTGCGTCGAGGAATCTTCCGGAAGGCCTTGTTGAGTGAGAGATTATGTCTGATAGAGTTCTGAAAGGATATGTTAGGTCGACAAAACCAGGAGAAAGTAATGATGACTGACCTGCCAACCCGTGTTGGAATGCCGGTAGAACGCGTATCTCTCCGTGATGAAGGAATAGATAGCAGACAGTGTTAGTTGCTCCCCCTCACTAGACAGAATGGCCTGTGCTATCATCATGGCATAGCTATAGGGCGGCTTCATGTCTTTCAGAGAATCATCGGAGTAATCGATATTCTCGGCTGTCAAAACAACCCCACGAGGAAATGTTGGTTCATCCTTTTTCCTAGCGGGCTCCAATTGTGATGAATTGTCTGCGGCGACGGTCGGTGGAAGCAATTGCTGCTGCTGAGATGACGACGGTCTGGGGCCCTGCGAAGAGGGCATTGTGGCAGTATCATAACTTGAAGAGTCGTTGCTCTGGGTAGTTTGCAGCTGCAGATCGTCTTCGGTCGGAGCTAGGACCCTTGCCCGTTGCAGGAAGCTAGAATGAATAGATGCAGGCTTATCGGGCAAGACAAACATCATCTGCACCCCACCAATTTCAATAACACTTCCACTCTGAAGCACAATAACCGCGTCCTTCTTATACGGCTCTTCATTGACCTTCAAGCCGTTCCTTCCCAAGACACGCAACTGCCAATTTCGGTCTCCAGCCATGTCGTAAGTAATGATGGCATGGCTCCTGGAGACCAATTTGCTCGGGCCCAAGTCAATGTGCACAATATCTTCGGTCTTCTGTTGTGGTGGAGGAGTGGGAGATCCGAGGGTACCAGGACGAGCATCGGGCGGGCGACCGATGCGGATGGTCAGCTCCTTGACGTAATAAGTCCACGAAGCGCCAGCAACTTTAGCATACGCAGTAATTCCCTGAGCGCTTTGACGGTAGTTTTCATCGTTGGCATATTTTACAGCTACCACCACGTTAGGATCTGGCATCGCCAAGCTTGCAATCACAGCATTTATCTGGTCCAAAGGGGGTTCGGGCGAGGTTTCGGTGGCTTGAACCTATAACGAAAGATAAATTTAGTACTTTCCACTAACGCAGTCCTCCAAAGCAGTGGATAGCGGTCGCAGAGAAGGAGGACAGTTTCATTCATTTTTCTCCGAATGGATCGCTAGACGACTTTACCTTACGTCTCTTGCTCCTGGGCCTTGAGGGGGAAGAGTTTTGAGCATGTTGATCGGGCGTCGAATCACGACGATTGCGAGTTCGCCGAAGTGCTGAAGTCGGCATTGTGGTTGAAACAAAATTTGTTTTGTTCTGTTTCTCTGTTTTCCCACGTTACCGGGTTGTCTCTGAGCTATGATGACAAAAGCGGTAATCAGCAACCTCGCATCACGCGTAAAGCCCTACCCATCAACAGGGTGGGTGTCAAATAGCCCATGACCGTGATCATGAGATAAAGGAACTGGGGGATCTAGAGAAAGTACCGGTCGCTAGAACACTCGGACAGGGAAACAATGGAAAGCGTTATCAGTAGCGTCGATGAGGCAAGAGGCGATGAGATGCGCTGGCTTGTGGAAGGATAACGGCAGAGGCAGAGAGCGACGCGGTGTTTGAAATGCGGAAGTGGGGAGAAGAATGGGATCGCGTTCTAAAAGCAAAGTAGACCCCCGAGCAGCGCCGCACCGCCGCCTCAAATGTCGCAAGAAGGGGGGAGCGGAGGTAAGGGCGACTTTGCAAACAGAAATTCACTTGGTGGTTGTGCAACGAGGAGGCGGATATGAGAGAAGAGGTGGGAGTTTGGAAACGAAGTGGGAGCTGACGATGACGATGTGATGTTTACAAGGAAGAGAGATGGTGTCCACCAACCAACCAGGCCAGTTGTGCTCCTCGGGAACAATGAGATGGTATTAAAGCACAATTCACAAACAGAACTTTATTAATAGGAATACACGATTTGAAGGGAGGAAAAGGACGAGAACTCCGATCTCAAAATACGCGAACTTTGGTGGTAATTGTCTGTAAGTGATTCCAAGCGAAATTGATCTCGCGCTTCGGGGCTTTTACGTGAGGCAAAAAGCAGCAACACCACAATGGCTAAACCCGGTCGCCCAACAGACTCCACCCAGAATCTTGGCACCGATTTGAGCCTCAATCCCTCATCCTCCAAGCGGACAAGGCGGAGGAGAAAAGTACCGGCAGTAACAGAGCGGGTGTGATGCGAGAGATTGGACGAAGAAGGAGAAGCCAGACTATAAAGAGTCGAGTAAAGGGAGGGCCCATCCCCTGGTGAACAAAGTATTGTTGTCCATTTTACATAGGGCTCAGAGATTCGGCGGTGGTAGGGACAAAGTGTCAAAAGGAAAATATTGCGTCACCTGGGAGTCCTGTTAGGGTAAGGCGTCGGGAGTAACGGTGCTAGGATTAGGATAGAGCAAGCGAGCTGCAAACATCGAGCGAGACGTGCTCAACGTCGAACCCCGTGTGGTGGGAATGGAGAGAGAAGAGAGAGAAGAGAGGGAAAGAGAGAAAGAGAGAAAGAAAGAAGATTTTCTGCCCATCACACACCATCATTAGCTCTACCCCTTTCCCGCTCAACCCCCCAAGCCTTTGTTTGCTCCGTGCCCACATTACATTACCAACCATTACCGGAGGAGACGCCCATCATGATTCTGACAAGTTGGCGGAAGTGTTGCCTATAGGAGTAGCCCGGGTGGCCACCGTGAAATTATCATATAATCCTTTCTGCCCGTGATAAGCATGAGATCCACAGGCACACTTTGTATCCTACTGATACCATAGATAGCACAAATCCCACACTTCATCCCCAGCCATTCGGTCAATCGGTGCCTATCGCGTATCTGCCCATGAGCGTGCCTCGGTACAAGTACTGCGGACAGATAGAGAGGCACCTTTGCGGGCCTAGTACGGTAGGCATAGTGGGCCCATAAAGCTCTGCCTCCCTCCCTCCCTCCATCCCTCCTATCTTAATGTCACGGCGCCACCCCGAGCGACCCATTGATTCTTCTATCAGCACATCATCCACCCCAATCTCGGGTGGGTCTTGAACGATATGATAGATAGCAGGAGAGCTGCAACCTCCGTACAAATTTGGGGCTAGCAACCGAAACCCTGATGGGCAGGTGGATTCGCCAGCATCATCAGCGTCAGCAGCACCACAGTGCTCGAGTACAGTATACCAGTACCTACCGCACCTCTGTTTCCTACCAGGGAGGCTATCCGACCCATGCAAGAATTTCTCAATAGTAGAGGGCAGGTACTCGAGTACCTCCGTACCTATAAGTCGTTAAGCATATGTATACCACCGTACCCGGAACGATCGCCCGAGTGGAGGTTGAGTCAATCTACTGGTATCTGCACTATCTTCAAGCATCTGATAAACTCAGGTCAAGCCTGGACCGCTACAATACATCATAGCCCAACCGCAGCTACCCCTAAGGCTACCATGGTATAAACTCAACCTCGTGCAAGTTCCGATATGGCAGCGACCAGTACTATACCAGATTAGTATCTTTACCCCCTTATGAGTCCTATGATACAGTAGACTCACTCACTCACTCACTCACTCACTCACACCCTGCCCAACTGGACACCGCCCGCCTCGTTCGGGGGGGTTAATCAAATGCCGTAACAGCAACAGAACCCGCAACTCAACCCATAGCATCCATAAATTTCCATACCGATGCCCGCCATCATCATCAATACCAACACACAGTACTCGTACAACACAACACCAATACGGCACAACCATATAGGTATCGGCCCCCCACACACGACCTCGTACAAACCCGGCGTCCCGGGGAACAAAACCTAAGACGTGATACATTCTAGAAGGAAAGAAAAACCTACATTCGAACCCACCGAACCCACCCTACAACACTACGCTACACGACACAATAAAGTTGCTCATTCTTAACAATGCACAACAATGAGCAAAAAAAAAAAAGAACGCCCGCCACCGCCCCAGCAGCAGCAGACCCACGGGCATGAACCTCAACACATCCTAGCACCGCAATAAGCAGCGCCCCTTCCAAATAAACCGTCGTAGAAAACACCCGGGGGGGGGGGGGGCGCAGAAAGCCCTCATAATGTTATTATATAAGATAATGTGTCATTACTCGTTAAAGCCAAGACCTTTCTTTCTTTCTTTCTTTCTTTCTCGCAGACAGCCTCCACTACCAAAGGAGGAAAAAAAATCCGCATAATATTACCATAGAAGAACCACGATACAGATACTTGGGATTGACCACTTTGATCCTGTGAGCTCTAATGCGTCAAGTCATCCGTTTTATTTCTTGCTCGGCAAAGGTGAATACGGTATGATACGATACTGGCTGAGGATAAGTTATCATAGCAAGAAGGGGGAAGGAAAAAAAGTGAATACTCATATTATAAATTTATGCCAAGGCGATACTTTCTTGTATTATTATTATTATTATTATTACTAAGCAAAAAACCTCAAGTGAAAACTGAGGTGAAGTTTTCAGCGTCTGACGCTATTTTTTTTGTAAGTTACCACAGGGTATCGTACCTTCTGCTTCTCTCCAGAGACGCACTGGAAGTGGTAGTACTTCTCCGTCGGAGGAACTGATTGATGGATGGATAGAGTGCAGCCCAAGGGTGGCCGATATAAAGTACCCGTACTCACTCGGTACACTACTAGGTAGCCAGCTTCGGGTTACAAATGCTAAAGCAACGACGACACATCTAGCAGCAACAGTGGCTCACAGAGGGGTGGTGGGTCTGCGGTGGTCGGCCCAGTCAAAGGACTCCGGTGCGCATAACGCCTTTTCTTTTCTTTCCGTAAATCATAATTACAAATCTAGCAGATCCAGTCGAGACTTGGCTGGCACTCGAGAAAGCCTTTTTTTTCAAACCCGGGGCTAGATATCTCTATATCATAATATTACACTTAGATACAGATTTGCGGGGTCCAATTCCTTCAACGGGTATAGCAAGTTCATGGGACCCAATGGCCGATACTCCCCGCTACTATCCATCATCGTGATACGGCATTTCTCCACCAAGGCAGCTTTCCTTCCCTCCCTCCCTCCCTCCCTCCCTCCCTCCCTCCTCCCTCCTGCAGCACCATACTGTGCTACCTCAAACCCACCCCCATTACATCCATCACGTGTCGACAAAAACTGCAATCCTAATCGAGAGAATATAATCTCTCAAGCCATGTTTCCAGACCTGGCTTGTTTGATACTGTAATCATCATCATCATCATTATCATCATCATCATCACCATCATCGAGCGGGCTAACCGCCCCTGCCCCAGCCCAGCCGATAACTCCCCGGCCCACCCACCCATCCATCCACGCCCGGAAAAACTCGCGAAAATGCTTCCAGAACACTTCCAATAGTGGAAACGTCCTGCGAAACCTGTCGAGACGGGGCAGGATAGGGCAATCAACTATCCATTTCTAGGGGAGGGGGGTGCGTGAGCGTGCGGAAGGAGGAGGAGAAGGAGGAGGAGGAGATTTATGATATTTATTTATTTATTTATTTATTCTTAGACGCGTACTCGAGATACGTGGGTGTCGGTCAGAAACCCGGTCTTGTGGTCATGAGAGAACTGTCGTGTTAAAGTGACGGGGGGGAACAAAAGAAAAAGAAAAAGAGGATAGATAGATAGATAGATAGAGTGGAGTACGATATGGTGCGGGAGATAGCCCTTTTTTTCCTCGCTCGGCGGACTTTTGTTTCGTTTGCTTGTTAGCTGAGGGTAAGGGTACCGTAGTGAAGGTTGGCGGAAGCACAGAAGGGTAGTTTCCATCGTAAATTACGTCAGCGCCCTGTTGGAAAAGCTTGGCCACCGGTATGGTATGCAGGATTCTCGATAGTTGGATCGTACCGGATAGTGCCGCGCTCGTTGATGTTGCTGAAAAGCTTGTTGCAGTTGTGGGTGGAAATGTGGGGGTCACAGGAAGGAAAGGAGGAGAGGGAGGAGGAAAAGAAGGAGCAGGAGCAGGAGGAAGAGGAGGAAAAAAGCGCGGGCGGGATTCGTGAGATCCCTGTGTTATGTGTGCGTGTGCATGTGGATGTTTTGTGGTACGATATCTCTTCATCGTCAGTCTGCCCCAGACATCTGGTCATGGTGGTCGTGGTGGTCGTAGCATTAATATGTAGCAGAAGAACAAGCATCGCAAGGCAAAGTTAAACTTGGACCCAAGTTACCTACCTGCCCTACCATACCATACCATACCATACCATATAAAAAGCACCACCCCAGAACCTCGGCAAATGGGGAAGGGGAAAGAAGTCAAGGAGGGTCTACCGGCCCAGTTCAGTCCTATAATAATATTATCCATTCCACTGTCCAACCAAGAATCTGAATTGATATCGCCCCGGTAGTATTCCATCCCATCCAACTTTACCCCCTCCTCCTCCCCTACTTCTCCAGCCAATCCAAGCCCACGAGATGGCCTACGACTGCCCCGATCCTATATACCTACATCGTGTGTTCTCGCCGTCCGTATTGTAGAACCAGCAGAAATCCCCTCTGGTCCATTTCACCCCCCTTTGTTCAATTCATCCCATCTCAGCGATCGCCAGCACCATCCATCCTCATCGTAATCACCCTTAATCCCAAGGGAGGCTTTTCTGGCTTGCTTGCTTACTACGTTACCATCATCATATACCTTGCCCAACATCGGGTAGGCGCAATCAAACAAGCTTTGGAACTATGGCCCTCTCTCTCCAGGGACTACGTTGATGGCCTAACTAGCCTGTGCCATAGCGCAAATCGCGCCGTCGAGATTTTAACTGAGACTGTCTACGCGTCCCCCCTTCCCTCCTTCCCCAGAGGAAGGGAGAGGAAGGGGGGGGGGGGGGGGCGAGGGTTCTGTAAAAGGTACCAGAATCCGGAATGGTACAGCATACGGTATGCTTGCTCGATTGATTGCTGTGCAGGAATTGGCTATGGTATGGTATGGTGACTTGTGGGTATTTTGGGCACCTTTGAGGTAAAAACCGAGTTTGTTTTTTTTTGGCCGGTGGAGAGAGAGTATGATTTCGTGGCTTTCTTGCTTTATTCATATCATTGTTGCATACAGCACGTAGTCCACATCGGTAGTACCCGAGTACCGTAGCTACCGCAAGGATAAAGAAAGAAAGAAAGAGAACTGGTACCGTGGTCTATCTAGCCAACCGTGCCCCTTCTGTAGGCCTATTATTGCGGTATCGTCGTTATACCACATATAGCCTTGCATTGCTATAATTTCATTACATTGCTCCGTATGGATACCAATTCAACCATACTATAAGCCGACAGGCATCGCGGGTCCGCCGGCTCTCTTTTTCCTTTTTTTCCTCCTTCTTCTCATCCTGATACTGTACCCGTAGCACTATTGTACGCGCAAGTACGCACTAAGCAACTTGATAGTTAATATCTTATTCAACTTGCGATGCATTGGAGTAGAGCATAATAACGAACCTCCTATGCGTCCTTTTGCGGCCTTTTCATCAACACCTTGCCATGCCCTGCCCTGCCCTACTAACCGGCCCTGAATTTCTCGAGTTCAGCTGGGAAGGGATCATGAGTTCAACAGAGCGTAATTCTCCCATTGGCCAACGACTAGAAGACGCGCGTTGTCGGTTTCATTATTGGGCGACGGACGTGCCAGGAATAACTGTTACTGTAACTCGAAAGGGGAGGGGGGGGGGCTCCAAGAGTGTAATAAGTA
>Ga0307509_10012055_pt1 | contig 10376 bp, 17 predicted proteins | sample 10_EM_MG_FD_202245 | JGI IMG/M metagenome (GOLD analysis project Ga0307509, IMG submission 202245) | Populus trichocarpa ectomycorrhiza microbial communities from riparian zone in the Pacific Northwest, United States - 10_EM | ecosystem: Host-associated > Plants > Roots > Unclassified | place...
GGAGTCATGAATAGTGTCAACCTGGATGGAAGAGCATGCCCCTCTCCGAAGGTTGATAATATTCAATAGTTCAACTGATTCGATCATGAAGCCTGATACGAGGTGGAAAGAACTTAGAAACTTTTTGCGAGAGTTTTTAGCAGTGAACAAATAAGGGGTATGTTTTGGGTCGTTACCGGGACAATAGATGGTTAGTCATCTAATGTTTAGATCCTCTTTCGTCTGAACAGTCTTGACCTGGTGAGAAAGTAGTCCGTTGTAAGTAGAGGCCATTAGGGGCAGGGAGTGTTCCCCAATGCAGAGCCCGATGGGTCACTTACCTTGGGTTTCTTCGGGAGATTAGGGTGTGAAATGGACCATCCAGGTGCACTGGGCGGACAGGATGTGGGTTGTATTGCACCCAACAGACTAGGATGCAACCATTGTGCTGGGGCCATCTAAGGGCGGACTGGGCTGACAGGATGCTCTAGACGGATTTCCTGCGTCCGGACGCAATGCCTATCCGTCTGGAGCAAACGCTTTTTTTGCTGATGCGCACACCAGCCACCAGCCTAAACTAAAGGGGAGGAAGGCATAGGAAAGCAAAACCATGAAGACAACCAACAAAAAAATGTACAGGAGCAAAGAAACCCTTCAGCAGGCTCCCCTAAACAAATGAAAGGATGTAACTGGCACCGGATGCCGGCAGACAGGAGAGAGTAAAACTACTATTGCACAGCCTGAAACGAAAAGTAACTCGACACCCCAAACCAGCAGGCTACAGGGGCAGGCTATATCTCAACAAGGCAAGAGCCAAGGAGCCGCAACGCTTCGGACTTTAGCATGGGCAAAGGAGGCAGTGCTATGCCATGACACAGCATAATATAATCCAAGGTTCACGACTGTAGAGTAAGTTGCAGGAGCGGGAGGAGGACAAGGGGAGTCACCAGGCGAGGAAAGTCACTCGGCAGTGGAGGTGCCAGCTATTGTGAGGGGCAGTAGGGTGCCAGCTGATGAGGCAGAAAAGGTGCCAGGATAAGGAAGGGCGGAGGAATACGGTGCAAGCGGATCTAACAGTGGGAAGTGGGAGGAGGAATGATCGCCAAATAACGGAGAAGTACGAATACTGAGGACGGAGACAGGGTCACAATTTTTTGAATGCCAACAGTACCGACTGAGCAACTCATGAGAGAGTGCGATACCAGAGAGCAGGGCCACCAGGGTAACTACTTCACTGATAGCCCAAAACTAGCGACCGTGTATTGTATGAGGAAGGAGGGTTGCCGACTGTGTAAATCGCTAAGCGAGGGGCATCGCGATGTGTGGGGTAAGGGGTAGGAACGTCAACATGAGTGTGCTCAAATGAAGACAGAACAGAACCAGGAAGGAATCCATAACTCCGGGGAGGGGAGGCCAGAGGCCCCAGAGAGACGAAAGGGATGAGGGCGTGATAACCGCCCGCACAGTTGCCATAGCCGGGGGAGATCAGAGTCGAAGGACACTCACACGATTATTTCCCATGCTGCTGAGATTTCAATCGCTGGAGGTGGAGCGTACGAGGAAGATGTGAAATGTGAAGACTAAAAGCACACTTTTATAAGACTCAATAAATCTCATGCTCATGTATATCTCATGAGAGAAGTTTAAACCTCTCCTAGACAGTGATAACACAAAAACAGAAGCCACTCATTTCTCCTACCACCCAATACCCCGCGTGACCTTTTAAAGACATGCGAGGAATCCTTGAGGGTATCCACGGGTCTAACAATTTTATCCACCATGAAGTACTCAAGTACTAGTGCCTGAACACAAGGGGAATGTAAACGATACCTTAAACGGGGACGAACCCCCCTGAAATATCTATAAAATGTGTAAAATACTTTTGGAATATTCGTGTCTTCTGTCCAAAATTCTCTAGCACTTCTTGCCCGGATGAGAGCTCCTAAAGTGGGTCTAGGTACACGTCTCAGGCATATTGAAACCGAACACAGGGGCTTTAAATTTGTATGGCGCTTGTCTGTGCACATGTGGGACTCCGTACTAAATTCGCACTCAAATCTTGAGGTTTAATATGCCTGAGACATGTACTTGTAAACTGCTGTTGCCATGGCCTGAGGGATCACATGGAAACCTAGTTGGAAAATACTACTACTGGAGTATGGTGTGCAATGGTGCTTCAGGGAGGTCGACCGGTATCCCTTCAGGGATATGCACGATGCCACTCTTTCCGGTGGACCTGGGGATTGACATTGTCCTGCCACACACACTTATAAGTGCTGGATCGGTTACAGATCTCCTTCTGGGGAACACAGACACCTCGGCTGCTGACTCTATATGGCCCTGGGACAATTATATGTGGTGTGTGGTGTCGTTGTACGACTTTAACCTGCTGGCTCCTGACCTCATCCCCCTTCTCGAAGGAATCAGGTTTGTCATGGGCTATTGGTAGGTTGTCTACAAGTTTAGGCTTAAGTGTTTTCCTTTCTAGATGGGCATGAAGGTTTCCTTGTTTTGCAAGTTTGTTTGTTTACGTTCAGGGGTTTCCTTCTTTTGGGTTGCATGTTTGTGGAGATTATTGGTTCATAGTATTCAGTCCTGTGGTTGTCTTGTTAGTGTAGTTTCAACCCATAGTACTGAGTGTTGTTCCCACCTCTACTCAAAGTGGGTTAAGCACTGAGCAGGGTCAGAGAGCTTTAGCAGGAAGAATGCAGAATGGACCGCAGTTCACGTTGAAGGTTTTTTGTTTGCATACCTGCCAGAAGACCAGAGCTTTGAATCTTGAACTAACTATATAAATAGGAAAGAGAAAAGAAAAGAAAAAAAAGAGGACCCTAGGAGTATGGCCTTGGTTTCCTGCTAATCATTACGCTTTAATGATCATGACTACCTACAGGGTTAACTTTGCTTTGGTGTTGGAGTTTCATGCCCCCCACCTCTGTCTCTTTAGGGATATACACCTCTCTGCCACCTGTTGTGCGCACCTTGAAATAGTTTTGCTCCAGCCAGAGTACACATTCAGAAGTGTGAGCTTGGTAACAGATCTCACTGTAGGGAATGCACATATCTTAGCTACTCGTTCAATATGCCAGTGGCCTGAGAGAATGACCTCTCACTGGCATATGTGATGGTGTCCTACACTATTCTCCAGCTGGATCCTGGGACCCTTTCCCTTTGCGAAGGAATGGAGTCCCTAGTAGGCTATGTTCTATGAGTGGGCTGTCCACAGATTTAGGTTCAAGTATGTTCCTTTTTAGAAGGGCCTGACGTTTTCCTTATTTTGTGAGTATTTTTATTGATTCTTAGGGGTTACTTTTTTTTAGATTGCACATCTGTAAAGGATTTTAGTTTTTTGTATTCAAGCCAGTGATTGCTTTCATAGTTTCTACCGATACTACCGCGTGTTGTTTCCATTGTAACAATTCTATTGTTAAGTAGGTATGCAACAGGCAACGATAGTCGTTTCCTAAGTAAGCAAGTCTCCTTTTTCTACAATAGGGCGTATGGAAGTACTATCTCTTCAGATAGTACGGAACTGGCTTGCTTGTCTTGAGTGATCCGTCGCAGGATACTATCTCGTCAGATAGTAAGATGGGTGGATTGTCGTGCTTGATAGAACTATCACAATAGTCCTATATTCGGGCAGCCTGTCGAGACTATCGCAATAGTCTCCGGGCTCTTAGAGTGTAGGCTCTCGTAGAGGAGGAGTATGTGTATAGAGAGTAAAGAGTAATCGTATTGCAATATCTTGAGTATAGAAAAGTACTTAGATGGTTGCGTGAAGATCCTATCCCTTTGTTGTTTTTTTATTTTATTTTTGTAATCATGCGTTATTTGTTTCCAGGTACCAAAAGCCTTATGCAGCGCTAGCTATGAAGAGAAAAAAACCTATAAATGCAAACCCACAGCCCGCTTGACCTCTGCATGGGAAAAATCAAACACCCCGAGTCCATAGGAAAAGCCTCCCCGCCTAGCGCCTAAGATACTATACCCCAGACACGTAAGGAAACAATACATAGAAAACTACAGGTAGAAAGACCCAAACCCTTCCGCAGGCTCCCCTAAACAAAAGAAAGGACTGCTGCTCTAAGGCCCTTTCGGGGCCTGATTGGAGGCTTGGTGATCGGCGACAGGAGAAAACATGGAAACCGTGGGCCCACAATTACCACTCGGTCAGTCGTGCAGGTCAATACATCGATCCAAGGTGTTGGACAATAGCTACGGAGGCAGTGCCATACCAGGACTAGGCGTAACCGAGGAAGGGTCGACTGATCGGAGGAGGAGCAGTAGGGTGCCAGCCAGCGTGTAGCAGTAGGGTGCCAGCCAGTGATTTGCAGTAGGATATCAGCCAGAGGGGAGCAGTAGGGTGCCAGCCGGGGAGGAGTTTTAGCAGTAAGGTGGCAGCTTAATGGGCTGTACGGTGCCAGCGCACGGAACCGGGAGGGGGGTAGAGGAAGGATCGCGAGCGGGCTAGCCACAACCGACTAACGGGCCATAGCAAGGGCTTTTGGGATGACAGCGAAACCGAGCGGGACCGTGATGTTACTAACTGAAGCTTTTCCCATCAGATGTACAAGCCCAGCAGAACCGAAGCCTTACTTCGACTGAGAGTCTGGACGCCATATCGCCGACCGTGAACGAAGCGAGAAGCTTTCTGACCGTGCAAAATGCTAAGCGAGGTGCAAAGCAAGTGCTGGGTAAGGGGGAGAACCGAACTTCATGAGCGGGTGTCAACGATGAACAGGCACGAGAACCGCTAGGAGGGGAGGCAGGCGTGATCCCAGGAGAGGAGGGAAGATGGCTTATTGTCAACCCCTAGGCAGTAGCCATCGTGGGGGAAGAGAGGTGAGTGGGGGGAAGTGACGATGATTGCCTGCGGTGTTGAGATTTCAATCGCCGGAGGTAGAGGAGAGATGGTTCGTGTCCTATCCCTTTGTCGCTTTCTTTTTTTTTTTTTTTTTTGTAATCATGCGTGATTTGTTTTAAGGTACAAACAGCCTCATGCAGCGCTAGCTATGGAGAGAAAAAAACTTATAAACAAGTGCCACGACCCGCTTCACCTCTTCATGGGAAAAATCAAGCGCCCCGAATCCATAGGAAAAGTCCCCCCCGCCTAGCACCCAAGATAGAAACCTCAGACACGTAAGGAAACAATACATAGAAACGTACAGGTAGAGAGACCCAAACCCTTCTGCAGGCTCACCAAAACAAAAGAAAAGACTCTAACGGCCAGAAATCACTGCCCGTGGTTAGAGGTTTGTTGATCTGTGACATAGGAAAACTCCAGCAGAGGGCCCACCGAAACCATGTTGTAGGGTCAGGCAGGTCATTACATTGATCCAAGGCGTTGGACAAAGCCACGGGGGCAGTGCTATACTACGACTAGGCGTAACCGAGGAGGGGCCAACCGATTGGAAGGGTAGACGGAGAGCGGAGCGACCGGGCAGAGGGGATGCCAGCCAACGACGATGAGCAGCAGGGTGCCAGCCGATGAGTAGCAGTAGGGTGCCAGCCGATGATAAGCAGTAGGGTGCCAGCCGGTGATGAGCAGTAGGGTGCCAGCCGGAGAGAGGATGGTAGCAGTACGGTGCAAGCGGACAGAACCGGGAGGAGGAGAGAGGAAGGATTGCGAACAAGCTAGCCGCCGCCGACAAAGGGGCCATAGCAAGGGCTTTTGGGACGACGACGAACCCGAGCGAGACCGTGATGTTACTAACCGAAGCTTTCCCCTTCCGAGGTACAAGCCTAGCAAGTCGAGGCCTACTTCGACCGAGAGTCCGGCACCGTGACGCCGACCGTGAATGAAGCCAGAACCTTTCCGACCGCGCAAAATGCTAAGCGAGGTGCAAAGCAAGTGCGGGGTAAGGGGGAGAACCGAACTTCATGAGCGGGTGTCAACGAGGAACGAGCACGAGAACCCCAAGGAGGGGAGGCCGTGAGGCCACAGGAGAGAAGGGGAGATGGCTTAACGTCAACTCCTTGGCAGTAGCTATCGTGGGAGAAGAGAGGTGGGTGGGGGAAAGTCGCGATGATTTCTCGTGGTGTTGAGATTTCAATTGCCGGAGGTGTTGTTGCGATGGTTCGTGGTCCTATCCCTTGGTTATTTCCTTTTTTTTTTCTTTTTGTAATCATGCTTTATTTGTTTTAGGTACAAAAAGCCTTATGCAGCGCTAGCTATGAAGAGAAAAAAACCTATAAGCCCAATAAAAACCACCCGCTTCACCTTATTATAGGAAAAATCAAACCCCCAGACCATAGAAGAAACTCCCCCCGCCTAGCACCTAAGACTCGCACCTCAGACACGTAGGGAAACAACTCATAGAAACGTACAGGAGAAAGACCCAAACCGTTCAGCAGGCCCTCTGGTAACACTAGGAAAAGAATCAAAGAAATGACGAGATGTAACTACTATTGCCAATATGCCTAACCAAAATGCCCCGCGGCTAGTCGCCGGAAGGGGCAGGCCGGTTCACGGTCGGGACGGACCCGAAGATGGCGACGCGTCGGCGTTTAGGAGAGACCAAGGACGCAGTGCAATACCATGATCAACCGTAATCTAAGCGAGATTTGCGACCGCGGAGTAAATCGCAGGAGGGAGAGAGGTAGGTGGGCGAGCGGAGCCAGCGGGCAGAGGGTATGCCAGCCAACGACGATGAGCAGTAGGGTGCCAGCCGGTGAGTAGCAGTAGGGTGCCAGCCCGAGGGGAGCAGTAGGGTGCCAGCCAGGGGAGGAGTTTTAGCAGTAAGGTGCCAGCTTATGGGGCAGTACGGTGCCAGTGGACGGAACCGGGAGGGGGGTAGAGGAAGGATCGCGAGCGGGCTAGCCACAACCGACTAACGGGCCATAGCAAGGGCTTTTGGGGCGACAGCGAAACCGAGCGGGACTGTGATGTTACTAACCGAAGCTTTGCCCATCAGAGGTACAAGCCCAGCAGAACCGAAGCCTTACTTCGACCGAGAGTCTGGACGCCATATCGCCGACCGTGAACGAAGCGAGAAGCTTTCCCACCGTGCAAAATGCTAAGCGAGGTGCAAAACAATTGCGGCGTAAGGGGGAGAACCGAACTTCATGAGCGGGTGTCAACGATGAACGGGAACAAGAACCTCAAGGAGGGGAGGCGTGAGTGCCTCAGGAGAGGAGAGAAGATGGCTTAACGTCAACCCCTAGGGAGTAGCCATGATGGGGGATGAGAGGTGGGTGGGGGAAAGTGACGATGATTTCTCGTGGTGTTGAGATTTCAATCGCCGGAGGTGGAGGAGAGATGGTTCGTGTCCTATCCCTTGGTTATTTCTTTCTTTTTCTTTTTTTTTTGTTATCATGCGTTATTTGTTTCTAGGTACAAAAAGCCTTATGCAGCGCGAGCTATGAAGAGAGAAAAACCTATAAATGCAAACCCACCACCCGCTTCACCTCTTCATGGGAAAAATCAAACACCCCGAGTCCATAGGAAAACCCTCCCCCTACTAACACCTAAGATAATATACCCCAGACACGTAAGGAAAGAATACATGGAAACGTACAGGTAGAGAGACCCAAACCCTTCAGCAGGCTCCCCAAAACAAAAGGAACCGCCTGTTCGAAGACCAGAAACGCTGGCCTGAGGGGGGTGGATAGGTGATCGGCGACATAGAAAAACTCCAGTGGAGGGCCCACCGAAACCATTTTGTACGGTAAGGCAGGTCATTACATCGATCCAAGGCGTTGGACAATAGCCACGGAGGCAGTGCTATACCACGACTAGGCGTAACCGAGGAGGGGCCAACCGATCGGAAGGGTAGATGGTGAGCGGACCCACCGGGCAGAGGGGATGCCAGCCAACCACGATTAGCAGTAGGGTGCCAGCCGGTGATGAGCAGTAGGGTGCCAGCCAAGGAGAGGATGGTAGCAGTACAGGGCAAGCGGACAGAACCGGGAGGAGGAGAGAGGAAGGATTGCGAACAAGCTAGCCGCAGCCGACAAACAGGCCATAGCAAGGGCTTTTGGGATGACGACGAAACCGAGCGAGACAGTGATATTACTAAGCGAGGCTTTCCCCATCAGAGGTACAAGCCTAGCAAGTCGAGGCCTACTTCGACCGAGAGTCCGGCACCGTGAGGCCGACCGTGAATGGAGCGAGAAGCGTTCCGACCGCGCAAAATGCTAAGCGAGGTGTAAAGCAAGTGCGGGGTAAGGGGGAGAACCGAACTTCATGAGCGGGCGTCAACGCAGGACGAGAAGGAGAAACCCAAGCAGGCGAGGCCGTGAGGCCACAGGAGAGGAGGGGAGATGGCTTAACGTCAACTCCTAGGCAGTAGCCATCGTGGGAGAAGAGAGGTGGGTGGGGGAAAGTCGCGATGATTTCTCGTGGTGTTGAGATTTCAATCGCTGGAGGTGTTGTTGCGATGGTTCGTGCCTATCCCTTGGTTACTTTTTTTCTTTTTTCTTTTTTTTTCTGTAATCATGCGTTCATTGTTTGTAGGTACAAAAAGCCTCATGCAGCGCTAGCTATGGAGAGAACAAAACCTATAAATCAAAAACATAAACAAAAGAAAGTCACGGCACCAGTAAATATCCACTAACGCGCAGGGTTCTCCTCCGCCGGGCCATTGGCCACATATAACAGGGAAAGTACAAACTAACAATTTAGCCGTCTAGAAGGAAAAGCTACTCATAAGATAAGGGAAAGAAACCCAACGACCCTAAACCTCAGCTAACGAAAAAACACGAAACACCGGGGGGGGCACCCTGGGGGGAGAAAGAGGGAACGGGGGGGAAGAAGGCGGGGTGGTGGGCGGGAACATCGTGGGGGGAAATCCCCTGGAGGTGAGCCTATGAAGGTGGCGAGTCTTTTTAGGAGAGGGAGGGACGTCCAGAGTGGGGCTTCGGGACCGACGTCAGTAACGCCGTGGAGGAGGCGCAACCTGCTGTGCTGTCTCGAGGGGCAGGATAGGATGGCGTGCTCGAAGGTTTCTGGTGCCAAGCCGCAGCGGGGGCAGGAGGTGTCGGCGTCGGGGGACCTCCAAGTAGGGTGGGCGGCCAGGTAGCTCTTTCCTGCTCTCATCTGGTAGATCCTCCCGGCAACGAACTTACCCAGGCCCATTAAGGGTCTCGGAGACATGGTGGGAGGGTCTAGGTAGTACCGCGGAGTTGGAAAAAGGGTGGCCCACTCCGTGAGGAGGGTCTTTCTCATTCTTTTCTTCATGGCGGAGTAGGTGTTGTTCATCAGGGACTGGGGCGGGAGGACGGGGGTCGGCTAGACAAGGTGGGAGTTGATCATGGGCTTCCTAGAAAGCCCAAGGGTGAAGTGTATCGGTCGGTGAGCCACCGCGTCCACCGGAAGGTGGTTCCTCAACGGAGGGACAGGCCGGGGCGTCTTCCAGTGCAGGGGAAGGTATACGGATGATAGGCCTCTGGTTAAGGCCCGCGTGGAGTCAGGCGCCCGATGCGCCGAGAGTGAAGGGAAGGAGGGGTGAAGGCGAGCTGTCGCCGGGTTAACACTGGGAGGAGAGCAGACAACCCTGAGCGCCGCCAGCCTCTGCCGGTGGGTGACCAGGAGCGAGCCGGGCGGGAGGCATGACTCCACCGAGAGTATCCCCGTGGGCGTAGCCGAGAAGCAGTTTGTGGTCCATCTTTGGACTTTGCGCCAGAAAGTGTCTAGGCGGGTTGTTGTGCCCACGCTAGGTGTGAACAAATCCGCGCCGTAGAGCAGGATGGGGGCAACGAGTGATGTCGCCAATCTGTGGCAGAGGTAGGGGGGGAGGCCCGCGCCAGGGAGGCCAAGGCGTCTTATGAGGGCGAAGGCCCCATGGGCAAGGGACAAGCAACGTGAGAAGTGTGCAGCAGGGTCAAGGGTTGGAGTGAACCAGTACCCGAGCCACCGAACGGAGTTGCCAGGGTGAAACAATCCTCCTTTAATCTGAATAGGTGAGACACACTTTGGCGAGTGTCTCTGGCTCGGGGTCCTCCAGTGTACCAATTTTTGCAAAGCCAAGTGAATACATGAAGATGATGATATAAAGAGAGAATGAAAAAACCCTAAGAAGAAATAAAGAAATCTGAAACCCAGTATCCATCTGAACCTTTCGCACCGTGACGCTTCGTTCCTAAGTCCACTGTCGGAGGCGTTGGGGGAATGTCGCTGCCCTTGTCGCTTGGGATCGTTGCCACCGATATATCCCACTCCGAGGCAGGTAGGTGCAGTGGCAGTTAAGTTGCCTGCCGTCCGGTGGCCAACGACCTCCCCCAATTCGAGGCAGGTGAGCAAGCCATCTTACCTACGCCTTGCTCGTGCTCACTGAAAGCGCTCTGATAGAGATATTCGTTCCTCCTGTGAGTATTCGATATACGCCTTATATGCGTCTGATCTCCAACGTCCTAGAGTCTGAATCTGGGACTCCGAAATTCCAACTTCAGCAGCCCAG
>Ga0307509_10012058_pt1 | contig 10373 bp, 14 predicted proteins | sample 10_EM_MG_FD_202245 | JGI IMG/M metagenome (GOLD analysis project Ga0307509, IMG submission 202245) | Populus trichocarpa ectomycorrhiza microbial communities from riparian zone in the Pacific Northwest, United States - 10_EM | ecosystem: Host-associated > Plants > Roots > Unclassified | place...
TTTGAGTTTACGAACCAAATCTGGAGTTGCATGGCTAACCCAATTACTGAATTAAAGAATGGGAATTGTTAGCAAGTCATTCTCATTTAATGGGCCTAGGTGCTGGCTTACGACTGAGAGACGAATGCTTAGCGAAAGCCAAAAGAAAGGCTTTTCGAGACTTACAGGCAACCCTGGATCACAAATTTGCGTTGTGTATAGGTAAATCTAGATTTATCGTAAGTGACTATTCAGGAAAGCCATAGATGGATTCGTTACTTTGGAGTAAAGTGCCCCCAGGCGAAACGACCAATAGTTATGCCGCCCCAAAACCCGGAGGTGACATAGCCCGCAGTTTTGGGGTTAGCACTCTGTTGGTATAAGTCAAAATCGTGGGACAGATTGCAAATGTTTTGTTGAACACGAACCCGCATTCCTAGTAAATATGATACCATCTGTGAGAAAAGATAATTATTTTTGAGAAAATCAAACCAGAAAATGCGTCACGCACGAATCCTTGTGTTGTGGTTTCGCTTGCAGTCTCCCATAAGAATACATCAACAAGCCTAGCGAAACAGGTAGGACGTACCAACCGCAGTAGAGGAGGGCAAAAAGAGCCACAGCCCATTGATATCGAAGCTTGAGAGCCATGCAGAGCGCTAATTAGGTTATATTGGGTAGGAAACGAATACTGAGAATGCGAATCCTACTTTTGCTCTGCATTGTTGTCTTTTGGTCGACAATAGTCGGTGTAGCCTCCTTGCTGTCATCACTTGAAGATGTCTGGTCGTTGACTATTCTCCCATCGGCCATAGCGCTTTCACGATCCCGCAAGAATTCACTTGCAGTAGGCTTGAATGTCAGAACCAGAAAGGTGACGTTGATGGCCGACAGAACAAGTGAGCCAAAGTAAAACTGGAACCACGGCACTCCTTTGGCGATGAGGGCTTGACACACCAAGGGCGATACAACTCCACCCAGGCCTTGAATTATCTATCACTAAATCCGAAAAATAAAAAGAGTATAAATAACCTACTCCATAAGCCAAATGCATATCCAAGGGACTGTTTGGGACCATCGGCAAAATATGCGTTCCTTTACATATGTCACTCTTTTGCCCTAAGTGAAGCACAAGACGTACTCACAGTGACGCTAATGGAATAGGACATCAACACGGGTAAAATATTAGCGGTGGTTGATATCTCACCTGACAATATTGCTCTCGCAAAGGCAGCCAACGCATACGCCCAAAACAAGACCCAAAAGCCGCCCTTTGTACCCATCATGACAAAGAACATGCCGTGGAGAAAGCTTGAAAGTAGGAGAGCCTGTAGCCTTGCTTGGGATGGAGAGAAACCGGTGTTGGTGGCGCCGCTCTTTTTGAAAAGAATCGTGGAGCCTAGCCGAGTTTGCGGAATCCAACACCATTGGGATTTCGCCATATCGAAGCGACCGAGCTGGTTCATGAGGGATTCCACCAATACGGTTCCTGACAGATACCTTTAAAATAGAATAATGAATGGAAAGAATAGCAAAAGAGATAGGATACCTACCCAAGGGTGCTTCCTGCGAACACCAACGAGGACATCATGAAGGTTATATGAAATTCAGCCATAAAGTCTGAATATAAATTCCCAGTCAGTGGCTGGAATAGCATACACTCTTGAATAGGAGTTACGAGGCAAAACAGTTCCCGTGACTGAAATAAAAAGAGTCAATCTCGAATAAGTAGGAGCCTTGAAAGCATGGACCCACCTCCATCGCCCCAGCCACATAGAAAGTAGGCAAAATATCCGCTGGCAAGTCGCCATCGTAATCTCACCATCTTCAAGTGAGTACGGTCTGATTCTCCCTCAGAGAGTAACACCAAGGACGGTTTGTCACTATCAAATGCTGTTGGAGGTGAACTCGAAGGAGAAGAAGCTTGGCTGGCGGTAATATTCGGCAGGGAATGATAATGGCGCGCTATGTTGACTTTTGAAGCATTATCCGGCAACTGTACATGGGCCAGAGTCGAGAGAGTGGGAGCAACATAGATTGCATGGCCATTATCAGCTGAAGACCATGCTCCAGAACCATCGTCATCGTCGACGATAGCGCTGTTATCATGGGGAGCACATTGACTCGTCGGGAATAATTCTGGAATGCCACTAATTGGGTCAGTGACAGAGCTGCGACGCCGTTCACAAAGACCAGAGCTGCAAGATTCAAGAATAACTGGCCGAAGAAGAGAGGACATCTTAAAATGGAGCTGGAGTTCACTAAAATCGACAGCGGATTTTATAGGAAATCAGAGAGCAATATCATTGGAGCAGATGATATCCATCCAGGGGGTCAAAGGAGATACTTCTCCTGACACAAAGCCGCTGAGAAAAAAATATCATTTCGGCCTTGGAGGTCAGGCGGGCGAACTTGAGTATGTGTACGCGCCAAAAGCCTAAAATAAATAAATCCGGAGGTCCGAGGCTAATACCCGAGCTTTTAAAAAGGACGGCTTTGGTTTTCGATGTCTGGTGAACAGAATTCTGTCACAAGGCCATAGTTTCGGAGGAGGGACTGAGACATACCAGCAACGTTTCTGGCTGTTTGGAACTCTATCGTCGTCCGTCGGGGGGCGGTGTTGGTGTTTCTAGAATTTGGAAAAGAATCCAATGAGCAAAATGGCCATTCGTGGATGAGTGTTGATACGTAAAAACAAGCTCATAGATAACCTCATGACTGGCATGAACCCTGGGGAAGACGATTCATTGTCAGCTTTTCAGGCTCGAAACGCCGCCTTTGCTTAAGACAGGATGTATGTTCTATTCGTCGTTATCTGAATGTACGCCCTGAAAAAATTACCCAAGTTGTTGGTTTGAAGGATACCTTGATGGAAATATTCATCATCTGTAAATTGGCATAGGTCAGGTGAAAGCTCACAAACGTAAACCTACACCGTATAGTAGTATACCTACCTATACCGTCCATTCAAATTATGTAGCTCGATAGAGGGATTGAGATTATTCCCATTGAAGTGCATGAGCAATTTAGCAAAAACAAGGGAAGCGGTTCCGAGATGAGAATAATAGTTCATGATTTATGAAAAAACCAACCCCGATGTTGTAGACGTAACAGAGAGGGAAATGGGAAACTTGGACATTACGGCCCGGTCCTTCCTGTTTGGGATCTGTTAGTGTTACACTTACACTCTGACCAGACCATCACCTAACTTATAAGTACAGATCCCCTTCACTACTAGATGGGCCAGAACAGCGGTATATGATTCTCTGTTATCTAACCGATGTGCATGCTCTCACACATCACCTAATCCACACAGTTCAAGTTGCGGTTTCCTATACTGCTTTAATTGCCGCCTCCCTTTCCCTAGGGTATTGGGCAGGAACAAGAGCGATAAGTCGGACCGAAACAAACACCTCAAAGCCGCCGGCAGCATCGAGCCCTTCAAATAATTCTGCAACAGGCACAGAAAGCGACGGAAATGAGAGCGATGATAGTGATAATTCAGGCAGTCTTGGTAATGGAGACATTTCGGCGCTCAGGGTGGACGATGCCGATGCTTGTAAGATGGTACGCCACTGTCTTTCGCAAGAAAGTCGTGTTTACATATATTCATCCAGAAATTTGTCATGCCGTAGGTTCTCGTTGTTCGGACAGACTTGGGAATGTCCTCGGGAAAGATCGCGGCGCAGTAAGTTTTGTTCAAGCCCCACTTCTTTCGGGTCTGGCTAAAAAAACAGTCAATTTCTTGCAGATGCTCGTGAGTTGTCTCTTAAGTACTTGGTGTTTCCTTAATTTTATGTCCTCCAGACATGCAGCGTTGGCATGCTACAAGACGCTACGTGCCAAGAATCCAGCTGTACGTTCCTAAAATATCTCTTGATTGTTTCCTCATATGAAATCCCTGCATAGTTGCTGAGACAGTGGGAACGCGCTGGGTTTGTGTTCTCCAGTTCTAGAAAAATGTGTCGCTGAATCAAAGAAATCAGGCAGACGAAAGTAGCTCTGCGATGTGGAAGCGAGGAAGAACTCCTTATTCTGCAAGCTCAAGCACAAAGCTTGAACTTGTGTGCACGTTCAATACAAGATGCGTAAGTGTATTCACCTTTCCAGCGCCCGAACATACTAATGCTCGTCACAGGGGCCGGACTCAGATTGCTGCTGGTTCCAGGACTGTTCTAGGAATTGCAGGTAAGTTTATTAGAATCCACCTAATCTGATATCTAAAGCTTGATCATGAGGACCTGCACGACTCATCAATCAAATTACTGGAACATTGCGACTGTTGTAGAATATCTGCCCGAGAATACATGATTATTGTTGTGTGATCAGGTCTGGTTATTTTTAGTTGAAATTTGGTTAGCCTCAGTGGGCGGACAGCCTTGGCAACCAAATCAGGGCCAAACAAGCACTTTCGTTGCATCCCACCAACATCACTAAATCACTACTACTGTACCCTCTTTTCTACCTACACTCTCTTTCAATCAGGTTGACCTCCTCCTCCTGCCGCCATGTCGGCTCATCCAACCGAATCTCCATACCGTCCTCCCCAGGACGAATTCAAAGCCTCATACGACGACCTGATAGACGAATACTCAGCACCTTATGCTGCCAATGCCCGACATCAGACATTCGCAGTCGGTACGCCCACACAGGCCCATCAACGGGGTCATTCGATACCCTTGCCAAATAACTCGGCCTTTGCCTCGAAACAGTCGGACGACACGCATGATACCGCCTACAATTATCCTCCAGCTGTTCCTGTAAAAGAAATCGACACGCGAAGCTTCTGGCAAAAGGCAACTAGCTCTTTGTTCTTGCAACTACTGCTACTGAATGTGCACTATAGATTCTACCCGAGTCATTAGCATGTCGGCTCTACGTTGCGACAGTTCTGATAGAAACCACCATAGATCTTGCCATCGAGGGGGAGCTTTTCCTGAGGGTACGAGTGAAAAACAAGTCGGACTCGGTTTCGGGTGATGCACACACCGCCACTTCGCGAATGCCAGTGTATCTAAGCATATTTGCCCTTGCTCAGTGAGTGCCCTGTAATCGTTTCTCATCATTTGCTGACCAGCTTCACTTGCAGTGTTTTCCAATTTGTGATGGCAGTGGATGCCGTGTATGCACGAAATACCCTTCAATTTTTGTGTTTAACGTAAGTCCCCGGATCAGGCCAAGTCGTCGCGTGGCTTACATTTAGCATATCTAGCATTTTCAATGCCCTCTTCCTCCTCTATGCCATCATCCAAATCAAAGAAATTCGCGATTTCATGGCTGATACCTCAGTTGGAGGCGTCTCAAGCATCCCTGTTGACGTGCTGACCACCATTATCCCAATCGTCATTTCAATAGCAGAAATCGCTTATATAGGCCTTGGTTGGAAAATCTACAACGAATTTGGGTGGAAGGTCTATAAGTTCCTTGGAGCTGACCGCAGAATCAAGAAAATGTATGCCGACTATCAAATCTACGAGTGCCTGATCAAATTCGACGTCTTCGTTTGGGTCGGCTTTTCAGTACAGTTCATCTGGCTTGTGCTGCAGGACACGGATTGGGAATACTACGTCACATGCGCCGCCCTTCCTCTATCCATTGTACTTCTCGTTGAGGGTCATCTGGCTGCTCGCCACGAAAACAAGTGGATGATGGCAACATTCATGTTTGGCTGTGTGGGCGCGATGGTTTATTTCATTTACAAGGTTAGTCCTTGTCACAATTTGATATATCAAATTTGGTCCTAATGAAGTTTAATCAGCTCATCAAGGTGTTGCTTTACAATGACACAACACAGTACAAACTGGTGTGGAAGTCATTGACGGTTTTCTGTGAGGTCTTGCTTGCACATCTTTTGGCCTTCTCTAACATTGTTTTCAGCCGTCATGGCCATAGCCCTACTTTTGATCACCTTTGCGTACTCTATCATTGTTCTGAGAAACTTTGGGCGAGGTCTGAAGGACGCATGTATGTGTCCCTTCTCTTCAACATTCTTATCATGATATAACCATTTTTCACAGTAACGCGAAAGGCCAACCAAGGCTTTGGCGTATCACCCCACCGTCGTGCTGCAAGCACGAACCTCAATCGCATGAGCATTAACTGAACTGTTCCACGACCCTTCACTCCACAGCCCCTTGTACTGATAGTTAGTCCTTCGATACTTTACGATGGCGAAGAATGGACTGTCCATACCTTCTTCCTCCCCGCACGCACGCACTCTTTCTTCATCATACGCAACCTTGTCGTCATCTCGCATCAACCCTTTCGCAGTATTTTATCGGTCATTATTTTATTAAAAGTGCCTTTCATTTCCCCCCTGGTGCTCTGTAGATCCAGCTGTACCTATTTACATTCCTTTTAACTTACGGGAAAGTGCATTTTCATCCCGTCTGGATATAGATTGTATTGTTAGTCCTTCCTTGGTCACCATGACCCGAGTAATATCCACTTGTGCTTTTTTGCAAGTCTGGTTGACGTCAAGTGTTCTCTCCAAGTCGTCGTGGTCCGTGAAATAGTGGGGTAGGAATCGAGTGAGAATGATGGCCGTCACTGAGGGATTATTTACCGTAGATAAGTACTGTTGCAGGCTTGCAGCCAAGTTGCAGCCATAGGAAAATTTCTTACATAATCAGGCAGTTAGTGGACACACAATATGGCTCGACGTGTCACCACCACCAAACATGCAAAATTAGACGCAGCTCATTCCCAGAACCGTTTTCCTGTTTAATTTCTCTCCCCTTCTCCTAATGTCCCAACGGCAAGTAAAAGATTGTTCATACTTTCGCCTTCAGTATCCCCTGATCCCGAATTTCCAGAATACGAACCGCGCCTTCTCTCCGTGACCGTTCCACGCTACTGGGCGCGACTCCACCAGCCTCTGGAAGGTCTTCACCCTTCGGTGGTAGCATATATAATCCCTCAGGGAACAACCTAACGAACGGACACCGTTACGCCGATGATCTCGAGGGGCAAAACGACGAGGCCATTGATGGCCTAAGTAACAAGGTAAAAATGCTGAAGGAAGTGAGTGAGTTTGCCTGGTCGCTGCCGTTCGTCTTTGAATTCTTGATTAATATTTTTTTTACCCCCTGCAACGTCTAGCTTACTATTGGCATTGGGAACGAGGTTCGGGAATCGACGATTCAGCTCAGCCAGATGGTACGCGTGCATATGTATCATTTGATGAATTTAAACAGGACTGCTTACCGTCTCATGTATACTCGCTTAGAACGATGCGTTTGCAGAAACAGGCGGCATTCTCTCTGGCACATTCCGACGCATGAACAACATGGCTGCTCGACAAGGCTGCCGCTGGCTATGGTACATTATCTTCCTTACCATTGTATTCTGGTTTTTCATGGCCACCTGGTGGTTTCGAAGATGACGGCTCCCCTCTTACTCCTTCTTGGTTATGTCTTGTTATTTTTTATTCTTTTTCAATACCAGTACATTCTCCCAATCTCAGCAAACGCATCTCTCCAGGCCAAGAGGATCCCCAGCAGACCGAGAATTATTAGGGAATACAGCAAAATACAAAATAAAGTCAACAGATCTAGCGATAGAAGCTCAATGCTCGTCCCTTAGCTTAGCGTTCCCAATCTCCCATATCATCCGACGTCGGAGATAAGGCATATCCTTCTGTGTGAAGTTAAAGTATTCCTCTCCTCGTGAAAGGGTTTCCATGAACTGGCAAGTAAACACTCCGCAGTCGAAGCCGTTTTCTTGTTGCGGTGTATGCTGCGAAGATTAGCCAAGTGTTTGAGAGATGGAGAAAAAATAACCACCTCTGGAGCCCAATCTTCCCAACCTGTAAAGTCGAAATCCTTCTTTCTCTTACTTTTATGTTCTTCATTAATATACTCTCGCAGTTTCTATAGCGTGAAGTAGACGTAAATTTCCTCACCACTGACTAAAGGTTTAAACGATCTTACCCTGAAGACTTTCTCCTTGGCCATGTCCATGCTATCATACGACTCAAATCTCTTATTCCGGAAGTTGATAGCTGCAGCAGTCCAATGGGCATTGCCATGATTAACTGGAATTAATACTGTATCTTTTGAAAAGAGATCAACCTGGGTAATGTCGTTAGGAAAACGCTCTGCATAGCATGGATTGGAAGGCTCACCCTTTTCGTCCACTTTGCGAGCCGCCCCTTATCATACCCCTCATTGACCAACTTTGACCAGAAGAAGGAACTGAAGTAATGGACATTCAACAGAGCCTTCTTCGTCAGTTTCTTGCCATTGGCCTGTAGTGGTGCCGGGTTTTCCTTGCTCGCCTCTGAGCGTCCCAAGATCATTGCACCGTAAAAATTAATAATCTCGTCGTTCAGCCATTGACCAGGGTGCAGCCGAGAAATATCTTGATCAGACACTTGTTCTCGCGCGAATTTGGAAACGAGCCCTTGTTTGCGGAGGAGCTCGGCTACCCTTGCCTCGTCTGCTGGTGGGAGCTTGGAGGGCAAAGGCGGGACAGGGGGTCGAATGCGTCGTTCAATATCATCGTCCTTTGCGCGGTGAGAAATTCGGAGTTGTTCGAGAGTTGGGGAGAATGGTTTAGGGGGTTTGGGGCTAGACAATTGTTAGCTCGGCATTTTGAGAGGAGGGCATGAAGCACCTGTTCAGGGTCGCTTTAGCGCTGTCAAGTGCTCGTTTTAAGAATATGGTGGCGTCATCCTAATTGAAGATACCGTTAGAAACCCGGTATGGGTAAAAGAGTAGAGGGCGCACAGAGTCTTCCTTGGGTTTGCGCGTGCGCAGTGGTGTTTTATGGCCAAGAGAAGGGACTGAACCTAAAGAGGGAGTTAGTACATTACAAACAAGACTCCCAATTCAGATACGAACGTGAGGGTGGGGGGGCACGTTCCAAATTGATACCTTGCAGTTGCCTTTGATAGTCCAGCAGTCCTGGATCCAAAGTCAATAACCAGGAGACGAGAAGGAAGAAAAAAATTCACCTTTGAAGTCGGTGAATCCGGATGTGAAGCCTGAGACTAAATTTAGGCCCATGGCAAGCAAACGAAAAGAAAAAGTACACACCCGATTTCCGTTTTATCCGGTAGAGTTCTCGGGTCATTTCCTCTCGGAGCTCTTTCTGGTTCCGTTTCACACTGGACTTGTGCTGTTGAGAGGTGAGGGGGTGCTCATGGCCCACAAAGCCAATACTGGCTTACCACTTTATCATATATGTGCTCCCTATTTCGGTAGTTCCGTCGTAGAGGATCTCTTTTCATCGTCGCCTGGAATGATCTGCGAGACGTCTGTGAATCGCAGAGACTGGATTGGAAATCAGAAGGTAGGTTGGAAGAATTTGATGTTTGTGATGACCACATTGAAGAATCCCAAGAATTTTTTAGTTGGAGACCCTCCATGGTAGGCACAAGGTTGGAATGTAGGGTGCGATCGGGTGTGGATGAGTGAGAATGGCTGGGCGTCCTCCATTGAAAAGAATTTTCGAGTGTTGTGTGGGGTGGGTCAACTGCCCCTGTCCTCGGGGTCGACGTCGCATGTTCTTCTCGAATATGAATACTGCTCATTGAGCTTTCGGGGGTAATGGTAGGGTGCTTCGAGGTCTGGAACATGAACGCGGATGAAGGTAGACTTCGTGTAGAAGGTTTTGCAGAACTTCGTGGCGGGTTAGTAAAAAGAAGTGGGGTATTGGAAGTGTCATGCAACTGGAGTTTCGAGGTGGGTTCAGGGGTAAAATGGGGCAGGGTTTGAGTAGGCGTTGGCATTTCATCGTCGTGTTGAACTGCATCCGAGATTAGGCGGGGTGATGGAGACTGCTTAGGGGTGGCTATTGAAGGTGATGTCGACAGTGATGAAGGGGAAGTTGCTTCATCCGGAGAAGAAAGTTCGCTCGGTTCAGAGATCGACATTGCTGGGGTGAGTGTAAGCGGCTATAAAAGATGGACGAGTGCTGTGAAACTACCCACAAGGCAGGAGGATCATAACCGTGTCGTAGGTTAATTTTGCAACCTCGTTGCCAACCTTGAGCCACCGAGAAAGGATTCCTTCCTTCTCAGATGGGCTGGGTGCTCCGCCGTTGTATCCAACGAGGGCCAGACGAGGTTGCTTTGGAAAACGTAGAGGCAACAGAGGTTCTGGCGCTTGGCGTTTTCTTGAATTCATGAGTAGTCCCTGGGGTATTCAACCCTTGACGCGTGCGGTGTTGAGGCGACGGGCCGCAGATAGTCGTTGGTCGTGGTTCGTGGTTGTGACACGTTGTGACAAAAATGCACACGAACGGTCACTTCATCAATTTGATCCCGGCGTAAGTCTCTATCACCTCCTTCTACACGTAAATATCAGCTTCCTTGGCTCAGTTGGTTAGAGCGCAGGTCTCATAATAAATATGAGTAATCAATGATTACGTAATCCTGAGGTCACAAGTTC
>Ga0307509_10012059_pt1 | contig 10373 bp, 13 predicted proteins | sample 10_EM_MG_FD_202245 | JGI IMG/M metagenome (GOLD analysis project Ga0307509, IMG submission 202245) | Populus trichocarpa ectomycorrhiza microbial communities from riparian zone in the Pacific Northwest, United States - 10_EM | ecosystem: Host-associated > Plants > Roots > Unclassified | place...
ATAAAATATGCAAGCAGGTTCTTGTCTATTCGTACGAGAGAATATGGGTAACAAGTCAGTGGGAGAATCAGGAAGGGCTGTTTCGTAGATAAAAGGAGGAGTATCCTCCGCTGTTGTTTTCTGTTGTAAACTATCATCCATCGCTCTTTGTCTCTGCTACTTGTTATTTCCTTATTATCTGTCTTCGCCGTCTTCAACTACTTCACTCTTTATTGTTCTTCTGATATTCTTTATCTACAATTGATTGCACTGCCTTCGCATCAGAAATCCGAATCTGCTATACCTCTGAACTCTGAATCCGCTGTGCCAGAACCTTGTTGTTAAAATTACCCCCCACTTCCTTTGCACCTCGCTTAGGTTTTGCACAGTTGGCATTCCGTTCCCTTTGGTCACAGCCGCCCTGAGCTTGCCAAGCCCTTTGCGCAGTACCTTTCCATCTGTGCTATGTGGTTCTGTCGGGGAACACTTCAATTAGTAACTTCACGGCCTCATCTTCGTTTCGCATTCGGAAAGGGATCAGCCCCGTTTACTCAAGTCTGTCGTCTCTAGTGTTTACACTAGTCCTTCCTACATCCACCTCACTGATCTTTGTCCCGTTGCTCTGTTACAGCTACAATACCCCCCCCCCCAACTGGCACCTTACTGCTCTTTCCCTGGTTGGCACACTACTGCTCCTCCCACTGCTAGCTGGCATCTTACTGCCCCCCATCCCAAGCGGTCGATCCTTGGTCCCTATACCAAAACAGGTATCGGTTACAGACGGCCTCTTGGCCGTCGCTAATGCCATTGGGCACTCCCACTGCGGACTCCTCTCTGCTGTCCTCTCCATCCACCGTTTTCAACCTACCCCCGAGTATCACTTCGTTTCCCGGCACCGCTCCGTCGAGCAGGCCCATACTTTCCTTTCCTAAGCTTTTGGTGATTTACATCACTTATCAGACGCATTTTGCCTTTGTCAGGGGTCTATACTTTCCTTTGTTCACCTTTTGGTTTTGCAGATGTCACTTTGGGTTCTCCTCTCCTCCCTGCTTGTTTCTTTCCTTTCTGCTTCCTTCGCATGTACGTGTATATTCATAGGATTTAGTTAGGCGATAGGCAAGATGTGTGGTTGGTCTCCTACCAGAGGGACTTGGAGGTTTGGATGTTTCCTGGGGTGAGGAGGAATAGACTTTTTGTTGCTCATAGCGATAAGCTGCTTGCGGTCTTTGTACCTTAACCAATCAAATGCATATGATTTAAAAAAAGAAAAGATCACAGTAGTTAGAGCCACAAACCATCTCCGCTACGCCTCAGGCGATTGAAATCTCAACAGCCGAGAAATCATCGTCAACTGCCCCACCCCCTCTCTCCTCCACATGATGGCTTCTGCGTAGGCAGTGATGCCATCCATGCTCTTCTCCATCCACAGGCCCTCCCCCCCTCCCTCCATAGGGTTCTTGTTCTCATTCGTCATTGACTCCCACTCATCAAGTTTGGTTCATGCCCCTTACCCCTCACTTTCTTTGCACCTCGCTTAGGTTTTGCACGGTCAGCATTCCGCTTCCTTCGTTCACAGTCACCTCTCAGCCTTCCAAGCCCTTTGTGAAGTACCTTTCCCTCTCAGCTATGTGGTCCTGTCAGGGAACACTTCGGTTAGTAACTTCACGGCCTCATCTCCCTTGTGCATTCGGAAAAACATCGGCCATGGTCATACTAATCGGTCGTTTCCAGTATTTGGCATATTCCTTCCTCCCTCCACATACCTGGTTTTCGTCTGGTTGCTCCTTTACAGCTACACTACCCACTCAGCTGGCACCTTACTGCCCAGTCCCCGGCTGGCACCCTACTGCCTGTTCCACTTTGGGCTGGTACCCTACTGCTTCTCCCTCCAAGCGGTCCCCTTCAATCGCTATACAAAAACACCCCTTGATTACGCCCGTCCTCCTGGCCATCGCTAATGCCATTTGGATTTCCCACCGGGGACCCCTCTTTGATGTCCTCTTCATCCCCTGTTCTCAACCTGCCCCCAGGCACCGCTTTATTCGCCAGCACTGCTTTGTGGAGCAGGGGCATACATTCTTTTCCTAAGCTTTGGCTAATCTGCGTCATCAGACGTATTTTTCCTATGTCACAAGTGTATACTTTTCTTTTGTTCTTATACGTTCAGTTGCAGATGTCGCTAAGGGTTCTCCTCTCCTACCTGATGGTTTCTTTGGTTTCTACTTCCTTTGTATATAGGTGTATGTTGGTAGAATTTGGTTGGGCGATAGGCGAGATGTGTGGTTGGTCTCATACCAGAGAAACTTGGGGGTTTGGTTGTTTCCCGGAGTGAGGAGGAATAGGGTTTTTGTTGCCTATAGCGATAATCTGCATGCTGTCTTTATACCTTAAACAAACAAATACATCTGATTTAAACAAAAAAAAATGAAAAATGAAGTCACTGTAGTTAGAGCTCTTCACGGAATCTCCTAAGTACTTTTCTACAATATACTCTTTACCTTATCCTCTCGTTTGTATGCAAGAAACGTGAGCTCCTAGCATCAAAACAATCACGACCCATGTAAGACAAGATGTCTCTCTACCTCTCTCCAATAAGACATTGGTGTAAGATACAAAGACTATAAGATAGTCCAAGCATGAACGACGACTATAAGATAGTCTAAGCACCAAGGAAGACTATAAGCTAATCTAAATACGAACAAGAACTATAAGTTGGTTCCAGATCCTTTGGTAAGTGAATCATTACCTGTTGCATAAATAACCACCAGTGGGTGGGATTGTTTCACCGGACACCCCTCCACCAAACTCTGCAGGTCCACATCCCAGGCAGCAATGACCCTAGGGCCACTGTGAAAATCCACAGCCCAGGGACACTGCTTGACCCCAAGACCCGTATGCCCATGCTTCAGCTGGTTCGTCCTCCTGATCTCCTTTCCGCAGATACTACTTATCTGCACACCACGCCTCCAACCGTCCCAACAGGGCACCAGTATAGGGCTGCCCCCAGCCGACCCCCAGTGGCAAAAGGTGGGAGCCACCTGCTGCTCTACACGATCAAGACTGTAGCTCTCCCTGGGCAACTATGCCCACCGTCCGCGGGGTCGGGGAACTCAAACTGTCCCGCGCCAATATCTGTTCCACATCCTGATTCCTCCTCTCACCCACCAGGGTCCTCAACAGGACAACCTTTCGCCTAAACTCCGACGGCCGAGCAGGCACATCCACAGGCCCAGGCATCGGTAAAGCAGACCCTATGATGAAATCATTGTCCGAGTCCACCTTGTCGTCCACGTGCCCACTCGGGGGCGGCGACAACCCAAAAGCCAGGCTTAAATGCCTGCCCATCCTCTTCACTGTATGTGCTAGCGTTACAGAAATCAGGTGACCGGAGTAGCTCGACCCCACAGAAGACGCCACAGAACGAACAGCCTCTACCTTGACAGAAGCGATGCGCACCACCGCCATACCACCAGCCACCCCCTCACGCTGAGGAGGCGGCAACACACTATCGTCCCCTGAAAATCGGGATTCGGGGCCCAAGTGAGCAGCAGCGGCCTTGCAAAATGAATCTCGCTCTTTTGGCAAAAATGCAAACGGCAGGAAAGCACCGAAACATGGTGGCGGAGGTGTGAGACCTCTTCCTTGAGGGAAAAAGCCTTCTGGACCGCCCAAGAAAGGACCACCCCACTCCGGGCAACGGAGGAGGCAGTAAAGGAGGAGGAACCCTTCTTAACCATAGTGACCGGAGAGTGGAAGATGAGAACAGGATAGGGAGCCTTGAAAAGTAGATGAAAGCGACGAATCAATTCCAGCAACATGCTTCAAAGCCAGGGTAGAAGAGCCTGAAATTAAATACTTGAAGCTATCGTGAGATATGCTTCAAGGGAGACGATTGGCTGAGGGACTGAATGTGACGTGTTACAAGCGATGAAAAGCGTGAAGAAGTTTTCTTCCCTCTCAAATATTCGCCAAGAGTTCCTACTTCCAACTTCTAACTTTGATTCCTACGCGGGGTGCCGTCACTCTAATCAGAGCAAATATATGCTCATCAAACCAACCCAACTGTCAGAACTCAAGTGTTTTCAAATTTTCTGCCACCCCTCCTCATGCAGTTACTAAATATGGTTACTGGGCCTCCGGGACCCCAACTCGATGGCGCCCCCGCGAGATTCCCCGCCCCACCAATGCCCAGGATGGGCCATCCTCAAAATGGGTCGCACGGACAGTGTTCCCAACGGGCCAGGTAAGGCCAGGCTTCGGTAAAGCCGGGCCTAGCCTACCATTATTCCCGGTGATTTAGCCTAGCCCGAGCCTGCAGGCCTGGCTAAGCCTTGGCCGGGCCGGGGCCCCTATAGGCCATATAGGCTTTTCCCCGGCCTATATATAGCATTGGCGGACCCACTCATAGCTGAGTCATGCTATTTCAATAGCAAATATTCACGGTAAATATTTTCCAAATACTCAATTTCGCTTTATTAAGAAAAAGTACTACAAAAAGGTTCCACAAAACAACATTAAAAATACAACAATGTCGCTTCGCCAGCTTGGGGATTGAATTTAATTCTACAGAAGGTAAATAGGAAGGAATGATGATAGGATAGGACTGTGCTAGTGGCTCTGGAGGTGAATCTTTAAGACTTTATTGAGTTAGTTGGTATCACTCGTTTTATGATCAATTATGAAAGCAATACGCGTGGCCAAAGGTAAAGAGAGAAAGATATCAAAGGGGAGAAACTTGAAAGAAGGGAGAGGGTTGGGATACCCTTAAAGCGATCTGTTCTTAACACTAATTACCGAGCCTATAGGCGCCTATCAGGCCTGATAGGTTTCGTAGGCCGATCGAATTCGGCCTAGATCGGCCTAGGCCATGTTCCCGAGTGGCCTGCCTTGGCCCGGCCTACAGCCTATAGGCCGGCCTACGAGCGGCCTGGCCCGTTGGGAACACTGTGCAAGGAACGGGGCCCCCTCCTCGGAGTGACTGGGGTGGAGGGGGGGACCGAGGGTGAAATGTTCCCCCAGGCTGCGTGTAACGGTGGGGCATAGCAAGTGAAAACCACGCCCCGCCCCAAACGAACACTAGCAGTCACACTAGACAAATGAAGGATATTCTAGAAACGGCATTGCTGAGCGGGCTAAGGGGGGATTTGGGGGAGAGGACCATGACGTATCGAAAATTGAGGTATGTCAGACAAACGTCCGCACACACGCAGGCGGGATTGTGAAATGAAGAGTTTTCTGGCTTGGGGATATTTCCAGTGCCATCTCTCAATAAGGTATACTCAGACAGTTCAAGTGCGGGATTTCGTGACCTAACCTTTTATGATATTGCTGAAGTAAATTGATAAAATATTAGCCCAACTGGAAGCTTGATCACCGAGGAGCAGTATTCCCAACTGTCTTGGGGCCTGGCGAGGCGCCGGGGGGGGATTTCTAGAACCCCAGACTGGGGGGGAAGGCAGAAGAAAGTAAAGAATTTCCAAAGCATTTTGTACAGAACGACTGATTCCCTGGAAAAAAGGGCAGTTCTTCTTCCTTTCCGTCTCACGCAAGAAAGAGTTACTTATATACAACCTGGACTGAACAATCACACCGTATACTGTGGCCTATACGATATGGACCATTCTCCTAACATGACGCACTAGTGGCACTTTCCATCCTGAGTTAGTCCCAAAAGAGTTTCCCACCTTGGAGTGAAACAACAGTTTAATAATGGGGTAGAGGTTGACTTTCTCAAAAATAGGCTATGATCGGTAGAGAGTGTATTGGTCCTTATTGTTTCTATGTCGCCGGAGGTGTTCTATATATACACAAGCTCGACTAGTACATAAAAAACTCTTCATCAACAATATCATCGCTCGTCTCCTTACCATGCTCCCATCCACCATTCCCGAAACTTATTTTCCCTAACTACCAATTTCCCTGTTTCGTTCCCTTACAGTTTCCCTCATCATCCATGATCTTTTACTGTCCTGACACCGTCTTCTGTTTCCCAACCCTCATAGTGTGACACCTATCTGTTTCGTTTCCTAGTAAACCTTAATCCTAAACCTCCGACAATCCCTAGTGCCATTTCCTAACACATCCCAAACATATCTGCGTTGTCTAACTCCTAAGCCAAACATACTATCGTCTTTCTCTTACATTTCTTCTCCATCGTGCAACTCCCATCAAACGCAATCCTTCTCATCCATCTGCCATCTCGGTTTCATCAATGCCCAATATGTGGAACCTTCGTGAATATTCAACAGACTTCTGTTGCAATACAGAGATGTGAAGATTTTTCAGACAGTGCTATAAAGGCGAATTATTACATATATTGGTATTGGTAAATAAGGAGAGACAATAGAGAGACAAAGGAAAAGAAAAAGCCAATGCAAGAGACCCCATATACTGGTACTTAGAAACTCGAAATTGCGATTGCAATTACCTGCGCATCGTAGCGACTGATTGATACCTAAACCCCCTTCACACCCGCTCTGCTGGCTGCTTCCTTGGCATCACCCTACGACTAGGAATAAATTAGAAACAAGAGGTGAAATTGGATAGGGAAAGGCTATATAAACATACCACGATAACAGGGGCACCCTTCCCATCACTGAGGATCTCAATATCTCTCAATGAAGCACTGGCACCCTTGCTAGAACTGCCCAAGGCGTTGAATCCCTCTCCTTAGCACTCGATCTACCCGCGAAACTGGCTTGTGAGCTTGGAGCCTTCGGGCAGTACTCCTGCTCGGCCGAGGTGAAGTTGCGTTCGATAAAGTTCTCGTTATCGATGTTGATGCTAGAGATTAACTCAACGTCAACTCCAATCTTACTATTTCCCCAAGCAGTCGCAGACGCTAAATGTTCCACAAACTTCCTGGTGTTCTCTACCGAAGGATCGGGCCGCTTCTTATGGATCTGGGAGGCATAGGGATAGCTGTTGGCCTTCTTGCCGCTTGCACACGGGCGAGAGGGTCAAGCAGAACTTGAGATCCCTGATCTGGGGGCAGTGGTCGACAATCGTAGGCACCATGAGACTAAGAAGATCGAAGGCCATCTCCCGCTGAGAAAACGTGCGAACACCCAGTTTTTCAATACCCGCCGCAATAGAGTTATTCCCTCCCATAAGGCCGATACCAAGGGTCCAACCGATGATGGCGCCACAGATGGTAGGGTAGCTTCCCCAAGACTCCGGATGCCATCGCTGGAACAACGCTTGGAGGGCTAATTTGGATCCGGAGTAGTGGCCGTAATTTCCAAAGGTGGCATGATTCTGCCATGATTGGGAGAAAGAGGTAGAATAACTTGGGCGGGCCGTGTGTCGAAGCCGCGGGAAGCTTTATTGGTCTTAACTATACCAAGGAGACGAAGAAAATGGTTTAACATGATGCGAGGGGCAAGCTCCGACGTGGAGTCGATGCCATCGATCTTGTGGCCGTTTTCGCAAATAGCAGCGAAAGGAACGATATGGCCAAGATCCCAAACAAGACCATTCTTCTCATCATAGATGCAGTTAACGAGGGCCTCGACATCCTGTTTGCTTCCTGTGAATTCATTAGTTTTAGAATATAAATCGCGAATAAGAACTTAATACCTTGGTTGAATAGCACAACAATGAGCAGGGAGCCGCGTGACCCAAATTTAGAGTACATTGCCTGGTAGTGCTCCGTTACTTCACGCGAGAAGCGACTGGTGGTAATGACATCTCTGGAAGCACCGCTGATGAGGCAATGTAGGTCCTCCGCTCCAATACACCCGGCGCCAGCACCGGTCATCAAAACATTTTTATTTTCAAAAGTAACACCAGACTAGGAGATGTTAGCAAAACTGCGTAGCCGACTGCTCAAATATTGCTTACCTGGGCGGCCTGTTCCAAGCAATCCAAACACAATCCAGTCAACTTCTTAGAGCATTCCTATCGCCTTGCGATATCATAACCCTATCCCTAGCAACGTTGCCGCTGCCCCTGATACGACGTATGCGAACACATTGTAGCCTTGAACGACGTGCAAAATCGTCGTATAAACGCCAGCGGATCGCCACTGCAACCTCACGTATAGGTTGCAGCGTATTTAGTTGGTTTGTCATCACCGCCAATCTTTCCTCGTACCCGTCTATCTGGGCCTTTGACTCATCCTCCTGGGCCTTTAACTCCTCTTTCTGTGCCTTTAACTCATCCCTGAGTTCCTCAATAGACGACAAAATACTCTGGGCTTTCTCTGCCTTTTACGGGCACCATTTAAGGCTACCTACAGAATTTCCCTCTGAAGCTTCGTTCCCATCCTTGTCACGCCACCATAGCTGTTGCGGTCTAGATATTCTTTCAACTTCCTGGTCCAGTTATTTTTACCTTTGCCACAGTTCATGAACCTGACTGATAATATTGTCGGGGATTCCATACATTTTCACGTCCCGCCCAGTTGGAATTTGGCCTGCCACAAGACGATAGAACCAAAAGGCTGTCGGGATGAACCGAATACCACCCTTTATAACACTAAATGTGAGTCCACGATTTCAAATAACTTGACTGTACGGCAATGTGGCCTCTCAGGAGTCTCCTTGCTGGCTGCGAATTGATCCATATAGTGTTCAATCATGACTTCCTGGAGAAGCTTTTTCTTCTTCGGGTCGTAGTCGTTGAACAAATGACTCTCAATTAACCGGATCCCGGAATGATCCAGAATGAATTTCTCATACTTAGGCTTTATATCCTTGCCCTCGACGAGCTCGCTGTTCTTGACATCAATCCAACCAGCGTACTTGTCACCCTTAATAGGTCCCTTGAAATGCGTAATGAGACCTATGATTCAGGCCATTTAAATGCACCCTTCAAGCGAATGTTTGCCATGTGCCTCCATCTCCTATCGAGTGCGAGAGCTAACCCATGGCCCGACTTCGGCAAAGTGGTGACAAAAACTACTTTCTCCCGGTCGGCAATTCAGCGTAGGTTTTAATAAGGAGGAGGTGATTGGCGTCAGCGTCAGCGTTAGAGAATTTAACCGACGGTTTCGAAGTCGTTTTGTTCCTCCTTCCCCCATGGACCCTCGTAGCGGGTAGGGCTAGCTACCATTGATGCACGCTTGTTAAGCATGTCAATCAATCTTTGAGACTACAGTATTTAGTAAATGTTAGAATGAGAATAGGGGAACAGTACATACTAAGATAATGCCCCGCACTAGAATGAAGGGACAAGCGCTCTCGCTTTCAAGAAGGGCAAAAAAAGAAAAATGATATGGAGAAGAAGAGAGAGAAAACGAAAAAAAAACCCCAGGAGACATTGCCACAGAAGCTTATTGGCAAACACGAGGTCCGCCTTGAAGGCTAGAACTCATCCGGGGTCATCATACTCATCGAGACATCTTTGTGCTCGACCATTTTACCGAACTCGGCAAAGCTGATCTTGCCATCCAGATCCTCTTCCGCTTGCACCATCATCCACGATCTAAAGGCGAAGATAGTGAGATGTATATTAGCGGCAAGCCCTTTTGGGATAGGTTATTTGGGTTTTTGAGGCGGGGAAAGAGGAGGGGGGAGTGCTGGACAAGCTGGGAACACACCTGTTGCAGCCGCCAATCCTTAAGATTATTCCCACCCGTCATCTTGAGAATGATAAATAGTTCACCATTGGAGATAAAACCATCCCGGTCAATGTCGTATATCTTGATGGCGAACCAGAGCTTGTCTTCTTTATTTCCCTTGATGGAGAAAGCACTCCAGCGAAAGACCAACTCGTGGAAATCGACATCGCCGCCACCATCTTCGCCGAGAACAGCAATCATCCTGTGTAAAAACACACAACTCTGTAATCGGGGCCTTGTTTTGTCTCATCGATGATGTAGCGAACGGAGGAGCTGAAATATGTACCAGATGACCAAGGGGTTTAACAAGTCATATGGTAGACTTCGAAATGCCTCTGGTTCTATGGTTCCGGAGTTGTCCTAAGTTCACCCCCTACAATAAGCTATCACATTGACAAAGCCCTATAAGTTTTATTAGCTTCAACAAATTAGACCTCTAGCAAATAGTAGTGGGTACGGGTAGCTATCCACTCAACCAGCATTTTGTTGGTAGATTGCCGAAAAACTGGTGAGAGAGAACCGAGTTGCGTAGTTCGCGGAAGTGTGAGCGTTTGTCCTTTCTTCCGGCGGGTAGAGGATAGTGAAAGGGCGAAGAGACGGGGAAGGCGAGATGGAAGGAGAAAAATTAAAAATTAAAAAATAAAGATTAAAATAAAAATAAAAACATGCCCGAAGGATGTTTAGAGAACGTATGGCACAACGTAGTGTACAGTGCTGTTAGAAAAGTCCGGGGACAAACTGGCTTGGCAGGCCTCCTCGAAGCGGTTGTCTACAACCAAGCTTGAAGCCTAGATAATAGATAAAAATAAAAATAACAAATTCATTCTCATAA
>Ga0307509_10012060_pt1 | contig 10373 bp, 10 predicted proteins | sample 10_EM_MG_FD_202245 | JGI IMG/M metagenome (GOLD analysis project Ga0307509, IMG submission 202245) | Populus trichocarpa ectomycorrhiza microbial communities from riparian zone in the Pacific Northwest, United States - 10_EM | ecosystem: Host-associated > Plants > Roots > Unclassified | place...
TGCATATGATGTAACCAATGATGTCATAGAAATGATGTCATATCAGTCCAGAAGAGCCCAGAGCACAAAGAAACGTAACATTATCCTCTCACTAGAATTTCATCAAGGAATTCGCGGAGCGCCTGGACCTCGGTCTGCGACATGGAGTACATTCGGCCGAGGGGTGGCTTGGCACCGTCTTCCAAGTTGATCTTGAGGTCGTAGGGACGGTGGTCGGGAAGGGTGTCTGCCTTTTCCTTGCTGAATACATCAGCGTACTCGTGGTATTCCTTGGGCACGCCAGACATATCAGGCTCAGCAGGAGCGGTAGAGGCAGATCGTCCGCGGAGGGAGGGGTCGGAAAGCGAAAGCTGGAAGGAGACCGAGCCTTCCGCGCATGCGGCGCGGGCATAGGCTGCGGCATTAATAAAAGAAACGGAGGGTTTAGGCTGCTCAACTTTCGGAACTTCTGGTGTAACGGGACTGGACGGGGGTGATTCAGGCCGTGGGGGCACAGAATCGGTGGGCCGCGGCTCAGAGAGCGGCGGACCGGTCAGGGTTGACTGAGGCTGTATGGGCTCGGAGTCAGTTGGCTGCAACTCTGGGAGCCGCGGACCAATCAGGGTTGGTTTCAAAACCTGCAAGGGGGTCTGGAAAGAAAGGATCTGGCCCTTATACCAACCAATCAACGGATTGTAGCGGTAGAACCAGGTATATCCAAACACGAGCGCAACGGGGGGGTCCAGATGAGTAACAAGGAATGTTACCACGAAGATATCACCAGTAGAGTGACGGATTCTCAGATCCACGGTGTGGGTAATCCGCGATCCGAGGGATCCATCAAGGAGTTGGAGCTTAACGGGACGAATACGATACGGGGACAAATCGAGTTTATTCACAAAGCGGGTATCTATAAAACAATGGGAGGAGCCGCAATCTACGAGTCCGGTGGAAGTAAAAGAGGGTCGGGATGGGAAAGAAACGGGTATAAACAGGGAGTCCGGCTTGGAGAGAGCGGCTGCGTTGAGCTGGACCCTGCGTCGTCGTGTACCGCCAGAGTTAGCGCAGCCCCCCGACGGTACGAAGTCCGAGGGGCTGCTCACTCTTTTGCCTGCTTAGCAGGCTCGGTAGTCGAGGCCTGTGTCCCGCGTTGCCACAGAAGAGGCAGAGCTGAAGCTTGAAGCAGCGGTCCCGCTCCTCAGGAGTCAGCTTGCCGTTTTTACTGAGCTTGTTGGCATTCGGGTTCTTCGGTTTGGACGAAGACGAAGACTTCGATTGGGCCGGGGTCTGCGAAGAGGACGCCACGGGACAGGAACTGTTGTTGTCAGAGGAGGACTACCTCGGCTTGTCGGTTCAGGCCAGGGCAGTGTTCGAAAAGGCGCGCTTGTCGCGGCTGATTTCGGCTTGACGTTCCCAATATCGCTGATCGAGGACTTGCACCTGATGTTGGAGGGGAATCAACGTTTCGGCTTTCCCGATCCGGGTGAGCTCGTCCTTGAGTCGATCTGGCAGCCCCTTATAGAACTGCCGGTAGAGGGCCTTGTTGTTCCAGCCGGTGCGCGGCACGTCTCAGTTGAAGTCGAGGGTGTATTTCACAGCCTTGCCCGCATTCTTGTACCTAAGGTTCTCGATGCGGATGGTGGCTTTGTTGACGGGGTTGCGAGGGCCAAAGAGGCGATGGAGTTCGTCGATGAACACTGGGGTCGAGGATAACCAAGCCGTGGACATGAGGCCGAGGCCAGATGAGCTGTGGGTGGCCGCAGTCTGGAACCAATCGAGCGCGGAGCCCTTGAGGTAAGAGAGCATAAATGCCACCTTAGAGGCCTCGTCCGGGAAATCCTGCCCATGGAGTACAATGTACATGGAGCACTGAAATATGAAATCATCAAGCTTTCCCGGGTCGGACCCGTTGAATGTGTTGGGGCTCCTTGGCTTGACACGGGACTTGGGTTCAATGGGTGCCGGGGGTGCGGGAGGCGGGGGGACGGAAAGCGCGGCCAAACGGTCAGTCATGGCATGGAGCGTGTCCGTCAAATGGGTCTGGTATTGGTAATGCACATAGTCTTCGGTAACTGAAGACTCGGTAGTAGGTTCGCCAGCCGATTCGGCTGGTAATTCGAGGGTTTCGGGGCCTGGCATTTGGAACACTGGCCCCTGAATCATGGTAGAGAAATCCTGGTCTTCTTCCGAGTGGAACGGGTTTGGCGTGAGCAGGAATTTCCCTTCGGAATCGATTGAAGGCACTGGGGATGCCGGAGTCTGCACGACCGTCGGGATCTCTGCGGGTGGCGGAGATCTGTGTCGGGCAAAGTCCAGAATTCTTTCAGCAATGCCGGCTTGCTGAGAGTGTCGTGTAGGACGGCCGGGTCCTTGCGTGAGGTGGTGAGACATATTGGTAAAATGCGATTTCGCAGTAGAAGTCAGAATATACTGTAAGATACGTGCTGAGGGCCGCGGGACCGGATGCCGCGGCGCAGGACGGGATCGGGATACGAGACGGGACGGGAGTTCAGAAGGGAACTAAAATGGAAGAGAGGACTTGTACCAAGGTATTGCACTTGGTCCGCGAGAATCGCAGTCCTAACTGGGATCGGGAGTTAAGCGCGGTAGAGCTTAACAAATGGGAAATGGAAGCAAGAAGATTAATTTGATATTCTGACTGCCGACCCACTTTAGGGTGTGGCAGTATTTAACTAACTAAATACAATGGGACCATGTACAATAGAAACGCGGGATAATGGAACAGATGGGAACAGTGACATAATGGAACATGTAATGACAATGGGAAAGAACGGAACAATGACATAACGGGAAGCAGAGAAGCGCACCGAGAGTTTGGCCCGTGGAGCGGGCTGTGGGTACCGCGGGAGCGGATTGAGTCGCGGGCCGGAGCGATGATGTAACGGTACATTACAGTTTTCAAGCATGTATACTTCATCTAACGTGAATAAATATAGAATACCACAGGTGACAGCAAGGTTGCTGTCTTCAAGCGCATTGCCTGCTGAGTTATTCCTGCCATTTTCGAGGCCGACGAAGAAACTGCAGGAAAACGTACTCAAGCAAAGTGGGACGCGTGAGTTCCTTCAAGTTTTTACACACATTTACACATAATTGGCCTATCCCGCAGATTGAAGAAGTTGTACCGTACTCATGCTGCAAGCCTTATCCAAACGGGGGGTGGTGTTGATCAAGAAGGGGATAATGCTCATCATGAGTACTCCGATTGCTATGTCCCTGCATCTGGTCCTGATGCAAGTACCACCGAGAGAGCTAAGAACATCTGGGGTCAGTTTGAACATTTCTTTGTTCCAAATTCATGAGATCTGACTCACGACATGCAGAACAAATCGTCGGAGACTTCTCCTACTTCCCAGAAATGCATCGTTTATTTTCTACGCACCCCAATTTCAATCCCCCAGCTGTGACTACTGGTGTTGGTCCACAAGGTCGCAAAACAGTACATTTCCAGGCTCTGACAGATTTTCAGCGTGCGATATCTCCTGTCATTGATCCATCTCTTATTGGTCTCACTTATCCTCAACACCCTCTGGCCTCTTCTGATATTTTCAATGCCACAGAAAATGAACCTGCTGTAGTACCTTCTTATGAGCCAGTCACCTTAGCTGATCCTGTTGCTGCCGGCAACAAGGAAAATGGAGAGGTGGCATTGACAACTCCTGCGAGGGTTTCCAAGACTTCTGCCTTTGGCTTCACAAAGCTTGATGATGCTGTCCGCAAGGCTCGTGATTTAATCAAGCCACTTTCTGCAAAGCGAAGCTCTCGCATTGAAGATGCCTTCACCAAGATGAGCAGGGGTGTGATCTTCCTTATTTATTTTACTATATCTGACAATTTCTTTTAGAAAAACACTTGAGATCACACAAGCTCGCTATAAGGAAGAGGTTGCATATAAATGGCGCAAACTTGATCTTGAAGAGCGCCAGCTTCTTCTTCGTGAGAAAGAAGCTGGGCTTATTTCTCATTCTGAATATAGGAAGGAGAAGAAACACATTGGAAAGACCCGTCATTCTTCTCCTCCATCCTCTCCAACTCAAGATCATGCCAACTGCCGGGCCTCACCAGACTGGGATTTGGAGAAGCTTGATGAAGAGATGCAAAATAGTTCTGACATTGAAATCATAAATGGCAAGTAAGAATATGTGTCATTGTATACATGGACTTTATTTGTAGATAATTTAGATAGCTTTTTAATTAAAATGGAATACCCTGAGCTTCACAAAAAGCAAGAAGCTCAGCTGTGAGTTGGCGTCGCTTCACTTCGCCTTCATCTGCATCTTCTTCGTCATCCTCCTCATCATCATGATCTCCTGCATCTGCCATCTCCTGAGCATCAGGATGCTCAGGTTGAAAGTGCTGACCACTAGCTGTTCCTTCCACATCAATAATGAGATTGAGAATAATTGCAACTGTGATCCAATGGCAAGCACGAATGTGGTCATTGGGAGAATTTATGCTGACACGCAATCCTCGAAGACATTGAAAACGGCCTTTGAGAGCACCCATACAGTGTTCTGATCGTACACGAAGGTGGGCTACTGCCTTGTCAAAAATTGTATTTTCCCATCAGAAAGAAGCTGGTTTGCAGTGAACAGGAATTGTGTGTTTGTTGAGGGAGTAAGCAGAATCTGCCCATGCAAACTCCTCCCCTTCAAAAATCCAATCAGGATGCTTATGAGCAGCAGTATGCTCAAAAGAAGTAGCATCATGAGCAGAACCATGTGAATAGTCGACAATGCGAAGATTGGAAGGTACATTTCCAACCTCACAAGTGATGAGATTAGATTTCTTAATAGTCACATATAACAAAATGGGACTTACCTGTAAATTCAGGCCATAATTGGACTTCCGTGTATAGTATGCATCACCATCAAGTCCAGGACGAGCATAAAGCACAACAATTGTGCCATCATACATTATCCAACCATCTCGCCATAGTCCTTCAAATCCCATGTGTACATCAATCCACCTCTTCTTCACCTCCTTTTCATCTACTGTCAAAAGCCGCACAAAAGTGTCATGCAAGGATTCAATTGCTGTGAAACAACAGTCTGTAAATTCTTCAACTGATCCTGTTGAGCATCCAGCTTCCCGTGCAACATCAAGCAAAGATGCAGCATTTCCAAAGTGTTCCATACGAAAGAGAGTTACTGACAACTGAAAGTCAATGGGTGATTGAGGTACATTGGAGTTGTTGCAGAATACGGGGTGGTTCTTGATGAATTCAAGAATGATGGCAAAAACATATGGAGAAACACGCATCGTTTGGACAAAGAGATGGTGGTGTGCAGGGTCTTTGGCATAGTCCCAAGCCAAATGCATAGAGCCATCTTTGGGAACAGCTGTTTGAGGGTTCAGATAACGTGTATCCTGAATTTTCCTAAACATCTCAATATCATTCTGAAGCTGAATGCATGCCTCTGCAATATCAAGGGTACTAGAGGGTGTCATGCTGTCCCTGAGGATTAGGCATTTCACGTAGCTTTCTAGGACTTTGTTATGCAATGTTTCATGGCCGATGAAACGAAGCACGGCCCAAGGAGGATGGTGCGGCAGTGCCAGTGCACCACATGTGTGCATGTGAACATTATGTAATGTCACAACTGCAGATTCTGCAGCTCAACTTTGACGGCACCTACTATCTGGATTCTGACTGGTATACAGTTCCACTTGGTACTGGTCAGATTTCTCTTGGAAATAACCAATTCCTCATTTCCGAGTGGTTCCAAGTGGTTCCGATCAGTTCCAGTGGGGCACAGTAAAGTACTGGAACAGGACACGCACCCATATCTAGTGCGTTTGCATGCTTGGCATGTGCAGGAAGGGGCGCCAAAGAGAAAACACACTGGATGTGTTCTTGTAATTGGTGTGTGCAGAATGGTGAGGAGCAAAAAAGTAAAACCCACCTGAAGGTGAGTTATTCTGTCCACTGCCTACAAGTTTCTGTTTCCAATTAGTTAGTATAAATATAATGAGTGAAATATTGATAAAAACATTCAACTTTCATGTCAAATATAAAAAGCATCCAATATGGGTGCGCTTGCATGCTCGGTGTTTCAAGTTGCAGGTGTAAGGGCAACTGCTAGAGGTGGTCAGGGATCACTCAAACTGCAGGGGATCTGAAGAGAAAAGGGTGAGGATCTGCCTGCAGGCGCAGGTAGTGTTTGGAAGTCCAGTCCGGTCCGGTTTTTTGACCCCAAGGGCCATAGACCGTAACCGTAACCGGTCCTTCTATTTTCAGATTCTCAAAAAGACCAGACCGAACCGATGTGGACCGGTTCACATCGGTTTTTTGCGGTTACAAGACCGGTCATAACCGGTTACAATCTAAACCAATCTCAAACCGGTTCAAACTGGTCTTCTAGGAGTAAGATAGTATATATTAACTATTTACCAGTTATACATATTTACAATACATGTATTTAAATTAGTCATGGTTCATAGATTGGTGAATGGCAGACTTTTTGCATGAAAATCTGACATTTGTTGTTGAAAATTTTATATAAAATTTAGTCGCCGTTCATAGATTGGTGAATGGCGGACTTTTTTGCATGAAAATCTTACATTTGTTATTGAAAATGTTATATAAAATTTAGTCGCCGTTCATAGATTGGTGAATGGCGGACTTTTTTTGCATGAAATTAATAAAAATCATGAAATACCCTTGGCTTGCCTTTGGGGTGAAAAGACTGGTTAAGACCAGTCTTAACCGGTTTTGTGCGGTCCTTCAACTTTCAAAATTTCAGTAGACCGTTAACCGGACCGCGGTCCTTGGTCTTAACCAGTTAATGCTATTTCCGGTCCTGATCGGTTCGGGTCCGGTCTGGTTCCGGTCTTGTTCCGGTCACAGGACCGGACTTCCAAACACTAGGCGCAGGCTTGTATACAGAGTCACGGACATAGGGAAATAAGGCCGAGATCATAAACTACGTGTCAGGTACATGAAGCAGAAGCAAGAATGGGCCAAAGTCTGAAAAAGTCCGCAGGTCACCGGCAGTGGAACGGCAGAGTTTTGTAGATGAGATGTCCACAGATTATTGAACATCGAACAGCGGGTGCGTGAGTGTATGGAAAAGGTCTGCAGGTCATTGAACATCGAACGGCGAGTGTGTGAGCGTAGGCAATGGCGTGCATAGGGAAAGGGGGTTCCCCTTACAGCAGGAGGATTTGGATACTCTAAACTTCTGACTTGAACATGAGACCGAGTTCGATTTACAGACCTCAATTATTTGCCAAGTTTTACAACTCCAACAACAGGGGCATTAGCACAAACATGATACCTACAAGGAGACCTACCTAGCCAGATGGTGTCGGGCAGTATGCAAACAGTGGAGTCTTCCAGATGGGGTCACCCACCCAACGTCAAATTACAGAAGTCAGGGGTCAAATCTCCTGCTTAACACACTGGCCTGCCATCTAGCCTTGCAGCAAAGGAAGGGGCACTGTCAGGCCTGTCCAGAGAGACACGCACAGTGATTGAAGAACCAGAGACCAAGGCTATGACACCTGGGAACCCAGGAGAAATTGGAAAAAAGAAGGTTCAAATATCGAGAAGTTACATCAAAATAAAATCAAATTATATATGAAATTTATTCAATGTTAAACTTAATTTCTCCTCTGCTTATGATCTTCTCTTCCATAGCTGTAAAAAAACTGTTTCCCAGCATGCCTAAACAATTTTTTTGTTCTACCCTGGACTTACACCATAAAGTTGGTGAGAGTTGCCAACCAGTTGCTATGAGAGAATTCAGCTAAAGCCCAACTAAAGCCATTTGCATATCTGTAAATGAGTTGGCTTTCAAGTGGTTCAGATTCAATAGTTCCTTCCATGCAAACTATGATTCCACACAACCCCGTCAAGAAAAGGTTTGCCCGTCTCAAAGACCGCATCCGATTTGTCCTAAAGAAGGACATCCATCAAAATCCCTGGAATGACCAACGCCAGCACTGGAACACTGCAACAGAGGAGGAACACAACATATACAAGAATGTGGACCATACTCTCCAAGGCCTATGGTCAAAATTCTCAAAGACTTCATGCGCTCATTAGTTGTAGAGTAATTTACACATTCAAATGTGTTTGATTAATATTATATTTATAGTGTGGAAAGTATTTATATTGATGTCATGACTTTTTCAGAGTCCTGCCTCTGGGTTAAAGGCAAGTCCTTTATTTCATTTATATTGAGATTCTCTAAAACATTTTTAGCTTCAATTACCAGCTCTATGTATTTTGCTATTTATACTATTTAATTACATGATTTTATCAGATATAAAGAGCCCTAATACATGACTATCAAATTTGGATTTTTTAAAAATGGAATACTGCCAATTGACAGTGACTGCCTACTTATTTGGTAGCCTACATATCAGCTGGTGCCAATTGGTAGTCCTGCTGTACAAGTCACATTACAGTTTGTAGAGTCACTGCCAGTTGACTGCCAGTCTATAAACTCTCTGGATCAAACTATATACACTGAAGGGACTAATATTAAAAAATGAGTGTAAGTAGTATATAGTTTAGGATAAAACATAAAAGCAGCCCCCAGATTTCAACCAAGCCTAGTCAGTCCTCCTTTTTTTTGGTTTGATCTGCACAAATCATCAGATATTATACAGATTAGCAGAAGCTAGATGCCCACCTGAGCAATAGTAGGATTACTGATTCTCCTCTTCTTTCCCTTGCTTAAAGAGGTTTCAGGAGGTTTCTCCATTCACCTGAGACAAGGTTGCCACCTACTGTGGTGCTTGAGGCTGCTTTCTCTTCTTCTGAGCAAAGGAGGTGGAGGAGGCAGTAGTCTTAACTTCAGAGGGCTTCTTTTTTTCTGGCTTGGCTGAGACAACCATCAGTTTGACAAGCAGAAAGCTATGAGAGAGTGAGGCAGGTACCTTCTCCTTTTCTAGACTCATTATAGTCTCAACTCCATCCATATTTCCTGATCAATATTTGCAAGTCAGCTCCTGCTTCCCAATAATTAGAGATATAGGCTTTTACTGTGTAGAAACTGACTGTGTTGGGAACAAAGAACTCAAAACCCACAGAATCTGAAAGGCGGAAGACTCCATCCTTGATACTGGCAAACTCAAACTCCTGGGAGAGCTCAAGACTCCATCCCTTGGGCTTGTAAGGACTTGCCCACTGTAATAATACTCAAAATGAGCACCCGGCATTGCTTCAGACTCTCTGAACTCATGTTACAGATTTGTCTTTGACAGGCCATGCACAATGGTTAGCCTAGTTGTGGCCCAGAGAAAGAAAGGAGAATCCTTCCCAGATTTGGCAGGCGATGATAAAACAGTCTGTACAATGGACATGTCTCTGTCTGAGATTATTGAAGTGAAAGAGGAGATGTAAGGTCAGAACCTGGAAAGTCCAGGATTTACTGGCCTTCTTTTAAGGCTCTGAGAACTCCAAACCATAAGAGATCACTCCTGGATCTCTTAGTTAACCAACCCCAAGGGATTGGGCAACTTCTCGCACTGTCGGTTCATGTCTACCTCATGGCATGACCTAGTTGAGAGCGTGGGAAACACTTCTGTTCCTTTGCCTTTCATATGCATCAATAATAGATATCCACATGTCACACAGCAAGGAGCTTTGTCCAAATCGGGCCATTTTTCAATCACATTATGTTTGCAATTGTTTGTCAACCCCAGCAGATTTCACCAAGTTCCGCCTCAAGACTGAACCCTTTACAGGCATGATCCTAACTAGAAGATTTTGAGATGTATTACTTTAAAAATGAGCAAAAATATGGATTGAGCTCTAGTAGTGACCTATTCATCTGCTATATATGGTACCTGACTCAAATACAATGGCAAGATATAGCAATAAACAAAGAACTGAAAAATGACATAGCTGTATACACCATTTACCACTTCCACACACTTATAGCATTATCAACCATAATATGATATCTTGCCATTGTATTTGAGTTAGGTACCATATGTGGCAGATGAATAGGTCACTACTAGAGCTCAATCCATATTCTTGCTCATTTTTAACGTGATCCTAACTAGATTTTGGAATGTATTACTGTGCAAGTGTCCAGAAACCATCATTTTTCACAATTTTTAGTCAATACCTCTGTGAAACCTTGATGGAATTTCATATGGCTTGGTAGAAGTATTCTTCTATTATATATATAGATGTAGATATAGCTTCCATGACAGGAATTCAAGGGCATGAGTCAGTACTTTAAGTGCGCTTTTTATAGATTTTGGGTACAGAAGGACCATTTGATGAATGACACCACAGAAACTCTATGAACCTGACTGAAAGTTGGTGTGCACATCTTTCTAGTAGTACTAAACAGTTTTATGTGTGCGCTTAAGCCATAGTTGAGCTATTGAAACAGCTATTTGAGTGCGCT
>Ga0307509_10012061_pt1 | contig 10372 bp, 6 predicted proteins | sample 10_EM_MG_FD_202245 | JGI IMG/M metagenome (GOLD analysis project Ga0307509, IMG submission 202245) | Populus trichocarpa ectomycorrhiza microbial communities from riparian zone in the Pacific Northwest, United States - 10_EM | ecosystem: Host-associated > Plants > Roots > Unclassified | place...
ACGGGTGCTAGTGGCTCTCTTCGGCGAGTGGCCCGCAGGCTGGACAATCCCGAGTTCGATAAGGTGGCTAGCAAATTCTTCAGTGCTGCTGTGCTGCAGGCGATGCTAGCGCCACTACTCTTGTCGCCCAAATTGGCTGCTGCTACTCACTACTGTACCTGCCGGTGATGGAGAAGGTCGTCAATAGAACGGAAGACCACATCACGAAGGAATCGAAGCGGTGCGTGCGCTTCTCCAGCCTCGAGTCTTCGTATCCCCAAAGCGTGATGGGATACAAATCCACATGAACCCCGACGCCCGGAGAAGGTAGAAGAAGCACGTGATACGATTGATCGCGATAACAATTAAGGACATGTTAGATGTAATGACTCTGCGTATCTGGATTCTAGGCACAGCCCACTGCTATCCGTAATGAGACTCGGTTTCCTTTCATAGCATCTGGTCGGCGCCACCCAGGGGATAAGAGTATGGGGCGTAATGGATATAAGAGATGGCTCACTTGGGGATGTGGCGAAGCAATTATCATCGATGCGTCGCTTGTCTATCAGAGCTGTGGTCAACCAATTCTTTCGCTCTCCACCACCCTCACGGCCGTCACGGCTTAGGACGTCCACACTAATCCGCCGGGACGTAATGCCCGATACCGTCGTACCAATCCAGGCCATGTGGTTTTCTTCAGGCCAATGGATACACGCTCCACGGACTCCTTTCGACGCCAACGCTCGATATGCAACCGCAAGCCTCCCCACCTCTCTAACTCTGATCACATGGAACGTCGACTTCTACATGGACGAGGCACCCCTGCGCCTCACAGCCGCGCTGGACTACCTCCAACTTTACGCATTCCCAGAGTACGAAGGGTGGCAACCTCCGCCCTGCATGATCCTCCTGCAAGAGGTGGAGCGGGATGCGTTCCCCGCCCTACTCGCGCATCCATGGGTCCAGGCGTGGTTCATGGTCGTGCCAGGTAGCCCGCGGGAGGGATGGCCTCAAGGCGGGTCGCACAGGTACGGGACGGTCACGCTCGTCGCGCGGAGCGTGGTGCTGGCCGCGTCCGCGTGCGTCCACTTCAAGGAGAGCCGGATGGGGAGGAACGCGCTGGTGACGGATGTGCTGCTCGGTGGGTCCGAGCCGCACGCGCGCGTCCTGCGGGTGGTCAACACGCACCTCGAGTCGATGCCCGAGGGCGCGCGGAGACGCGCGGTGCAGCTCGGCGAAATCGCGCAGCTGTTGAGATCGGGAGGGACGGAGACGGTGTTCGCGGGCGGGGTCGTGTGCGGGGATATGAACGCGATCGTACCGTCCGACGCGATGCTCCCCGAACAAAACGGATTGTTGGACGCTTGGGATGAGCAGAGGAGACGACACAGGCGGCACAGGCGGCGGAGCAGGGGGATGGGGTTAGAGGGAGAGGACGAAGAGGAGGAGGGGATAACGTGGGGGTATCAGCCGCCGTGCGAGTTTCCGCCCGGGAGATTGGACAAGATCTTGTACACGGACAGCGACGCGTTTGAGATGAAGGGCATTCGGAGACTGGGGGTAGAGCTGAGGATGTCCACACCCGAGGGCCGCATTGATTGGGTCAGCGATCATTACGGGTTGTTGTGCCATGTAGAGGCCCGATAAGCCACGCCACATCACGATCACAAAAAGCAACTGTTTACAGTAATTATAGTAGTATTATAATATGACGAGTTTGGGCGTACCGTGTTTGGAGATGGTCTCGCCAACGGTTCGATGATTGATACCAGCCCGAACAGGCCAACTGGGTGCCACATCATCCTCTTCCTCGGGGGAGAGCAAAAAATTATTATTTGCCATCTACCGGAAGTTTGCTAGTGAGTTGCGGCAACGACGCGAACTTGGAGAGAGGATATCTTCGACCTCCTATCATAGGATGGGCTCACCCTCTTTTCTTACCATTGTGCAGTTGCTGGGCACCGTAGTGGTACGTCCCTCTTCATCTGTTAAAAAGCTGTAAGTGGGCCGTTGCTCTATTAGGTTTCCTTTTCAAGCGCAAGCGTGCCCTGCTCCTGCAGGTTCGCCACAATAGGCCGACTACTGTAGCAAGTCCTTCATTTGATTGCATTCTTTATCGCGTAACACAGTTTTACGGCTTTGCATCTATCTTACGTGGGGCTTGTCATCCGCAAAGCTCGATGGGAGTGACTCGGATGGACTTCGATGAAGCACGTGATACGGTTCGAGGATTGGTAACGACGTACGTATATCTGGACATCAGCCCACTGACTCGGACAGTCGGACAGCCTAGAATAAGAGCCTGGTTGCCTGGTTCCCCTTCACAGCATCACTCGTACGCCACCTAGTATACAACAAGGAGGAGTATAAGAGAAGACCCCACAAAGGCACCAGAGGGTAATTCCACTATCATCCATGCGTCGCTTGTCTATTAAAGCCATGGTCAACCAATTCTTTCGCTCTTCACCACCATCACCATTCAGGACTGTCACACGGATCAGCCGAGACGGAATGCCTGATACCGTTGTACAACTTCAAGCCAAGCAGTTTTCAGGGCAATGGGTACATGCTCCCCAGACCCCTTATGATGCCAACATTCCCGACGACCTCCCCACCTCACTAACCCTTGTTACGTGGAACGTGGACTTCTCCAAGCCCTACTTCCATGAGCGCCTTACGGCTGCCCTGAATCACCTCGAAAAAGGACTCACAAACGACAAGGGGGGCAAGCCTCCACCTTGCCTGATCCTCTTACAAGAGATCCAAGTCGAGGCGTTCGATACGCTGCTCACGCACCCGTGGGTACGGGAGTGGTTCATGGTCGTGCCGGGTCGTCCGAACGAGGGCTGGCCTCAAGGCGCGTGGTACGGGACGGTCACACTCGTTGCGCGAAGCGTGAAGCTGACCGCGTCTACGTGCGTCCATTTCGGGGAGAGCTGGATGCACAGGAACGCGCTGGTGACGGACGTACTGCTGGGTGGAGCAGAGCCGCGCGCGCACGTCCTGCGGGTAATCAACACGCACCTCGAGTCACTGCCCGAGGGCACGCCGAGGCGCGTGGTGCAGCTCAAAGTCATCGCGGAATTGTTGGAGCAGGGGAAGACGGAGTCGGGGGGCGTGGGAGGAATCGTGGGCGGAGATATGAATGCGATCGCGCCATCCGATGCGACACTCCCGGAACAAAACGGGTTGCTGGACGCTTGGCAGGAGAAGAGGAAGCGGGACGGGAAGGAAGTTGAGGGAGAGGACAACGACGAAGAGGGGATGACGTGGGGATATCAGCCGCCGTGCCAGTTCCCTCCGGGTAGGTTGGACAAGGTTTTGTACACGGCCAGCGACGCGTTTGAGGTCAAGAACATTCAGAAACTGGGGATGGACGTGAAGCTAACCCCAGCCGAGGATGACAGTGAATGGGTCAGCGATCACTTCGGGTTGTTATGCCAAGTGGAAGCTCGACAAGCCACATCACAAGAAGCGCGACTATGAAAAAAGGGACGGACAATTTCAGGTACTATAGGACTTGGCATATCGTGTCAATGGGATTGGTTTTAATGCTGTTGTACTCTACGCCCTCAACGCAGGGCAGGACGTTAGCACCACTCTTGCGGACCTCGTGATTTTCTGGGCACATGGCACGGTCTTTGAGGCGCCAAGAACGTATTAAATGGCGGTCGGTGATAGGGGCAGCGTTAAGCCCGCACGTGGTCGTTTGCAACGCGTGAATAGTGGCACCTGTACCACGAGGATTGTTTCCAGAACTCTGCGCTCCATAGTCGCTAACAGTGCATAAATTCAGCTTGTTCTTTGAGGTCTACAAGTAATACAGAACAAGACAGTGGTGCGATACGGAGGGAACTGCGGGCCTTGGCGGTCTTGTCATTCGCGTGCCGAATAAGGCTCCGATCATTGTTGCGCAACGATACGTAAACTATAAATATGGAAACTCCAACACGTTCACGTCACCTGGATCACAGGGGGGTCGCATTCACAACAGGTCGGTAAAAGCTAGAGCCTATTCTCTAATCGCAGGCAGTGGTGAGTGGGAGGGAAGTAGTTATCAGGATGACGGGGATGCATGGCCGTTGCGACTGCGTGCGGATTTGGGATCAGGTCGGGTGGATCCCGAACGGCTGCGAGAGGCATGTCATCGGTTGGTAAATATAGTTGACAAATAAGGGACGCGCTATAAAAAGCTTAGGTTCACGTCGTTCCCACCGCCCTACAACGTTGCTGTTTTTTTCTCCCCCAACCAGCTTCGCTCCACCCAACCCTTTGTTCTTCCCTGTGGGTCTTGCCGCTCTCGCAATGAAATCTTTCTGCCTCTCTCTCCTTACTGCCGCTCTTTTCGTGGCCGGTGTCTCTGCTCAGTTGACCGTCAACACCCCGTCAGTATTACTCCCCCTCGCTCAATTTTTCGCATATATTCAATCCCTTGCTCAGGACGAACGTGATTGAATGTGCACCTCTTACCGTCACTTGGACCAGTGGCACTGGTCCGTCTACTCTTTTTTTGCATGTTCTCCATAATCAACTAATGCTGGCCTTATAGGCCCTTATTTCCTCGTACGTTTAGATATTACTCCATTGGTTGCAAGCTGTTCTCTCCTACTCACGTTAACCCTTCTTGTCGTTGCATAGAGGTTAGTCAGCCCTTTTTTTTTTTTTTGTCTCCACGGTTGTTCCTTTACTTACGTTACTCCTATACTTCTAGCGTTCATTCTGGTAACGATGTCAATGGCGCACCTTTGATTTCATTCCCCAGCACAACCGACACTTCCTTGACTTGGGCGGCAGTCAACTTTACATCTGGTTAGTGGGCGCGATGCCTCGAGGCGCATAAAGAACGAGGCATCTCACTCACGTAACAAATTACGCCCAGGCACCAGTCTTGACCTCAGTCTCCGTGATTCAGCTGGGGCTTCTTCACAGTCTGCCATTTTCACGGTTCAGGCTGGTATGTATTATCATCCTTTTGATCTCTTCGTCTTACTCATTAAGTTTAGGCGATGCCAGTTGCTTGACTGGTTCGTCGTCCGCCGCTGGTAGTTCGGCTGCCGGAAGCAGCACTTCAGGCAGCGCATCCGCCAGCGCGTCGAGTCCTTCTGCCACGTCCCCAGCGACGACCCCAGCGACTACTCCTGCTGCGTCTGGCTCGACGTCCTCTACCCCCAGGGCGAGTGGCTCGACTTCGTCTTCGTATGTTTCTTTTTTTGAGAACATGAGATACTTCTTGACTAATCTTATCTCAGCGCCTCGAGGGCTTCTTCCACTTCCAGCACCTCGAATGCTGCAATGGCTACTGGTGTTACGTACGGTGTGGCTGGTGTCCTTGGAGCCGCCGTTGCTGCCGTATTTGTCTGAGTCCCATGAGGAGGTTGTTTAAAAACAGAGGCTTGGTGATATGGTGCTGTCCCGAACTGATTTATGATAGTGGACAACTACGCGTTTGGACTTCTTCTTTATCATCCCCTTCTTTGAGTCATCGGCTTGCTTTACCGATTTTCAGTACCTCTTTCCTCTTGCCTCCCTGGACTCACAGTGAGACATTTAATAACATGATTTAGCTTTTTCGCATCATCTGATACCACATTACGTGGCTTGCGTTGTACTCCTCACATAGTGTCTTGGTCGGGCTCTCACGACTTTTTGACTCATACGTTGTACGTACGCAATCACGTAGACAATTGATGATTACGATTGACGTACTTCGTACTTCATGGGGTTTAAGTTACCTTGACTGCGGTGTGTATAGTTCGACGGGTTGATAAACCCATCTACTCCAAATCAAAATTGAGATGAGATGAAGTGAGAAGATCTGAAGCCGCTCTAAGCGATGCAACCTGGGTGAGAGGATGCCATTCCTCGAAATCCATTGATCGGGGAATGTGAGGGTAACACGTTCACTCCGCATGGTGAAGTGGTCCAAGGGGCTTACCTCTGGGTCCGTACCCATACTCAAGCACGCGGTGATGGCCCGTCCCTAAACCACCTGGCAGCCTGCCACGATCGATCGATCTAGCTCGAGGGTAGAGACGCGACAAGACAAGGCAGGTTTTATTTGGTCCAGAGGATGCCTTTTTGTGAAAATGAACCTTCGATACGGAGACGAGCCGCGTCTCCCCGAGTCGAACGTTTGACGACGGTAACCCGACTCGGAACAGAGATCGTCCGACGGTTGCTGCGGCTGCGGAGCATAGGATATGATTTGTCGGTAATCGGGTCGATGCGCGACGTTCGGAATGGAATGGAATGGAGACGGGAGACGGGACGCGTGCGATTTGAATTCTTACTACAAGGCAGCGATCCCTCAACTTTAGGGGGCGAGTCAAGTGCGGATCGACAAGTTTTTTTGCACAACTATTATATTCATTTAAAAGGGTTTTTGTTCAAAACTGTATCCATGGGTGGTGGTATGACGACAGTGGTAAGGCTGACAGAGTGAGCCGAGAGAACCACAAATCATACCGCGCAAGACCGGGCGGGATGGGGAACCAAGTGAACCCGCCACCACTTCCATTGATATTGATGCGAACTGACGGCTGCCAGTGACGAACCGACTTACCTCCGTCGCTCAGCTTGTAAATCCCGCCGATCATATGAGTCGAAGACAGGCTGCTGCATTCCTTCTGGGCGGAGGGACAGGGGGACGAAACGGCCATCGTGCGGGGGGTGAAATGCAGCGTATATATGTGTGGTTTAGGTGAGCCGCCTCGAATCCCGACAAGATTTCGTCCAACGCAAGGTTGGGGTCATCAAGAAAAGCACAAGAGCTGTGGATCAAAGTCATAGGGAACGTCGCGGTCGCGGTCAAATGGAATAGCACTGTTGTTTGGCCCCCTGACAAGGCTGCTAAGTCGATGTTCCCGTTCGGTCCGGTCCTGATCAGCTCGGGACGTGGATAAGGAAGGGCCTGCACCTGCACCACCAGATTCAGTCAGTGATCATAATCGCCGATTTCTAATCAACGACTGGAACTGACCACCGGCTTGGGGCTGGGGATAGGGAAAGACGTTCCCAGAACGGCTTTTGGAGGGAAGGTGGTAAAACTTGGATAAACCGACCGCGCGCGGACCGCCTCGGCTCCTTGAATTGTGTCCTTTATGAGTCATCAGTGAAAAGAGACGCCATGTCTCTGTCGTCGCCATCATGAGGGCGAAGCAGACTGTTACCGACACGCGACGGGCGGGACTCAGCACTAAACTGCCACTCAAACCCGGCCGTGAGCCAAGCCGCAAATTTAAGTCACCCGCCGCCTTGCGACCAATGATCACACAGCATGGCGGCAGACTTGGGAGGGAAGATGGGACAATTAGCACATTCATTAGGTGTAATTATACATATACATGCACGCACGAGCAGATTTCATGTGATCTGTCGATCGTTCCTAACAGAACTAAAACGACACCTTCCCCGCAAACCGGAATTGTGTGTAGGGCGCTGGATCTCTTCCACTGCCATCACGCACAGATGACGAGAGGAAGATCAGAGCAATAAACGCCACCTTGAGAATTGGACCCGTCCGCCATCCCCCAGGAAAATGGCTGTTCTTCTTCCTTCTTGTCCTGCGGCCAGACTGCTAAAGCCAGATTTGGGACTACTTCCACCGCGCCACGAGAATCATCTCACGACGGGGACGTCGCAGTCCTAGGAGACAGAGACCCAACACTGCGGCACATTCTGTGTGAGTAGTCACATCGATGGGCAACACGTACCAACTGGATTCATATGGGCGATAGAAACGATGTCGGAATGATAAAATCGATGAAACAATAAAAAAGAAGACTATCAACCAACCAGAACGACGACGATGTCACCTAGCAACAGCAGCCCAGGCAAATTGCGACATCCAAAGAAGGCTGAGAACTTGCCCGATACAGAACGATACCCGTTTAGCTTGCACGCGCGTGCGCGTGTCGGACCCCGTTTCCATGAATATGTGTAAGCTATTGATTGGTGCGCGAAAAGGCGTCACTAGTCCCCCATTCAGGCTGTTCTTGGTGGTGACCTCGCGGACAAGGGGGAGATAGGAGCCACCCCTGAGTGGGCAGGAAATGTGGCCCAGTGGCCCAGTAGAACCTCATTGCCCAGTGGAAGGCCACTCAAAAGTCGAGCTCGAGCCGGTGAGGAGGCAAACCTTACGCAGCGGAACGAGGGCGGCGCCAGCTTAGGAGCTCGGGAGTAATGATGGACTGGCTGTGTATGTGTGATAGGGGATCGGCTGGCTTGGAACCTGAAAGCGCGGGCGTTACTACAACGCCGAAGAAGGGTGTTTGAAGAATTTTGGTCAATGTTTGCGAGGGTGTATGAGTATGATGCAACGCACCCCAGTCCTCATATGAGACACAGCAGACTCTATGGTCTAGATGGATAGATCCTGTGCAGATAAACAAGGATCCCAAACGACAGGACGGGACCGATCCTGGACAGAGGCCGATCCAATGCCACGTTGAGAATCCCCGGTCAGCGTAAGAGTGTCATTGTTGAATCAAAGCTAGGGTTGACACTGGTCTAAAGGACAGTTACCGCGGCAGACTTGAAGCTTGACACTTGGAAGACGAACGTTAACTTCTTCTCCGAGTCGAAGCCGTGCTGTTCAAGTTACGCTTTGGCTAACCTCCGAGAATTGGTCTACCTTCCTCATGCAGACTAGGTGCACCAGCAAATACCATGATGCCATTCAATGATACACGGACCCACATCAATCGGACATCCGGTTCACCGTGGGACACCCTATATCTGGCCACTGACATTGTCCACGGTCTAACATGCAGATAGTGCTCTACCCTTCCCCGCAACTGGACCTGTAGAGCAGGGGCTATCTCGACCGTCCAGAGGTGCAGATCCCAGTGTTACTACACACAAAGGCGAAAATTCGGCCCGTGCAAGAATAACTTGAATTGGGTCACGAACTTGAATTAACCTGCGCAGCCATGTGATAATGAACGTGATTGGTGTCACTTCCCCGACGTCAATCTTGGTCCAAACGAAAATTCTGAGCACTATCGGGAAGCTTGAGAGTCCTGAAGGTTGATCTACATCACCATGCAATCTGCCATATGGTATAGGGATAAGGCATCCGTGACTCGTCGGACCTTGGGAGCTGAATTTGTACCAGCAATTCGCGCCATCCAGAAGAGTCAAAATGGTCATTAAAATTGTCCAAGGGGGAAACAATCTAACGGAGCAAGCTCAGGAGTTTGTGTGTGTTAGTCGGAAGTATATGGGAGGTGAGCCTTACTACAGGAAGGCTGCCAGGCTGGTGCGGTGCAACGGAGTGAACAAATTTCGTGTCTTCTCCGGTCGGAGTTACTCGCAGGGAAGATAGTGATAGCGTTTAGCCCCGGCCGGGAAAACCGCGGGCAGAAGGGAAGAGAAGCCGACTGTTGGCGCCCTGGTTGGCATGCGGCATCATACTGAACAGTGATCAGGGATGAGCTACCATATCATAACCCTAGAATCGGTTGGCCTGGGCGCTTAACCCACCTTGTTCTGCCGTGCCACACTTCTTCCTCTCGGCGGCGTTCTCAACTTGAACGTACTCGCTGTCCGCCGCAGAAAATTTTACGGATAGCACCGACTGACTTTTGACAAGTGCAACTACGATGGTTTGCTTCTTTTCTCGACAGAAGCAGGCAAAATCCTGTTTACGAGTCCGTTGTTGGGATTTGCCCTCAGGCTGTCGGTGATCATGGTCTACCCTCTGTTCCTCGGTCATCGTGCACAATTCTTGGAAAGAAACTCAGGCTCACTGCTGAGAAAGGCAGACATACCAACCTGATTCAGCCCCGGCGCATATAATGGGGCCAGTGTCCACTGGTGACTAAAATATGGGTCCATTGATTTTTCATGCTGCCCCGCAGCCTCGTGCTTAGGTCTTATGACTGCGCAGAACGCTACGGTGCAGTCCAAACGGATAACGATGTCCGCGGGCCATCTGATAGTTTTTTCCCAACCTTTTTCCGTATGTGTTCGCTCCCGTAATAGTTGAACACTCTATCGAGTTTCTCCATACCCTTGCTCGTCGGCGGGGTGTGTTGCGTATATTTAACGAATAATTCTCCCCGTTTAAGGAGGGCCCTACTTATTTACCCGCCCCTTCCTTTCGCCCATCTGTCCCTCCCTGGCCCCTCGCCAATTGTTCTCTTCCTTCGAGCTAGCCTCGGAGACATGGCATTTTCATTCTATGACCGCTCTCTCGCCACTGCTATCCACTCGGGCTCACGGTGGAGACATCGTCGTACGTTTCGGATCCCCCCTCGCTGTTGATCACGTACTGACGCTGTTCGGTCTGAAAGGCGTCTTACTTTTGAATTTCTATCTCCTCCTTCCCATGCTCACAGCATGTATCAATGGTTACGACTCGACTATCGTCAATGGTAGGAACTCTCGTATG
>Ga0307509_10012062_pt1 | contig 10372 bp, 7 predicted proteins | sample 10_EM_MG_FD_202245 | JGI IMG/M metagenome (GOLD analysis project Ga0307509, IMG submission 202245) | Populus trichocarpa ectomycorrhiza microbial communities from riparian zone in the Pacific Northwest, United States - 10_EM | ecosystem: Host-associated > Plants > Roots > Unclassified | place...
GCGCACAACGTGCTGCGCGTGGAGAGCGTGCAGGCCGACACCACCACCGGCGAGGGCGTGCACCGGGCGACGGACCCCGGTGACGGTGAGGTGTACGTGTGGATGAGTTTCGAGCCCGACGAGGCCCGCTTCGTGTGGGCCTGCTTCGACCAGCCCGACCTCAAGGCTCCGCACGCCTTCACCGTCACCGCCCCGGCCGCATGGACCGTCACCAGCAACTCCGGTGACGCGGACGTGGAGGAGCTGGGCGCGGCCCGCCGGTGGACGTTCCCGGACACCCCGCCCCTGTCGACGTACAACACGGTCATCAACGCGGGCCCCTTCCACGAGGTCCGCCGCGAGGTGGACGGCCACAGCCTGGGCCTGCACGCCCGCCGTTCGCTCGCCGAGGTCCTCGAGCGGGACGCCGACGAGATGTTCACCCTCACCCGCCAGGGCCTCGGCTTCTACGCCGAGGCCTTCGCGATGCCGTTCCCGCAGCGCAGGTACGACCAGGTGTTCGTGCCGGAGTTCGGCGGGGCGATGGAGAACTACGGCTGTGTGACATGGTCGGACGCGTTCCTGCGGCGGGCCGCGCCGACCCCCGCCGAACACGGGCTGCTGGCACGGGTGTTGCTGCACGAGATGGCGCACATGTGGTTCGGCAACATCGTCACCATGCGCTGGTGGGACGACCTCTGGCTGAACGAGGCGTTCGCGGAGTTCGCATGCCACTGGGCCGCCGAGCGCGCCACCCGGCACACCGACGCGTGGGCGAGCCATCTGATGATCGGCAAGATCAGCGCGTACCTGTCCGACCAGGGCCCCGCCTCGCACCCGATCCACCAGCCCATCCACGATGTCGCCCAGGCCGCGTCGATCTTCGACAACATCACCTATCCCAAGGGCGCTTCCGTCCTCCAGCAGCTCAAGACGTACGTCGGCGAAGAGCACTTCAGGACCGGCATGGCCGCCTACTTCGCCCGCCACGCGTGGGGCAACACCACGCTCCAGGACCTGATCGACTCGCTGTCTGAGGCCAGTGGCCGCGACCTGGACACCTGGCGCACGGCCTGGCTGGCGACCGCGGGCACCGACCGCTTCACACTGGAGCGCGCCGGCGACACCCTCACGCTGGTGGCCGACGGCAGCCCGCGTCCGCAGGTGCTGGCGGTGGGCGCGTACGGCGAGAGCGGCGACGCGCTGGAACGCCGGGCGCTGGTACGGGTCGAGGTGACGGAGACCCGGACCCCGGTGACCGGACTCCCGCCCGCCGACGTGCTGTTGATCAACGACGACGATCTGACCTTCGCCACGACCCGCCCGGACCCCGCCACCAGGGACGCCCTGTTCCGTACGGCGGCGCGATTGCCCACGGCGATCTCGCGGGGCGTGGCCGCGGCCACCGTGTGGGACATGCTGACCACTGGCGAGGCCACGGCGGCGGAGGCCGGGCGGAGCCTCACCGCGCTGCTGGTGGCCGAGACGTCCGACGCGGTGATCGAGCCGTATCTGAACCTCGCCGCGAACATCGCGGAGCTGTGGGCGCCGACCGCCGAGCGGACCGCGCTGTCGGCTGCGGTGGCGGCGGCCTGTCTCCGGCTCGCCGACGACCCCGGCCGCCGTCAGGTCGCGCTGCGCGGGCTGGCCCGCACCGCGACGACCAGGGACGATCTCGACCGGCTCCGCGAACTGGCCGGTGCCGACGTGGACTTGCACTGGCGTGCGCTGGTCCGCGACGCGGAACTGGGCGGGGACGTCACCTCCGAGTCGGAGCTCCTGCTCGCCCGCGACCCGGACCCCGACGCCTGGACCCGCGCCCTCACCGTCCGGGCCGCGCTGCCCGACGCCGCCACCAAGGCGGAGGTCTGGCAGCAACTTGCCGTGGACCGTGCCGTGCCCGTCAACGCGGTCGGCCTGGTCGCGGCGGCCTTCTGGCGTCCGGGCCAGGACGCGCTGCTGGCCCCTTACGCCGAGCGCTATCTGGAGGCGATCCCGAAGCTGCACCAGGGCGGCATGCTGCTGGCGATGGGCTACACGCGCCACCTCTTCCCGTTGCACGCCATCGACCCGGCGTACATCGAGCGGGCCCGGCAGGCGTCCCAAGAAGCGGTGCCGGTGGTCCGCACCACGCTCCTGGAGCGCTCGGACGAGGTGAGCCGGATGCTCCGCGCCCGGGGCAAGGTGGCCTGACGGGCTCAGCGGCTCGTTCCACCGCCCAACCGGTCGGCCAGGCACGCGAGATAGAGGGCCATGGCCGTCCGGTACTCCCGCAGGGGGCGGCCGGTGATCTGCTCGATCTTGTTCATCCGGTAGACGACGGTGTTCCGGTGGATGTGCAGGGCCTCGGCGGTACGGACGAGGTTGAACCCGCTCTCGCACCAGGCGGTGACCGTGTCGCGAAGGGCCGGCCAGTCCGGCTGGGCGCGCAGTTCGGTGGCGGTGAGGTCCAGCAGCCGGTTGCGGGCCGCCTGGCTCACCGCCGTCACCACCTGGTGGACCCGCAGGTCGGTGATCAGATGCACGGAGGCCGCCTCGGCGAACCGGGCACCGAGCCGCAGCGCGTCGCACGCGTCCTGGTAGGAGTCGTGCAGGCCGCTCACGGAGGTGGCCGGTTCGCCGATGCCGGCGCGGGCGACGAGTCCGTTGTGGGCGGCGATGAGATCGGTGACCCGTCGGCAGTCGGCGTCGAGGGAGGTCGTGGAGCATCCGGCGGGGAGCCGGTGGAGGACGCCGATCCAGCCGGGTGCGGTGGAGGCGACGATGTCCTGGGGATCGGCGAAGATCTCCCCCACGGTGCGCAGCAGTTCGGAGCGGACCAGGGCCATGTCCCGCGTCTGGGTGCCGCCCTGGCGACGGGGCGCCGGATGGGGCACGCTCACCTCGAAGGCGACGGCGACCCGCCGTAGGCGCAGGTCGAAGCCGAGTTCGGCGGCGCGGAACACGAGGAAGTCGCCCTCGACGACCTGGGGGTCGTAGGACGCGATGTCGGTGAGGAGTTTCTCGGCGGCCCGTTCGGCGAGCAGCCGGGAGCGGAGCATCACGGACTCCCGGAGCAGGATCTCCGTCTGGCGTTTGACGAGGAGTCCGAAGCGGCGGACCTGGGCGGGTGTGCCGGTGATACCGACCGTGCCCACCGCATGCCCGTTGGTGATCAGCGGGAGGGTCATCCCGGGGCGTACGCCGCGCAGTTGCTGCGCCTGGGAGGCGCTGTGCGTGGCTGGTTCCTTCGTACGGACGACGTCGACGGACGCCTCGTGGAAGCTGCCGACGCGGCTGCTGTCTCCGCTGCCGATGACGATGCCCTCCGCGTCGGTGATCAGCACGTTGAAGCCGATGACGGCGGAGGTGTCCCCGGCGATCTCCTGCGCGAGGGAGGGGCTCAGCACAGGCGTTCCTCCCATGGCGGTGCTTGCCGGACTGGACGCACCGTACAGCGGAGCGCGCGAATCCGGCCACAACTTCGTACGAAGTGGACGATGACGCACAGTCGGCTGATGCCTAGCGTATGGGCCCAATCACTCCCCGCCGAGGGCACAGCGCGGTGAACGGCGGGTCCCTTCAGTGCCGATCCCTCAGTGCCGATACGGAAGGCCCGTGCCGATGATCCGTGTGCGCTCGCTCGCCGTCGCGTTGTCCGCGACGCTGATGTTGTCCACCGTCGCCGCCTGTGGTTCCGGGGGCGACGACGCCCCGAAGAACGTCTCCGCGAAGACCGCCGCCCTGGGCACGCTCACGCCCGGCGTCCTCAAGGTCGCCGTCGAGCCGTACGCGCCCTACACCACCGAGCAGGGCGGCAGGATCGTCGGGCTGGACGGCGACATCCTGACCTACATCGCCAAGAAGCTGGGTCTTCAAGTCAAGCCCCAGGTCACAGACTTCGCCGGCATGCTCGCCGGGGTCCAGTCCCACCGCGTCGACATCACCGTCGGCGGTGTCGCCTGGTCCGCGGACCGGCAGAAACAAGGGCTGTTCACCGACCCGCCGTACTACTCGCCCCCGGCGATGGCCGTCCGCAGCGGTAAAACCTACAAGACGGTCGCCGACCTCAAGGGCCGCAGCCTCGGCACTGTCGACGGCTATGTCTGGGTCAAGTCGATCCAGGCCGTGCCCGGTGCCGAACTGCACGCCTACCCGGACGCCAACGGCGTCTTCGACGACCTCGGCGCCGGCCGGATCGACGTCGGCTTCCTGGACCCGCTGATCATCATCGCGGCGCAGAAGCAGCGGCCCGACCTGAAGATCGCCACCGAGTACCTGACCCCGCCGACCGCCGCCGAGGTGAAGGCAAAACCGGCCCTGCAGTACTTCGAGCCGTACCAGACGGGCTTCTACCTCCCCAAGAAGGCCACGAAGCTGGAGCGGGCGATCTCCGCGCAGATCGACGCCATGTACAAGAACGGCGAGTTGGCGAAGCTCGTCAAGAAGTACGGCGGCGATCCCGAACAGTTCCTCAAGCCGGCCGCCGACATGGCCACCGCCCGACGCGGTGTGGACCGGCCGGGCGACTGGACACCGCCGTCCATCGGAAAGTGAGGAACCGACATGTCGGGTCTCTTCCAAGTCCCCTGGTCCGACTACCGGTCCGACCTGATCGACGCGCTGTGGCGCACGGTCTCGTACACGGTGGTCAGCTTCACCGGCGCGGCCGTGCTGGGCCTGGTCGTGGCACTTCTCAGGCTCAGCAAGGCCTGGCCCGCGCGGGCCGTCGCCGCCGTCTACACGGAGATCTTCAAGAACGTCCCGCTGCTCGCCATCATCTTCCTGACCTACTTCGGTCTGGCCTCGGCGGGCATCCGGCTGGACGTGTTCACCGCCGGGTGCCTGAGTCTCGTCGTCTTCTACGCCGCCTATCTGTCCGAGATCTTCCGGTCGGCGATCAGCGGGGTGCACGACGGGCAGACCGAGGCCGGTGAGGCGCTGGGGCTGGGCCGGGTGGGCATCTTCGTCCACATCGTGCTGCCGCAGGCGGTCCGGCAGGCGCTGGCCGGTACCAACACCATGCTGGTCGACCTGTTGAAGTCCACCTCGCTGCTGGTCACCGTGTCCGCCGCCGAGTTGATGTCGGAGGGACGGCTCATCACGTCCGCCACCTTCCGGGCGCTGGAGGTGTACCTGGTCATCTCGGCCATCTACTTCGCCCTGTGCTATCCGCTCTCCCAGCTCCTTCTGCTGCTGGAGCGCAAGGTGCGCGCGGGTGTCCCGCTGTCCCCCTGGCGACGGCGCCGGGTGCGTACGGCGCGGGCGCTGCTCGCCGCCGAGCTCGGCACGGGAGCCAATCTGAAGGAGTCGGCCGTATGACCGAGCCCGCCACCACGGCGAAGACCGCCCCAACTGCCCCTACCGAAGCGATCGTTCGGATCGAGGGGCTGAGCAAGTCCTTCGACGGCCGGCTGGTGCTCGACGACGTGAGTCTCGAGGTCGACCGCGGCCGGATCGTCAGCGTCATCGGGCAGAGCGGCGGCGGCAAGACGACGCTGATGCGCTGCGTCAACCTGCTGGAGCGGCCCGACCGGGGCACGGTCGAGGTCGCCGGGGAGGTGGTGCACCGCGACGGCCGCATCGTCTGCCGCGACCTGCCCGGGCTGCGCCGCACGGTCGGCATGGTCTTCCAGCGCTTCAACCTCTTCCCCCATCTCACGGCCGTGGAGAACATCGTGGTCGCCCAACGCAAGGCCGGTGTACCGGAGTCGGAGGCCCTGGAGCGGGCCGTCAGTCTGCTGCGCCGGGTCGGGGTGGCCCACCGCGGCCTCGCCCTGCCCGACCGGCTCTCCGGCGGCGAGCAGCAACGCGTCGCCATCGCCCGCGCGTTGGCGCTGCGGCCCGAGGTGCTGCTCTTCGACGAACCCACCTCCTCCCTGGACCCGGAGGCCACCCGTGAGGTGCTGAGCGTGATGCGCGAACTGGCCGCGGACGGCATGACGATGCTGCTGGTCACCCATGAACTCCCCTTCGCCCGCGAGGTGTCGGACCACGTCGTCTTCGTCGACGGCGGCCGGATCGTGGAGGAGGGCCGCCCCCAACAGGTCATCGACCACCCGGAACAGGCCCGCACCCGCGAGTTCCTCGCCTCCTACGGATCGACGTCATGACCGGGAACGGCGCTCCCGTCGTCGTGGTCGGCGGCGGTGTCGTCGGCCTGTGCACGGCGTACTACCTGGCCGAGGCCGGCCTGGAGGTGGAGGTCGTCGAGCGGCGCGCGCTGGGGTCCGGGGCGTCCCGGGGCAACGCGGGCTGGGTCTGCCTCAGCCATTCGACACCGGTCCCGGCCCCCGGCGTGGTGCGCTACGCGCTCCGCTCCCTGGGCCGCCCGGACTCGCCCCTGTATCTGCGGCCGCTGCCCGATCCGGCGTTCGTACGGTGGCTGTGGCGGTTCTGGCGCAGCAGCACACCGGCCGCGTTCCGGCGCGGGTACTCGGCGATCGCCGAGTTGAACCGCACCACGTTCGATCTCTTCGACGGATTGGGCGCGGCCGGGGTCGAGACCGGTCTGACCCGGCCGGGCATGGTGCACGCGTTCCTCTCCCCCGCCGAGGCCCGTCATCACCTCGCCGTCCAGCGGCAGATGGCGCACGGCCGCTATCCGTTGCCGGACGATGTGGTCACGGGCGACGGGGCCCGTCTCCTCGACCCGGCGCTGTCCTCCCGGGTCCGCGCCGCCTATCTGGTGGAGGGCGAGGGCGTGGTCGATCCGGAGGCGTTCGCCCGTGCGCTGGGCGAGGCTCTGGCGGCGTCCGGGGTGAAGATCCACGAGAACACGGACGCCACCGGATTCCGCACCGAGGGCAACCACGTCACCGCGCTGCGCACCGCGACCGGCGAGATCCCCTGCTCGGCCGTCGTCATCGCGGCCGGTATGCGCTCCTCGGCCCTGCTGGGCTCGCTCGGCCATCCGCTGCCGCTCCAGGCGGGGAAGGGTTACAGCTTCTCCGTCGACCTGGACCCGGCTCCCCGGCACACGCTGTACTTCGGCGAGCGCAGGGCCGTCGCCTCGCCGATCGGGGCCACCACCCGCATCGGCGGCACGATGGAGCTGAGCGGCAACAACAACCGGCTCGACTGGCGCCGGATCGTCGCGGTCGCACTCGCCAGCCGGCATTATCTGGGCCGCTGGTTCGACGACCCGGACGATCTGGTGAGCCTCATCCGCGATCCGTGGGTGGGCGGGCGCCCCTTCCTGCCCGACGGGCTCCCGGTCGTCGACCGGGTCCCCGGGCACGACAACGCGTTCGCGGCGACCGGGCACGGCATGCTGGGCGTCACTCTGGGGCCCGTCACCGGACACCATCTCGCCGCGTACGTGCGCACCGGTCGCCGCCCCGACGTGCTCACACCGTTCCGCTTCGGCCGGGGGCCCTGGGCGAGGGCTTAGTCCGCCGGTGGTGTCGGGGCGTGCCCGGCCGGTTCCGGGTGCGGGCTGGACGGCGCCACCCGCAGCGGGCGCGCCGCCCAGGCGGGCAGGTGCCAGTTCCAGCCGCCGAAGAGGGAGACCAGGGACGGCACGAGCAGCATCCGCACGACGGTCGCGTCGAGCAGGATGCCGATGCCGAGACCGGTCGCCAGGGTCTTGAGGTCGGTGCCCGGTCCGGAGGCGAGTGCGGCGAAGGCGAGGAAGAGGATGAGTGCGGCGCTGGTGACGAGGCGGCCGGTGCGGCCGATGCCCTCGACCACCGCCTCGTCGGTGGAGAGGCCGGCGTCGTACTCCTCGCGGATGCGGGTGAGGATGAACACCTCGTAGTCCATGGACAGTCCGAACAGGAACGCGAAGATCATGATCGGGATCCAGAAGGTGACGGCCCCGGTGGCGGCGATGCCGAAGATCGCGTTGGAGCCGTGACCGTCCTGCCAGAAGAGGACCATCAGGCCGAGGGTCGCCGCCAGTGAGATCAGATTGAGCAGCACCGCCTTCAGCGGCAGCAGCAGCGAACGGAAGGCGCGCACGAGCAGGATGTACGTCAGCAGCGCGATGATCGTGATCATCAGCGGGAAGTTGCCGTAGACGGCGTGCAGGAAGTCGATCTGCGCCGCGCCCACACCGGCGACGCCGACGGCCCCGGGCAGGTGCTCGGTGGCGGTCTTGACCCGTCTGACCACGTCGACGCTCTGCGAGTTCACCGTCTCGGTGTCGGGGATGACGACGACGATGCTCTGTCCGCCCCGGTTGCCCGCGGGCCCGGTCGGCACGAACACGCTGCTCACGCCGTCGACCTTGGCCAGCGCGGCGGCGACCGGTTTCGCCTGGTCGGTGCTGACCAGGACCTCCATCGGGGTGAGCGCGCCGGTCGGGACGCCACCGCGCTCCAGGGTCTGGAGGGTGTCGTAGGCCGGGCCCTTCTTGGCCAGTGACTCCGAGGAGGCGAGGCCGATCTTGATGCCGAGGAAGACGCCGACCAGGGCGGCGAGCGCGGCCAGCGCCGCGCCGGCCGCGATCCAGCGGCGCCGTACGACGGCGGCGGTCCAGCGGCTCCAGAAGCGGCTCGCCCGGTTCTCGTGCCGGATCTTCGGCCAGTCGACCTTCGGTCCGATGCCGCCGAGGATCGCGGGGGTCAGGGTGAGCGTCGTCAGCACGCTCGCGAGCGGGATGAGCGCGCCGCCGTAGCCCATGCTGCGCAGGAACGGGACGGGCAGGACGACCAGGGAGAGCAGGCCGATGGCGACCGTGACGCCGCTGAACACGATCGCGTGCCCGGCGTGCTGCATCGCGACGACGACCGCGTCGTGGTTGTCCCGGCCGCGGTCGCGCTCCTCACGCCAGCGGGTGACGAACAGCAGCGAGTAGTCGATCGCGACGCCCAGGCCGATGAGGGCGACCAGGAACTGCACGATGAAGGACACGTCGGTGGCGTAGGTGAGCGGCAGCAGCATCACGAAGGTCGCGAGGATCGACACCGCGGCCACCAGGAGCGGCAGCAGTGCCAGGAAGGACGCGAACACGAAGGCCAGGACGGCCAGTGCACCGAGGGCGCCGAGGAGGGTCTCGCCGAGTACTCCGGGCCCGCCCCCGTCGTCGCCGCCGGAGGCGAGCGGGTCCTCGCCCGTCACGCCGACCTTCGCGCCCGCCGGCCCGGCCTTCTCGGCGGCCGTCCTGATCGGGTCGGTCAGCAGCCTCTGGCTGGGTGACGGGTTGAACCGGTAGAAGACCAGCGCGTAGGCGGTACGGTCGTCCTTCGTCCGGAACGCCTTGTCGCCGGTGTTCGCCTCGTCGATCACCCGCAGTCCCGGTGCGGCCGTGCCGGCGGCGGTGAACACGCGCCCGACGTCCGCCTCGTGGCCGGTGACGGTCTGTCCGGCGGGCAGGGTGACCGCCACGAGATACGGATTGGTGTCGCCGCCGCTGCCGAAGGCTTTCTCGATCCTGTGCGCGGTCACGGTGCCGGGCTGACCGGGCAGCGAGAAGTCGATCGTGAGGCGGTCCGTGGTCCGGCCGGCCAGCGCGATGCCGGCGATGAGCACCAGACCCCAGAACGCCACGACCGCCTTGCGATGCCGCAGTACGAATTCGGCCCACCCTCGCATGCCGGACTCCCCGCGTCGTAGGTTGCGCGAGTCTAGCCCGCCGCCCCGTTGATCCGCTATCGGGATAATCCATCCGGTATGACGGGATCCGGAAGCACAGAATCCGGGTTAGCGCACCTCGGGAAGAGAGCGCGGTCCAGGGCTGTTTCAGCCTTAGGTACCGGATCATGACCGGACTCCTGAGAACGGAGCAGTCAAGGTGAACAACACGTCGAAGGCCGACATACGGCAGGTGACAGCCACGCCGACTCCGCCGCCCGACCTAGTGGAGCGGGCCCGGCGCCACCGGCGGCACACCCTGGAGCTGCTCACCGTCTGCGCCGTGGGACTGGTCCCGTGGACGGTTCTGCTGGCGGTGACGCTGCCGTCCGCCTACGAGGTGCACCAGTGGCGGGTGACCTGGGTCGGCTTCGACGTCCTGCTCGTGCTCGCGATGGCGGCCACCGCGCTGCTCGGCTGGCGGCGGAACCGGGCGGTCATCGTGGCGGCGGTCTTCTCGGCGGCGCTGTTGATCTGCGACGCGTGGTTCGACGTGTCACTGGCCTTCGGCACCGACGACGTCTGGTCGGCCGCCGCCCTCGCGGTCTTCGCCGAACTGCCGCTGGCCGGCTATCTGATCCACCGGGTGATGGCGATGATCTCGCTCGCACGGTGGCCGTCCGTGGAAGCGGCCACCAGGCTCACCGAATAACCGCCTTGCCTCTGCGGCAACGGTGAGGTTTTCGCAACTCCCCTTTGTTCCCGATGACTTCGTTCGGAAATCCACAGGGCTGAAGTTGGTCGCCATGGAGAGCGGCGAGGTGGCAGGACCTCGGCGCGCGGCATGGAGGATGTCATGCCCGAGATGTATTTCGATGTGCGCTGGCCCGACGGTCTG
>Ga0307509_10012063_pt1 | contig 10371 bp, 12 predicted proteins | sample 10_EM_MG_FD_202245 | JGI IMG/M metagenome (GOLD analysis project Ga0307509, IMG submission 202245) | Populus trichocarpa ectomycorrhiza microbial communities from riparian zone in the Pacific Northwest, United States - 10_EM | ecosystem: Host-associated > Plants > Roots > Unclassified | place...
ACCTTGTAGCCCTAGGGCCGAGAGGGCTGTAATGATCATTTGCTGCACCATTTCTGGAGTAAGAGAACTGGTAGCGACTGTCACAGATGAGCTTTCAGATACCACCGCTGGAAAGGCCTGTATTTTCCGGTTTTGAGGACGAGTGGGACACTCCTTGATAATATGCCCTTGCTGTTTGCAATAATTGCAGAACTTCTTTCTACAATTGTTAGCAATGTGGCCATATTCCTTGCAGCTATAACACTGAACATTGCCCATATTCCGGCCTCTACCTCTTCCCTGGGCAGCAAAGGCAACTGCAGCTGGGTTGTCCTGCTTTAGAGTACTTTGTGTAAGGATTCGCTGTTCTTCCCGTAGTAATTCCCCAAAACAAACATCCAAGGAAGGCAAGGGAGCTCGGTTCATCAAATTCGAGCGAGTAATCTCAAATTCAGATCTCAATTTCATGAGAAATTGATCACGCTTGCTCTGATCATGCACCTTCTGAATAACCGAGAGGGATTCTGCTGGAATCTAGGCATAAATGATATCAGTATATTCTGCCCATAGGTTCTGAAAACCAGAATAATATTCCTAAATAGAAAGATTGCTTTGAGAATAATTAGAGATGTCGTTTTCTAATTGAAAACGTCTAGCATTATTATCTTGATAGTAAACCTTCTTCAGATATTCCCACATGGTTCTTGCTGTTTTGTATGGCCTCAGATTAAGAATAATGAGGGGGTCAACTGACCCTAGTATCCATGACATTACCCGAGCGTCCTTGATCTTCCATAAAGACAGTTTTGTAGCATCAGTAGGGGCTGGATCACTCCCATCCACATGACCCCACAATTCTTTTCCTGTGACAAATACTTGAAACTGAAATTCCCAAGCAGAATAATTCTTCCTAGTAAATCGGACACCAAACAGATCAGAATTGTTTGACATCTTTGTAGTGATACACAAAAAATCACAGAACAAGGAGAATACAGACCTCAACTGACAACCGAGAACCAAACCAAAAGAACCAAGAAACTGAGAGTCCTCTGTATCTAGGACTGATTGCAAAGAGCCAGGAGACCGAGAGTCCTATGTATCTAGGACTGATCCAGAATAATCCAAAACCGAGAACAACAAGAAAGAACCTGATTTTGGAATACAAATTCAAAGGTATAGCTCTGATACCATGTCAAATTGGCTGAAAATCCACTTTACATGAGAGTCCCGTTCCTTAAATAAGAAGGAATCTTGATTTACATTAATCCTGATTTACATCACATTCCTATAATTTAGGCCTAAATTATAGGAAGATACTTATCCTATAATTACACTCTTATTTCAGCTGTATTTCTATCAATAACAACTACTGCCTATGCTAACACATTGACCTTGAGCACTTTGTTTGTTTCTAAACTTGTAATTTCAATGGCACCATAAGGAAAAACATTAGAAACAACAAAGGGTCCAATCCAACGAGAGCGCAACTTTCTAGGAAAAATTTTCAAACGCGAATGATAAAGAAGGACTTTGTCTCCAACATGAAACTCTTTTCTTAGAATCATTCGGCCATGAAGACTCTTGGTATTTTCTTTGTAAATCCTTGCATTCTCGTAAGCATCATTCCGTATCTCTTCTAGCTCTTGCAATTGTAACTTCCTTGCAATCCCAGCAGCATCATAATCCATGTTACATTGTTTAATGGCCCAAAAAGCTTTGTGCTCAAGCTCTACTGGTAGATGACATGCTTTTCCATAAATCATCCTATAAGGTGACATTTCTATAGGTGATTTGTAAGCAGTCCGATAAGCCCAAAGTGCATCACCAAGTTGTAGACTCCAATCTCGCCGGTTAGGTTGCACTATTTCCTCTAAAATAGACTTGATTTCTCGATTTGAAATTTCAGCTTTCACTACCTCCATCATAGGCGGATTCAACCTCCTTTGCATTTTCCTTGTTGGTTTTGCATTGTCCTCCAATAGTATGTGATGCATACACATCGAGAGACTAATGCCCTTGATGTCGACTAAAGTCCATCCAATAGTCGTTTTGTGATCACACAACAACTTCACAAGTTTTTCCTCTTGCGCACTTGTCAAACCTTTTGCTATGATAACAGGAAGTGTATTGTTGTTGCCAATGAATACATACTTCAAATTATCGGGCAAAGGTTTCAATTCTAACTCGGGGCCTGTAAAATAGATGGCAACAGCTTTTTATATGAAAGTACTAAATCAACAAAGACATTACCATGAGGAATGGTTTGCAAAGCTTGCAAAGCTAATGTTGATTCGTGCACGTTTTGGGGGAACACATATGTGCCTCTTCATCCCTTTTATCTTGATAAAATCATAGCCATAGCTCAAAGTTATGCTTAATCCATCCTCACAATCGAAATCAAAAACTTGCTGCACACACTTATCAATTTGGTCATAGCATGTGATAGAATAAACATTGTTGTAACGATATTTCATTGCGTCATGAAAATTAAATTTATTTTTTTCATCTCCTACCTCCATAGACAAAGTATCCTTACCAAAATCAATCTTTGTATTGGCAGTTTTCAGGAATGGTACCCCAAGCAATATAAGAGTGTTGTTTGATGAATCACAAGAGTCATGTTCCATATCAAGAATATAAAAGTCACATGGAATAACCAAACTATCAATCTTGACTAGAACATCTTCTATCACACCAAGTGGATAAACAAAACTATGATCCGCAAGTTGTATTACAATGCTAGTTTTAATTAAAGGTTCAAAACTAAGAGAATCATAAACATGTTTAGGCATAACATTAATGGATGCACCAAAATCATATAAGGCCCTTTTAAAACTAGCATTACCAACAACACATAGGATAGTAAACGCACCTGGGTCCTTTTGCTTCAAAGGCATATTCTTTTGAACAACAGCAGATACAACTTCACCCATACTTACCATTTCGTAACCTTTCAGCTTGAAAGCTCTCTTAGTAGTACACAACTTCTTCAAGAATTTGGCATACTTAGGAATTTGCTTGATAGCATCAAGCAAAGGAATGTTGAGTTCCACTTTTTTAAAGACCTCTAAAATTTATTTTTCTTTATCCTCTTTCTTCGACCTAGAAGAATTCATAAGAAAGGGTGGAATTGTTTTAAAACTGGAATTCAATGAGTTAGTACTTACCTTTGGAGTGTTGGTCATTTTTTTCAATTTGTGGAGGAAGAGGATGTTTCTTTTTTATACTCAATTCAGTTTCTCTCTCCTCTTCTTCCTCCATCTCAATTTGTTTCGACCTTTGCTCTTTAAGTTCTTTCCCACTTCGCAGCGTGATCACACTAACATTCTCTTTTGGATTCAATGCTTGGGAGGGCAATTTCCCATTCATTTGTGCCTCCAATTTCCCTACACTTGAAGCTACTTACCCTATTTGCTTCTCTAAGTTGTGAATGCTTGACCTTGTTTCCTGTTGAAAAGACATGACATTTTGTTGCAAGGTCGCTGTGTTAGAAGCCAAGGTTTTCATCATCTCATGAAGATCATCACTCGATGACCCCATAACATTAGAGTTTGTAAATGTAGGGGGCTGTCTCGCTTGATAATTCTGTTGGGGCTGAAATCCATGGAACTGTCGGCCTTGATTGCCTTGTTGAGGCGAGTTCCCATAGTGTAAGTTTGGATAATCTCTCCATTCGGGATTGTACGTGTTGGAAAAGGGATCATACTTACGCTTGGGGTGTCCATTGAAGGCTCCATTAACTGCATTAGCTTATTCAATGTAATCTTCTTGCATTGTTGCGTAGATATCCGAAGCATGTCCTTGTAAGGAGCATATGCTACAAACTTTCACCTGTTGTACATTTCCACAAGCCAAAGAACACACAGGAGAAGTAAGATCATTAACTTTATTCTCAAGGTTAGAAATACTTACCTCATTTACTCGTTTGCTTGGAAAGTCTCCACGAGTACCAAATTGTTTCGAGTTGGCTGCCATATTTGAGATCAATTGGTGTGCAACCTCGGGTGTTTTATCTAGCAATGCCCCTCCACTTGCCGCATCAATGATACTACGGTCAATAGGCATCAATCCTTCATGGAAATATTGAATGAGCAGCTGATCGGGTATTTGATGATGAGGGCATTGAATGCACAGTTGCTCAAATCTTTCCCAATACTCAGAGAGTGTCTCTCCATGAGATTGTCGAATCCCACATATTTCTTTCCTTATGTTGGCAACTCGAGATACTGGGAAATACTTCTCAAGAAAAATCTTCTTCATGGCATTCTAAGTTCCAATGGAACCTGATAGAATAGAGAAAAACCACATCTTTGCTGCCTTTTTTTAGAGAGAAAGGGAAAGCTTTCAACTTAACCTATTCTTCGTCAACTTCATTTGGTTTCATGCCAACACAAACCATATGGAACTCCTTGAGATAAGTATGAGGATCTTCTCCTGCAAGTCCATTGAATATTGGAAATAAATGTATAAAACCAGACTTGAGCTCGAAGTTGGCATTGTTGTCAAAGTTTATGCACAATGGTTGATTCTCCACGTTAGGAGTAGCAAGCTCCTTGAGTGTTTGTTGTCGTGCAACAGCCATGGTGTTGACACAAGCTTCCTTTCGTAACCTACGTAAAGTGTTTTCTATTTCGAGATCTACCTGCACTTGTCTTTGGTTAGTAGAACGGGTTACATGCATAAATCATCAAGAAAACTCAAAAGTAACCAACCACACAAGAGATTAAAAGTAGTGCAAATTGAACGAAAATCCTACGCTAGAAAACAAAAATTGCCTAAAAACCCTAGAAAACAGTGGAATTTGGCCTGGATAGGGTGGGGCTAGTGGCTACTAGTCGTGTTCAGAATGTCGTTTTCATTTAGGAAACAAAAGGCCGTACCTAATTCCACCAAAAAATCAATTTTGAACAGTAACTGTACCATACTGTACAGTACCATCGCAAGCAAAAATCTTTTTTTTTCTTTTTTTGAACAAAATAAAAATCACAGCATAAGAATTAACTAAAATCACTTCCCAGGCAACGACGTCAAAATTTGTTGCGATGTCGCAGTCGCACAAATTTATTACCCTAGCTTAAATAAACAAGATAGTATAAAGCAAGTAAGGGGTCGATCCCACGAGGAAGGTTCAATACAGATTTTTATGCTGTATGATATGCAATTTGAGGGGGGGGGGTATGGAAGTTATCTAAGCTAAAGCAAAAGAAAATAGAAAACTATTAAGCAAAAGTAAATAAAATCAGAAAATTATCAAGAAAACAAACCTTGGTCGCAAGTAAACATCCACATACCGAAATCAGAACTGATCATAGAAAAGAGACGTCAATTTATACTCTGAATATCTATCTTTTCATGTGTTGATTACTTAACAGATCCGTTGTATAACTAATCTTAACCATCAAACAACCATAGTGTTCGCACTAGTAATTTAATTCAATGGCAGCCTTAAGAACTAGATGAGTTGATTAATCTAGACAACATAATTGTCCGCAGTCCATGTTTGATTTGATTATTCGAATGTTCTCCCTATGGTTATTAATCTGGATCTGCCATAATTATTAATCTCAGTTGCTTTAAAAGTTTATATACCACAACTCCAGTTTTGATAACAAACTTAACAATAGATTGTTCACAATAATAACTTAGAGTTCGCTCTAGCAATTAAAATAAACAATCATAGGAAATAAGCATAAGAGAACAAACATATTCATTCATCATATAAACTGAAAAGAAAAGGTAAAATAGATCTCACAGTTCTTGAAATCTGAAGGTTTCTGTGTCCTTGTAACCAAGAAAAAGAGTTTAGCCTTGCATGTTTGTTGAACTAATCAAAAAGAAGGAGAAAAGCATGATTTCGGGTTTGTTAGAGGAAGGGGGCGTTTTTCTCTCTTCTGGCCATTCCCCTCTCTTCTCTTCTCTCATTCTTTTTATATCCTAGGAAACCCTAGTCTCTATTTTATAAAATAGTCCTCCCTTAAGTAGACAGTTTACATTTAAGTACTTCAATAACTATTTTCCTATAAAAAGAGAAAAAGCCTTGTATGAAATCTTCAAGCTTTGACTTAGAGGAGCTAAATTACAGAAATAAAAACTTGGAAGTCGGTTTGGATGCTTCGGGACGTAATCTGGACTCGTTTCTTCACAAAACCTGTTTGCTGGAAGAATTCATTTGTCATCTTAGAAAAATCATATCTCCCTCATATGAGATCTTATTTGGTTGAACTTTGGTATGTGGATAGTTCTTTGAGTCGGGAATCTAAAAAAATTGAGTTTGCATCAAATGGACTTCTGTAGCTCAAGATATTCAAGTCGGAATGACCGAAGGTCAACATTGGCAGATTGCGAGATTTGACTTTGAAGGCTGCAATTTCCATGCTCTTCTTTATTTTATTTTCTTGCCTTAGATTGCTAGAAAGGTATGGATGTTAGCTTTTTAGTTCTACTGGAATAACTTCATTTCGACCTCTAGAGCTCACGCTCTGCACAAAACATCGACTGAAGGTCAAATTTGCCAGTTACCTCCAATTTACTCCTTTTTGCATCTTTCATCCAAAGTGCCTTCAAAACATAAAACAAAGAATATCAAAGCACTTTATATATAAAACATAGGGCAAAACACTAGTTAAATGTGGGTGAAACTATCGAATAATATGGTTGCATCAAGAAGCTTACAATAACTAAAAGCTCTTTAAACACACCCTCTCTTTCTCTCTAATGTTTCTCTCTTATATTTCCCACACATGATAGCATAAAATTAGCTGCCTATTTATACATAAATTAAAAGTAAGAAAAAAATCAAAGTTCAAGTGTGAAGTAGCTAGCGGTGGTGTGAAGGTGACTGACGGCTGCGGTTGGTGGTTGCAGTTGGTGGTTGCCGTCCTTGACTTTTTGGATTGAGTTTAATGCAACAAATTCCCCCTTTAAACTCAATCGAGGGATGTCATGCCAAACATGAGCTTCAATCTGATAAATGTCTCTTCCTTCAATGGCTTTGTAAAGATATCTGCAACTTGATCATTTGTTTTGCAAGATATCAGTTCAACTTCATTGTTCTTTACATGCTCTTGGATAAAGTGATGACGTGTATCAATGTGTTTACTTCTTTCATGATACACTGGGTTCTTTGCTAATGTAATCGCTGATCGATTATCAATATAAATCTCTGTAGGATTTTCTTGAGGAAATCCCAAATGCTTCAACATATTCCTTGACCATATTAAATGGCATACAACTGAGTTGGCAGCAACATACTCAGCTTGATAATATTACTATCGATTGCTTCTTGGATGACCATGTGAAAGATGTATCTCCCATAAAAAAAGACAATTCCTGTTGTGCTTTTCTGTCCATCCAGGTCTCCACCCCAATCACTATCTAAATAGCCAACAAGATTGAAGGTTCTAATTGAAGTATAGAACATACCTTCATTTATCATTCCTTTGATGTAGCGAAGAATTCTCTTGGCTGCATTCAAGTGAGACTGCTCTGGTGTCTCCATATATTTGCTGATAAGTCCTACTCCATAGATTATATTTAGTCTAGTACATGTCAAGTACCTCAAGCTTCATACTAAGCTTTTAAAGTACGTTGGATCAACATTACCTACTTTACTCTTCCTCAATTCCACTCCATTCTCAACTGGAGTTGATACCGGATTGCAGCTTTCCATCTTGAACCTTTCAATAATATCTTTGGTGTAACTGCTTTGGGATACAAAAATTCCTTCTTCTTTGTACATCACTTCTAAACCAAGAAAATGTGTCATTTGACCAATATCTGTCATTTCAAACTCATGTACCATGCTTTTCTTGAAGTCTTCAAACATGGTAGGATTGTTGTCGGTGAATATCAAATCATCAACATATAGGCATGCAAATAGTGTGCTTTCATCAGCTTCTTTCTTCACATACATTATGTGTTCATATGGACATTTTTCAAATCCATTTTCTTGAAAATACCTGTCAATTCTGGTATTCCAAGCACGTGGAGCTTGCTTCAAACCGTAAAGAGCTTTCTTCAACTTGTATACTTTGCCTTCATTTTCAGCTTCAATGTATCCAAGTGGTTGTTCAACATAGATCTCTTCTTCGAGGAAGCCATTCAGAAATGTTGACTTCACATCGAGTTGATAGATCTTCCATCTATGTTGTGCAGCTAATGAGATCATCAGTCTGATTGTTTCTAGCCGGGCTACTGGAGCATATACTTCTCCATAGTCAATGCCTTAATCTTGTGCCACTAATCTTGCTTTGTATCTTTGTACTTCTCCTTTTGCATTCTTCTTCGTCTTATAGACCTATTTGACACATATTGCTTTCTTGCTTTCTGGTAGATTAGTCAACTTCCAGGTATCATTTTTTTCAATGGCATGTATTTCTTCATCCATTGCTTCTATCCACTTCTCGTCTGTGACAGCTTTATTGAAGCTAAGTGGTTCATTATCTGCAAAGAAGCAAAATAGAGTTGTATCTTCCATGACTTGAGTGGCATCGTACAACTCTTCTAGATTTCTCATCCTTCTTGGTTCTTTTTATGAGGATACTGATGGTGGTGTTGATGATGATCCTGGTGTGTTTTTCATGTTGAATACAGGGGATTTGTGTACCGGACTTTGTGGCTCATCTACTGGTAATATTGGACCTTCTGCAAGTACTGTTGGTACTTCCACTTTGTCTTCAAAGATCAAATCAGTGTTGATCCATTTGACTGCTTCTTGATCATCATTCTATTGCCAAGTTTTATCTTCTTCAAAGATAACATCTCTACTCATAATCACCTTCTTTGTGATGGGATTATACAGCTTGTATCCCATCCTTCTATCACCATATCTGATAAAGATACATTTCTCACTTTTATCATCGTGTTTGGTCCTTCTTGCATCTGGAATCTTTGTATATGCCACACAACCAAAGACTCGAAGATCAGTAACACTTGGTTTGTGACCACTCCATGATTCCTCTGAAGTGACAACTTGTAAACTTCTGGTTGGGTAGCGATTCAGTAGATACACTACACATGATACAGCTTCAGCCCAGTATTGTTTGGGCAGCTTCTTTGTTTTGAGTAGACTTCTTGCCATGTCAAGAATTGTTCGATTCTTTCTCTCAGCTACACCATTCAGTTGTGGTGTATAGGCTGGTGTTGTCTGATGCCTGATGCCTTGTTGTGTACAAAAGGCTTCAAAGTCATTTGAAGTATATTCTTCACCTTGATCAGATCTCACGGTTCTGATCTTATAGCCACTTTGTTTCTCAATAATTGCCTTAAAATCTTTAAAACAATTCAACACTTCTGACTTCCTCTTTAGAAAGTAAATCCATGTCTTTCTACTAAAATCATCAATGAAAGTAAGGAAGTACCTATTTTGTCCAGTTGACATAGGCTTTATGGGACTACACACGTCGATCGATGTGCACTAACTCCAGTGGCTTATTTGCTTTCCAATTGACTTCTTTGGCAAAACTGGATCTATGATGTTTGCAGAGGACACAACTCTCACAGACTTCATCTAGATGATCAATGTGGGGCATACCTTTGACCATCTTCTTACTTGCTAGCATCTTCAGACTTGTAAAATTCAAATGTCCAAGCCTTAGGTGCCAGAGCCACTCTTTATTAATCTCCCATTATAGTATTTGACTATCAGATGACAATTCTTCATGAAAAGAGTATAACCTTTCTCTAGAAATTGACCTACACTCAGCATGTTGTGCTTTATGGCTGGAATATAGTAAACATCTGCGATGTAACTATGATCATTGTCGCACCCTCGCGAGCAGAGCGCGGCGTCGCGACGATCCTCGATTGATTTTGGGGTTTTTTATTTTTTGTAAAAAGGGAGTCGCCACCTAGTATTATAGTCACTAGAAAACCTAACTGGTCTTTCAGAGATTTTAAGGCAAGGGACTGGTTGCGTAAAGGGAAGGTATTGGCACCCCTAGTACGCCCTACCTAAGGTAAGCTGCTTGGTGTTTGGTTTGCTTTATAATTGCTATGGTGTTGGTGTTTTCTAATCCCATAAGTTTTCCTAGGTTTGATTCAAACTAAATTTATTAAGATAGAAATCCAAGGAGATTCCACGTGCTTTAAAAGCTCATTTTCCCCTTAGTATTTTAAGAGTTTGCGACTCGTAAATCGCAAGGAGGAGGGACAAAAAATTAGAAATCTAGGGCACTTTAAAAGCCTATTCTTGCCTTAGTGTTTTATACTCTCATGGCTCGTAAACCGTGGAGTAAAAAAAAATTGAAATGTCCTCGATTATAATCAAGGCTTCTTTAAAGGATGTGCGGTGATTTATTATCCCTAGAAAATTATTTTGGATATTTACCACTTAGGGTTTCTTTATCCAAATATTAACAGTGAATAATAACAAGTTATTCCCATTAAATATTT
>Ga0307509_10012065_pt1 | contig 10370 bp, 15 predicted proteins | sample 10_EM_MG_FD_202245 | JGI IMG/M metagenome (GOLD analysis project Ga0307509, IMG submission 202245) | Populus trichocarpa ectomycorrhiza microbial communities from riparian zone in the Pacific Northwest, United States - 10_EM | ecosystem: Host-associated > Plants > Roots > Unclassified | place...
TTATCAAGGGGTATGGGCTTTGGGGGTGTCACTACAGCCTAAAACTCAAGTTTGTAACTGAAAGAATGTATGGGATTTGAGGGGTTATGGGTTCTCAGAGGTATGGGTTAAGAGAAGTTCGACTGTAGTAGCATGCACGGGCGCACCGACAGGGCTGATGCTCATCCCACCGAAAGATGCGCCGAGTCCGTCCGCCTCGACGTCAAGATCATCAACCGTGTCACGGCGGGGCAGCCCAATCTGCAGTTCTTCCTCCCCCATCTCTTCCCCCTCATCGTCGTCATCGTCGTCATCACCCTCGATCGCGACGCTCGCCCATTCACGGTATATCGGCTCAATGTATGAACCCGAGCGCGGAAGCTTATACGGGTCGAATGGGAAAAAGGATGTGAGCTCACTCAGAGCGCTAGTGTTATTGCTGACCGGGAGCACGGCGTGCTGCCACTCGGTGCGGGCCGACGGCGATGGTGCGGCGAGTAACGGAAAGACATATATGAAACCCGTGGCATGGGCGACGCGCGCAAACTGATGCGCCACGTTTTCAGAGCAGAACTAGTTGGGTTAGGTCAGCTCAGTTGGGTGGCAGGTGGACTTAGGAAAGGGAGCACCTTAAGTGGTTGGAGCGGACACGCGACGACGCGCCGCACGATACTGAGCTCCGCCATCCACCTCTTCGTCAACGGCCCTTCTAACGCATCTTGCCCACGGTCGCGGCCACCTTCCGCGTCATCATTTTCATCGCCTTCCACCAGGTCTCTCCACCGAAAACAGAATATCAAAAAGACCGCTCGAGTAACTGCGTAGAACACACTCAGTGGAGCGGCGTCCCCATCGCAGGCTTCGTATGCGTCGAGATCGTGTTCAAGGAAGCGACACAGCACGCGAACCGCACCGCGCGCTTCCTCGGGGCCAATAAACTTGGCGCGCGAGACGAACGAAGCGACGTAGCTTGCGGCAGCCGCGCGGGCGATCTCCGACTCCGAGGGTTCGAGTAGGGCATGAGCGACAAGTTCGCCAAGGAAAAGATCCGCAAATGTAGTATCACGCGATGTGAACCAGAAGAGGAGAAATTGCGTGTAGCGCGACTTGAAGGTACAGAGGATAGTACGGGAGAAAATTGCGAGGAGGGCGTGAAACTGGGCCAGCTGTTGCTCGTGACTGTCTACTTGTAAAGGCGTACTCGGGGGGGATGTAGGAAGTGTGGGTATAGGAGATGATGGGGGGCTAGATATTGCGGGAGTTGAGGGCACTGATGGTGAGGTTGAGGTGGATGAGATGGAGGGTTGCTGATCAAAGTGGTCGAAGAGAAGCTTGAGAATGGCATCAAGTTTATTGACCATCTCAGTTATGCGACCGAGGTCCACGGGGTCGTCTCTAGGCGGCGGGTCGTCGTCGCCTTGGCTGCCGCCCTCAGAAGACAGATCGGAGAAATTGGCGATACCATCCTCGGATCCGTCATCGCCCTCGCTCAGCTGCTCCTGCCCTACAATAGTGTCGAATGGGTCGAGGTCAAATAAATCTGTCTGTTCCTGTGCCGCTCCTGATGCCTCAAGTTCCTCGAACTCGACCTGTATCTCTACCTGAGTTGTGCATGCGTATGAGTGTCCCAATCATCGAAGAAGCTAGACTTGCAATATAAACGGAACTCACGTCTATCTGAATCGCACGGTCGATGATTGTCGAGAGTAGATTGTCTGCTATCTCGGGGCAGTAATCGGTAATGCAAAGCATGTTCCGAATGTAGGTGATCTGCGATAGTTGAGACTGTCTTTTATGAGGAAAGTTTTGCACCAGGAGCGGCTGAAGCGTGGATGGGAGCGTCGGGACAAGGGCCAAGAGATGCCGCAGGAGGTGGTGTATGCGGTCGTAGACGGTGCGCCGGGTGAGGGGTGCCGATGAACATTCAGGGAGACCAGCTTCGAGAGCCTGCAGACCCGATTCTGAAATTTCCAGGGCAGGTCAACCGAAGTCAGCGACAAACTCGATTGTTTCGTTGCGAGAACTCACGGTACGTAAAACCCTGCGCAACACGACCGAGAACGAGGGAGAGGTACTCCGGTCGCGCGCTGACGAGGATCTCAATGAACGAGGTATAAGTCTTCACAAGGCTGGAGTCCATGGTCATCCACGGCAGTCTCATGATGGCATCTATGAGCGCCATGTGTGTACGGTCAAGGCGCGAGACGACGTGCATGAGGGCCCGAAGCCATTGACGAAGCTGCGGGATCGGTGAGGGCGTATCAAAGACCGTTCTCTCTATTTTCTCAATATTGAATTGGTCAATGAGCGTATCGTACGGCTCATTATTCCCCTGCGTGTGACGGCAAGCACTCGGGTGTAAATAAATAAAAGAAATCGTGGGAGATGGGGGAGGGGCGCACAAGGGTTTTTTGCTCCAAGGCGTTGTTCACAAAGGCAAGATACATGTCCTTCCGAAGACGTTCTCCCCGCTTAATCCTAGAATTTGTTGCGATAGGACGGGAGAGATCGCCATCGAGCAGCGGGATGGGTGACTTGGAAGGGAGTGAGGAGGACAATTTTTTGGAAGCGCCGCGTGACTGGCGCGTGCGGGGCGATCGCGTTGCAAAGCCGTCTAATGAAGGAGATTTTGGGTGAAGGGACAAGTCCATCTGTCTTTGATTTGGGACAGGAGGGCCTGCCTTTGGAGGGCGTTGATTGAACTGGGACAACGTCGAGTGCGGGTCCATTAGTCGTGAGTGTGTCGCGATCGCGATGTGAATGAGTCAAGTCGTAAATGCTTATGTCATCACTCGACAACCAACCCACAACCATCTCCAACAGCGGGCAACGAGCCATGTCTGCCTCCCCATTCTCAGCCGCCCACAGGCGCTACGTAAAATCCCTCTATAAACGTATGCTCGAAAACGAGCGCAACTGGGTCGTACGCTACGACCTCTACCGTGCCCGCGCCTGTGCCGTCCGCGCCGAGTTTGAACGCAATCGGTAAAAAATACAATAGTTTGACTCGATCTTGCTTCACGTTACTCATCTTTTTTTCTTCCCTTTTCACAAACGAAAGAAATGTTCACGACCCGCGTGCGCTTGCTGCGATATTGGAAAAGGCAGAGGAGGAACTAGCCCGCAAACGTCACCCTGATCCTTACATCCGTATGTACTTCCCTTGAGCCTCACCATCCCTCTGATCGCCTATGCGACGCCCCACTTAAAACAGATACAATGTACCCTGGTGGCTCAAAATGGTGCGTCTGTCGTCCCCTATGCTTGAATTGGTGACTCATTCCCCTTGTTCTCACTTGTCTGGGCCCGAAACATACAGGGAACGCAACTTGCCTGTACGTGCTGAGCTCTTGGTTCATCGCCGGTCGACTGTTTTGCTAGTCAATATTGCCCGCTCACGTATTCTTGTTAGCCCCCACTCGGTCCTATTTTCGATCACGAAGCCCGCCATTGAGGTGTTCTACCTGTGCTCGCGCTATAGACTTATCCGAAATATAATGTCTCGGTGGTACCACCAGCACCATAGTGTGGATTCTTTCTGGATATCATCATCAACGATCATTCGGTCAAATAGTTGGGGGGACTAGCTACAACGCAGGCACAAGAATGACAACGGAGAATTTACAGGTGATATAGTAAACTTGCGACAATTCAAGCCAAAACAAAACAAAAGCAGAGTATAAACGCACGGGCATGGGGTGGAAATTGGTTGCTATGTGATTGTGTGTTCGGTGAGTGAATGCACTGCTGGGAGTAGGAACCGAAACCAGAAGGGAAACAAGGCTCATTTCAAGTCGTAAGTGTAGCAAAAAAGGTAGCCAAAAAGGCTGCAACATAAAGCCAAAGAGAGCAACCCAATGAGAATGAGGAAGTATGCATGCCCAAGGCGATTTACGTACTGTATGGGTGTATGTGGATGTATAAGTACTGTGACCGAATGACAATAGACAAAGTATCAAGAGTCAGCAAAATGGACGACCGAGCGCGGGTGTACGTGGGCGTAACGAGTAGACAAAAGCCCAATGTTGACACCACATTACGCGTAATCATGTCCGTTAATAATACACGGACTGTGCAGGAGCTGAACCTCCTGCGCGGGGATCAGCGTTGTACGCATCGTACTCGACAAACTGCGGCGGCGGGTACGCGTATCCCTCAGGTCCGCCATATCCATAGTATGGCGGCTGGGGGTACGCCGGGTATCCCATCACAGCCGCTGGGCCAGGTGTGACCTCTGGTGGCGGGCTGGGATAAAAGTCATGTGACGCAGGCGTCGCGGCAACGGATGGGATAAAAGCAGGTGCAGAGGCACTCGCGCGTAACGCCAAAGGCCCCGAAGTATGGGTCTGAGTGTGCGCGGAAACGAGACGTGAGTCTTCTGAAGCAGAAGTCCCGTCGGGCCTGCGGATCTCGATCCGCGAACTTTGCCGAGGTGGAGCGAAAAGCGACGGATCCGGCGAGGCATGCGGCCGGTGCTGTACGTGCGAATGCAGGTTTGGGAATGGCATCATGTATACCGGTGTATGAACCTGTGGTGGCGCGGCTAGATACAGTGGCCGACCGGTCGAGAGCTCATAGGGCATGCCATTTGCATCAAGGGCGACGCCGGGGGTTAGTGGGTGTGCTGACACGGGAGCATATGGGTATGTTGAGGTATAGGAGGATGCGGATGCTGGTACAGGTTGCGTAAAAGTCGTTTGAAGATGCGGTGGTGGAGAGCGCCAGAGGAGCCCGCCCTCGGGCGCGGTAGAAGATTGCGAGATGGGTGCAGGTGCAGACGGTGACACGACTGTACTGGATGTGCTGGCAGTGGGATTAGTTTGTGCAGGAATAGGTGTAGGGAGAGGAATGACAGTTGGAGGAGGCGGTTCGCGCAACTTGAATGGATCATCAGGAGGGGGTTCGGAGGTTACTAGAGGTTGCTGATCCTCGGTCTCCTCACTGAGTTTAGGCGGGGGTGCTGGAGTGATCATCGATGAGGCAACGGGAGAAGGTATTGGTGGAGGGATTGATTCCATCGATGGGTGAGCAATTACCACTTCTGGAGAAGACGCAGGCGTAGGTGAAGGAAGCGAGGACACCACAGCTGGCGTGGGAGTGCTCTCGGCGGGTTCGGGCTTGGGTTTACCCGGAGGTAAGGACACGGTGAATACGAGTTCGTTGTCCTTACCCACTGGATCACGCGGAGGGGTCGGAGGACAAGGCCGTGAGGGTTGTGCTGAGGCCTGCACAACCACCTCGGAGCACGTTCCAGAGAGTTTGACACGATACGAAGGACCATGGCCAGGTCGAGCACGGTGAGCGGGATCCGAATACAAGAACGAGTCGTGGTGCTTTGTCCATGGGCGCTCCGGTTTGACGAGGTACCAAGTCCGGGAAGCCATCGGGGACGGCGACTCGGTTGAACGCATGGTGCCAGGGCGGGGGGAAAGCCGGCCCCTTCCGAAGCCTCGCCCCCGTGGAGCAAAGCCAACTCGCGAACCACGAGTGTTGTTATTGGACCTTTGGGGCGGGTCCTGCCGCTGCAAGCGCTGTTCTTCACGGCGCTTCAACTCTTCAAAGCCATCGTGCGTCCATGGGCGATCGACTGGTGGTACTTCCCCCTGTGGCGAGGGTGGTGCTTCACCGATCGAGTGCACATCGTTGCCTGCATTCGTATCCCCACGCCCCCGCCCGCGTCCACGAGCGCCGAAAGGACGTCCTCGGGCGCCACCCTGCCAACGTCCACGCCACCACCCAGAGAGGCTGCGCAAATTTTTATCCAGTAAACGATCGTCGTGGCCCCAAAACTCGCCTACAGTGGGAACATAGGATGGGTCGTTCTCTAATCGCTCTTGATATGCTTGCCGCGCCGTTTGCCCACGGCGCTGGGGTGCTGGCGCGGATTGAGTCTTCGGTTCGGGGTGTGAGGTCTGGGGGACGAGTGGCTCGGACGATGGTTCGGATGAGGTAGAAGGTGCCACGGGTTCAGACGAGGAACGACGAGCCGTCGGGCGCTTCGACTTGGGGGCCTTGCGTTGCACAGGGGCGTGAGGGGTCTTGCCATGGATAACATTTGCGTCGAGGTCGGCAAAGTCGATAACAGGAAGGTCGGTGGTACCATTAGCCATTTCATCCGTGACCATCTCAGACCAGTTCACCGGCGCCGCGAGCAATGGTGCATGATCGTCACCATCCTTGCTCCCATTGATGGCAGGCGGCGTGGTACTAGGGCTGAGTAAAGTGGTATGACCATCTTGTGGTACGTCCTCAGAGGCAGGCTCTGTCTCTGAATCTGTCTCTGAATCGCCAGAGGACGAGTGGTCGTCTTCATCAGTGTCGGAATCTGACCTCTCTTCGCGCTCAATCTCGTCATCGGTATGATAACCGTTTGCCCTTCCTCTCCTCCTAGCAGTTCGGGACTTGCGTGGCGATGGACGATGGGCGGAAGACGGGGTCGGCTTTGTGGAATTCAGAGTAGCAGGCATTCTAGATATTGCAAGGTATGAGCGGGAGCGGAAACTGCGCAGAGAATTTTTTTGAAAAAAAAAAAAAAGGGTAAGGAGAGGTACATACCAGATGATGATTTGGCCAAAAAGAATGATGAAGGACTAGGACAATATGCTTTTCGAGAATGAGAGATAGATGATGGATTGAGGATGAAAGGGAAAGAGAACGAGGGTTCACTCTTACTCAAACTCGAGCAGAGGACGACATTTGTGGGACACACCTGGGTCACTCGGCAAACACCGCATTTATTCAAACTCAGAGAACCTGACTCATCATTTTCTTTTCTTTAATCTATGGACCAGATCTGACCCTTACAGCCTCGATTGCGACACCACCAACACAGCAGACGACAACCACCTTAAGACCGCTCCGGTCACCTCTTCCCTCGCCTGAACCATGATCCAATGCCCCTTATTCGGAAGCTCGATTTCCTCAAGCTTCCCTGTCGTCTCTCTCATCCTCGATAGCTGCCACGGCGTCCCCGTCGAATCTTTCCCTCCCCAAACATGCAACACAGGTAGTGTGGCAGGCAGATGACCTGGCAATTGCGCATCTACAAGTGGAATCATTCCCAATATGTTCGGTGGAACAAAATAGTACCACTAGCCTTGTTCCTCCTCGAAACGTATTTTCGTGGTGCGGTAGTATGACAATGGGCCGTTCATATTGCGCAGTTGCGAAGCCACGTATTGGAGCTCCTAGTGTGCACCAGAAAACCATCAGCTTTTTGTCAGCCAATCCATATCAACGGGCATAAAACAAACATTATTCGTTAATGGGGGCACAGACGTCGGACGCCTTGTGACTCCCTGATTCACAATTGCTTCTCGCATGTTCCCACCAATCATTATATTGACCCCAGGCAGCACTTCGATCCCGAAGATCAGCCGTAGGAATCGTTCTAGCTGTACCCATGACCAGCCAGTTAGCACGTGTATATCGCCTCAAGCCCTCCGCACCTTCGCCTCGATCTCCTTCGTTGACTCTGGGTTGGCAAAATATAGCTGGTATTCGTAGTTTGGAAGTTTCTTGACAACGTCTTCGAGCGAATAGTATTGCTTCGTCGGAGGCGTGAAAGGAACAGAGAGCCTGATCATCTCGAGAATGCCATTCAATATATGGCAGAAAAGAAGGTACAACTCACATCCCGAGCGCCAGCAACCTCTCTGGATACCACAACGCGAATCTTCCCGCAGTATAAGCACCCCAATCATGCCCGATCATGATCTAAAGTAAGGATGAGGATGATGTCCGTGATCCCACAATTGAATGCTCCCGCGTGTGCAACCGAAATCCCCACGCAGCGGGCGCAGACTCACGGCCTTCGATACCCCGACGACGTCCAGCAGCGCAGCGAGATCCGCGCACAATCTTTTGGTTGAGTACTCTTCCGCAGCCAGCGGCTTGTCCGTACCCCCATATCCAAGCATGTCCGGCACAACAACACGGTATCCAGCACGCACCCATGGTCTGATCTGATATCGCCAGCAATACCTGGAGGACACGCGCGAGCCGTAATCAGATATATAAAAACCGACGTAGCGTACAACTCGGTTTTGCCCACGCGGGCAGCTGGGGAGTCGCATTCGGGAGAGACGCTCACCAAATGTCCGGAAATCCGTGAACGCAGAGGATGGTCGGTACATCTGCAGCCGCAGCTACTGAGCCATCATTCGCTGGCTGTTGGTCGACGAAATGATACGTTCTGCCGGTAGAGAGACGTTCGGTGCGGTGGTTGAAGCTCGCAGGGTCGGCGGGGTTCATCTTGGGATAGTAGCACGGCAGTGAGTAGTCACGAAACAGCGGGAGCTTTTCATTTACTAAGCCGTGACCGTAAACAATAAATGATTTTGTGCCCGATACACGTCATCTCGTAATCGCTTTGAGTGGTCTGAATAGATAGATGTACAGTAGTCACTACTGTCCATCATCAGGCTTTAGGGCTTAGCCACCTATCATAGAGACCAAAGAAGTGGAGAGGCGGGCATATTTCCCAGAAACAGTCTCATTTTTCGAGAGGAGGGTGCCACTCTGTTACATCGAGATCTAATAGGTAAACGACAAAACCATCTTAAAACCCAGGGCCAAAGAGGCTGATCACAGCAACGGGTGCGGGTCCACCCTCACGTGGTTTCGTTTGCCCACAATACGCAATGACGTAGTTTGACGGATGCCACGTTACCTTTGGCGAGCTGGCTAGCGCAGGCACGCGATGCATCGGCACGCCCGTCTCTGTCGCGCACTGTTGCCAACAGAACACCTTGAATAACAGCCAAGGAACAAAAGAAGAAAAGGTCAGCACGTACAATATCGATGTAACTTCCTGCACCCGCGATCGCGAGGTATTCGCCGTCGTGCGAGAAGCTCAGGTCGGAGATGGCCTGCCTGTCAGTCACAAGGGTTGAAATAAGTCAGTGAGCCTGATTCGATCCGATCATCCGCACGCACTCGCAAACGGTGATCGTCCTAGCGGCGATCCACTCGCTGGTGTCGAACAAATTCACTATCGAGTCGTACCCGCCCGAGGCGAGGTAGCGACCACGAGGGTCGAGAGCGGCTGCGACGCAACCTCCAACGTGGGCGGCGAGGTTTTCGCGCAGAGAAAGGGAGGGGACGTCGACGATGCGGATGGCGTGCTCTGACATGTGGGTGAGGATCACACTGTCACCTGTATGGTTGAACATCGCGGCTGATGCCGTCAGCTGCCGATGCACAATTCGTCGTCAACACAGACACTCAGGGGGGACTGGGAAGCGAGAGCGGAGAGTACGGACGGTGGCACGATCCATGGGAGACCATTGTGCTTGGGCTGTGGGGTCGTCGGGGTCCTTCCCGAAAGACATGAAGAAGAGCTGGCTCCCGGACGAGACATAGAGCAATGATTCACCGTCCGGCGCGTAGTTGATCTGGACTGGAGAGACCTTGAGCGTGAACTGTTGGACGTGCCGGCTCTCTGTTCAGAAGGAAGTGAGTTACAGAAGAATGACAAGAAGGGCATGGGTCTTGCGTCTTGCGTCCCAGAACACGATCCGTCTGTCCTTCTGGCTCGAGGAGCAGAACAGTTCTGGATGAGTGGGGTTCCATGCAGCGTAGTCGACCTCATCGCTGTGCGCGCCAGAGAACTGGGATGCGGACCTCGTCTCCATCTAAAGTTCGTTCCGATCAGCTGCTCGATGGGAACCAACAACAGCCGCACAACGACGTACGCTCTTCTCTGGCTGAAACACCCGCACCATTCTGTCGATTCCCACAGCGGCTAGCTTCTTCCCATCGCAACTCCATGCGACATGCGTGATTGGCTGCATGGACGTGATACGAACATCACGAGGTCGAAAGGCGGAGAAGGTCGGTGTCTACGAGACAGACCGTCCGTCATGGCCATATTCTCGAAAGTTGGCGGGACACAACGCGTACGTGAACGCCTCTGACAGCAAAGGTTGTATGTGGAGGGGGCGACGGTGGGCGCTGTGGAGGCTGGATCTCCTCGTTGTCGTTACCCTGTTGAGCAAAACTGGACATGATGATGATAGTAAAGAGGCAGGTTACAACGATAAACTCCGAGCATCACTCGAATTTTATTTTAAAATTTCCCCACAGACTAAATAAAACGTGCGATAGGAATATATATAGAGAGTATGGGCTCGATATCATGTTGTCACCGTTGAAGCATTGCTACAGTAAAATTTTACTGTCTTGTGTCTGTGTCAGGTCTGCTGCTGCGTGCAATCCGTGATGGGTGATCACGTGTTCGTGAATTAGTCATTAATAAGAGTCAGGGTAAAGCTCCTTTCGCCCTGCCCTTCGCCTCTCACTCATCCTCTCACCGTCGTGACCCGTCCTCCATACACGAGAGCAAAACTCCTAGCATCCTCGATAATGTCTTATCCAAAACCCTTCCCTCT
>Ga0307509_10012066_pt1 | contig 10369 bp, 12 predicted proteins | sample 10_EM_MG_FD_202245 | JGI IMG/M metagenome (GOLD analysis project Ga0307509, IMG submission 202245) | Populus trichocarpa ectomycorrhiza microbial communities from riparian zone in the Pacific Northwest, United States - 10_EM | ecosystem: Host-associated > Plants > Roots > Unclassified | place...
GCACAAACACACAAAACAGGAAAAACCCACACAACGGGAAAAACCCCCAAGTGGCAGTCACGACCCTAAACCGGTCGTACCCCAAACTAACTATCATACCCTAACAACTATGGGATTCTAGCTATCATATGTAACCCCAGTTTTCTGCTCCATTCTTCTAATAATTGGACCCAGGTTTCTGCTAATCTTCCTGAATATCAGGGCGATATTGAATGAGACAACGGTATACCAAAGGCGCGAGCAACTCAAAAGGATGATAAATGGCCGTGGTTTGGGTGACGCCTACAGTGTGACGTTGGACAGAATAAAGGTGCAAGGCGAGGGCAAGTCAAGACTTGGGATAGCGGCTTTAATGTGGATATCCCGATCGGAGAGGCCAATGGGGGCGGAGGAGTTATGTCATGCCTTAGGAGTGCAGATAGGGTCTACCGACACCAATGTTGATAATATCCCTTCGATACAAACTCTTCTAGCCTCCTATCTCGGACTTGTTACGGTCGACAACGAAGGATCTAGTCTACGTTTGGTACACTTCACACTACAAGAATATCTCAACAGTCGCTCCGATGTCTTCCGGAACCCTTACGCGGTAATGGCCGAGGTTTGCTTGACGTACCTTAACTTTAATCGCATTAGGGAACTTCCCCCCACTTTGGACAATGCCCCACAAAATCACCCATTCCTAGAACACGCTTCCTGCTACTGGGGGCACTATGTAAGAAACAGAACGACTGAGGGCGTGAAATCACTTGCTCTACGACTCCTAGACGAATTTAATTGCCACATATCAGCAAAGCTTCTGCTACATCTGCACACCCCTGAATTATATTGGGAGATTGTGGGAAGGCTCCCTGAGGGATTTACTGGGTTACACTGCGTCGCATATCTGGGTATAGATGATATTGCTAACGCTTTGTTGGATGTCAAAGATTGGGATGTTGATAAGACCGATTTTGTAGGTCGTACACCACTGATATGGGCTTCAAGGAATGGATGTGAAGGTGTTATAAGGCTACTCTTGGAAAAGGCGGGGGCCGATGTCAACACAAAAGACACTGCGTAACCGGGCACCCCTCTCTTGGGCTGCAAGGTATGGACAGGAGGGGGTGGCAAGGCTACTTCTAGAGTGCTATGAGGTTGCTCCCGATTCGGGGGACAGTTCCGGTCGAACACCACTTTCTTATGCTGCCGCAAGTGGGGGTGATGGGATAGTGAAGATACTTCTGCAACGGAGAGATGTTGATCCAGAATCGCGAAGTATTTCAGGCCGGACACCGCTCTCTTGGGCTGCGTTGTATGGACGGGAAGGAGTGGCGAAGCTACTTCTTGAGCGGGATGGGGTTGATCCAGAATCGCAAGACAATTCTGACCACACAGTACTCTCCTTCGCGGCTGGAGGCGGGGATGAGCGGATAGTTAAGCTACTTCTGGAACGGGGAGAAGTTTGTTAGCTCTATTAGCTCTACGATATGTTGAGGTACGGCTACCCACTTAGGTCATGTCTATGGGTTAGGTCTATCATTGGTTGTGCGGGAGTGGGCTTGGCATGGGATTTCCTTTAAGTAGTCTTCTCTCTTGTACGACTAGTCATTAACGAACATCTCACCTCACACACGTATCACACACACATCCCAACAAAGTTGATCCCGAATCGCGAGGTACTTGTGGCCAGACACCGCTCTCTTGGGCTGCCCGGTATGGACAAGAGGGAGCGGTGAGGCTTCTCCTAAAGCAGGATGAGGTCGATCCTGAATCACGAGATAATGCTGGCCGAACACCGCTCTCCTACGCGGCCGGCGCAATCGATGGTGAGGGGGCGGTAAAGCTTCTTCTGGGACGGGAAGAGGTTAGTCCTGAATCACGTGATAATGGCGGCCGAACACCGCTCTCTCACGCGGCTAGCGCATATGAGGGTGAGGGGGTGGTAAAGCTTCTTCTAGCACGCGAAGAGGCTGATGCCGAATCACGAGATAATGAAGGCCGAACACCCCTCTCTCACGCGGCTGGAGCATATACGGGGGAGGGGGCGCTAAAGCTTCTTCTAGAATGCGAAGAGGTTAATCCCGAATCGCGAGATAATGCTGGCCGAATACCGCTCTCCCACGCGGCCGGCTCATATGAGGGTGATAGAGTGGTAAAGCTTCTGCTGGAACGGGTAGAGGTTGATCCCGAATCACGAGGTAATGCCGGCCGAACACCGCTTTCCCGAGCGGCAGGCGTGCCCTGGTCCCTGGGGGCAGCCAAACTACTTCCGCAACTGGAGGAAGTTAATCGCAAACGGCAACACGATTCTACCCTAACACCGCCTCCTAAGCGGCTAACTGGTTTGGGAGTCAGAGGGCACTAAAGCTCCCGGACGGGCAGCGGTTGATCGTACCGAGGATAACCACGGCCTTTCACCACGCTTTTAAGCATAAGGATTAGTCTCAATGCTGCTGCTTGAACATGGGTTGTCCAAAATCAGCAAAAAAAAAACAAGCAGGCCAAACTCAACGCTTCTGGGTCACCCCGATCCACAAGTTTAGTGACGGGGTTTGGAGGGCAGTTTCGATACCAAGTCCGATGCCCAGATCGCAGTGCTTGTGGCCCTACTCCCAGAAATAGTGATGGCCGTGAGACCCCGCCACCGGCCAACACCCCCTCTAACCACAAGTCGTCGATGCGGACACGCCCCAACATGGCATACAATTCTCATGACTAGCCACTCTGCTACTAGGCAGTCCCAACCCAGCTCTGAAATCATCCCCCTTGACCTTAAGCTAGGGCCCAAACCTTACCCTTAGTATCTCCCATTCTCGTGGCCACCTTTGCCGTTGGCTCCTTCGAGATTTCACTACCACCGGTAGCCTAGCTTCTCCCGAGATCACCAGGACGAACTCAACACTAGTCCCAGACCGAAAAAAAAGAACCCCTTCCCTTCTACCCCAATTACCACCATTATAACCTTTGTATCATACCTGCGGAACACATCAAGAACCAACTCTCTAGTCCCCATCTTATCCCATCAATATTCTTATTCAACCGTGAAATCAAACCAACCCTATGTAATTCTTCCCCAGATTAATCCCTCTACTGCGCTAGCATTCAGTTTCCCTTCCTAAGCGGCGTGGAAGCGGGGAGCTCTTAACCAAGTTGCGGAACAGCGATTGCATGGGGGTACAGGGGGACTTTACAAACGGGCGCGCACATAATCGCTTTGTTTTCGGCGCCAAGTATGTATTTGGCTCATAACGCTTATCTTTAGAACTAGAATATTCTCAACCTCGCAAGTCGGCTTCTCGCTACTTTATACCTTCATAATAACTGTATATAACTTTGTTTTAACTTTGTATCTCCTGGAGAGGCGTTGGTGTCGATCACTGTACAAAATATTTTTCCTTCCTGTCGCAGTGAATTTGCTCCCTTATTGGTGCTGTCTGTATTTTATTTTTTCCTTCCCTTTCTGTATACTTTATCGCCCTATGTTTCATTGTGGATGCTAGGTCGCCATCACGCTAGACAGATCCTCCAGGCTGTGGAAGACAATTGCGATTTGATTCTTGGCCCCTGCACTATTGGTAACTCTCTGGTGAATATTATTGTGTTGCTGGGGTGAGAGTGTTATTGTTAATCGCCGGCGCTCGCGTACCTCAGCCACTCGACCACTCCTTTCCTTTAGAATATGCTAGAACGTGAGCAGAGACTACACCAGTGAGTCTGGAACTCGGTGAAGAATGGCGGGGTAGTTGGTGAAGAAAGCCGGGGTAGTTGGTGAAGAAAGCCGGGGTAAGCAGTGAAGAAAGGCAGGGTAAGCGGTGAGCAAAAGAGGGGTAAGGTGGTCAGTAACCAGTGACAACAACAAAAGGGGTTATTGGATGGTTACACAAGTGTGACGGATGGGGTGGTCATAGTAGGGTCTTTGGACACGCAAAGTCTTTTGTCTTTTGTACTAAAGGGTCCTATTCGCACGCAACTGTAGAGGTTAAGTAAGAGAAAAAGCAGAGATCAATTTTATTGAGTTTTCCCGCATACCTTTATATATACGATGAGTTTTTGTCCACAAGAATTTATAAGAGGTTATGAGCCCGGAGAGCGCCATCAAACCTGAGTCAATCGAGTCGAAGTCTATTCCTTATCGAAGAAAGAATCAGCCAAAAGTGCACATATCAAGACTTCCGCAATTTCTGAAACACAACAAGATAGTGGGACTGGAGAGAGCACCACTTCCAGCCTAAGCAGCCCCAAGACTACGACCTCACTGACCCAGTCAATCGAAAAACTGGAAGGTTCCATGGCAACGGGACAGAGCAACTACAAGGCATGGTGCTTCAGAATCATCCGGATTCTGAAGGAGAAAGACCTGTTGGCAGCAATCGAGTCGAGTACACTTAGTGCAGCAAAGGACGACCAAGCCTTCACGATTATCACCCTGAATATCAAAGACTCCCAAATTGCCCACATTCAGGATGCAACTACGGCAATGGAGGCATGGACCTTTCTCAAAGAAGTCCATCAGGGTATCGGGACCAATGGGAGAATGGTCTTGATGCAGCACTTGTGGGCACTAAAGATGTCAGAGAGGCAGGATATGGCCCAATATCTAAATCAAATTCGGGAGTTAGCTAACTAACTGCAAGGATTATCGCAAGGCGGAAAAGGGCTGGACGATAGCGAACTTCTTACCATTCTGACATTGAGTCTTTGTAACCTACTCCTAAGTATCTCGAGAATCCCAAGTGGAACTCTGGAGATACCGATAGTATAGGAGGGAAAGTCTCGGTGGAATATCTTCAAGAGATATCAGATAGTTGAGGGACAAATAGAGTGACCGTTCAACTTGTAGTATATTAAAGAAGATCGTTCCTGTGAGGCTTAAGAGACTGAATCCTTACTGGATAGCAGGCTCTTTAAATACAAATAAAACATAACCAAATATCCTGTGCCTAACGCAAACACTTACTATATTGAGATAGTATCGAAGCAAACAACTAAGTCCTAGAACATAGGTATAAAGGCGAGAGGATGTAACTAACAAAACAAGTAATGGAATCAAACAATAAGGGATCGCTACTAATGTACTAATCCAGTAGTACTAGTAGCAAAGCATATAGTTGCCTAAAGGGTACAAGGGTAGCAGAAAAACTATAAGCGAACTTAAGAATAAATAACCCAATAGGAAACCATAACAAATAAGGAAAGTACAAGGTAAGAAGAGCGGCGCTACTATTGTAGAACCTAAATAGGAAACATCTAACATCAGGTAGGTACAGTAACGAGAACAATAGGCAGATTCCGTTACATTCCCCCTAACAGAAATGAGTATTCCTGCTAGGTTTCCATCTTGGATTTGTCAAGAGGTGGTAGGGTACTGGCTTCGCTCTCCGAGTTTTTTTTTTTTTGAGTTTTTTTTTTTTTAAATCATATGTTCATTGTTTCTACGGTACAAGAAATGACATGCATCTTTAACGGTATGGCCAAAACAAAACCGAAAATCAAAACAACAATCAACAAAAGAAATAAACATAAACCAATTCCCCCAACGCGACCAATAATCGTTGCAAAGCAGCCTTAGCTAAAATTAAGGAAAGTATAAGCCGTCTAACTAGTCCCGAGGGCCTGGGGCGGGTGGGGAGGCAGATTAGAGTAGGGGGTTTGTAGGGGGGGGGTGGAGGGAGGGAGCAAGCGGGGGCATCCCTTGAGGGAAACCAGTGGCGGTGGTGCGGATGAACTCAGCCAGCGCAATAAGCAGCTGTTGGGGACCAGATCAGGGCCTCAGGGGCCAAGTCAGAGACTCCTTGGAGGAGGCGGGATCTCTGGCGGGTGGAGGAGGGGCAGGACAGGATGGCGTGTTCGAAGGTCTGTGGGGTCTCAGAGCACAAGGGGCAGGACGTGTCAGCATCAGGACTGTCCCATGAGGGGTGAGCCGCGAGATAGCTTTTCCCAGAGCGCATCTGGTGTATCCTCCCCGCAACAAACTTGCCCAAGCCCATGAAGGGGTGGGGACGTGTTGAGGGGGGATATGGGTAGTACGGGGGGGCTGGGGTGAACGACCAGTGAGAAAGGAGGAGTTGTTTGGCCCTCATCTTGAGGCGGGCATAAGATGGAACAACCCCCGGGACTGGGGGCAGGTAATCTGTCAAGTGGAGGGAAATGGGTGGCAACGTAGTAACGTCGTGTACGAGAGGGGCGGGCGTGTTAGCCAAGGCCGTGATGGCGTTGTGTCGGTACCTTGGGTTCTTGGTCTTGTCGGGTGCAGAACGCTAGTCAAGGTTGAAGAAAAGGTAAGGTTGGGAGGTGACCTTCCCACATGCTGCCAAGGTGGCGCGGTGCGGGGAGAAGGTGGGAACTGATTGAGGGAGGCGCGCCGTGGCAGGGTTTATCTGAGGAGGGGAGCAGATGAGTCTTAGGCCGGCAAGGCGGCGTTGGTGGCGTACAAGAACAGGAAGCGGGGGAAGGCAAGCTTCCCTGTGCAAACATGTTAGGTTGGTGGAGGAAAAACAGTTGGTAATCCACCTAGAGACCTGGTGCCAGAAGACAGACATCGGGCCCATGATAGTCGGGGGAGGGTTCCAGATAGCGGACCCATACAGGAGAATTGGAGCAAGGAGCGCACGCACCAAGGAGAGACAGAGGTAGGGTGGAAGGCCCATCTCGGGGGGGGAGAGGCAGCAGATCGTGGCTAGGGCGGCATTTGCGAGCGTATACCGCCTGGTGAAGTGGGATCTCAGGTCAAAGGCGGGGGTGAAGATAAAGCCCAGCCACTTTAGGCGGGGTTGTGGATAGAAGAGCTGATCCCCCAGCTGCACCGGAAGGGGGCACGGCGGCTCGTTGCTCCTGGTGGTCCTCCAGTGGATCAGTTCCGTTTTCGGAACAGAGAAGGAGATATTGATCGGCGAAGCCTTTCTCTTGAGGGCTGAGAAGGACTTTTGAAGGAGGCGAACATTGGTTCTGTAGGAGGGCGAGGCCACTCTGACAGCAAAGTCATCGACGTAGGAGATGGTAAGTGATCTGGGGATTTCCAGGGGGAGGGAGGAGATGTATATGACGAACAGAAGGGGGGAGATGGGGGATCCTTGAGGGACCCCGACGGAGACGGGGGCGAAGGAGCGAGGGGACCCTTGGAACGTCAGGCGGCAGGTGCGGTCCCTGAGGAAAGAGCCGATCCATTGAACTAGGTATGGGCTAACCACTTTTCTGCGAAGGAGAGAGAGGAGTAAGGGGGCATCCACGTTATCGAAGCCTCCCTTCACATCAAGGAAGAGAGTGGAGACTTTGTATTGGAGGCGGTGGAAGGACTCAACGTTGTGTTGTAGCACGAGGGCGGCATCGGCCGTGGATCTTCCAGGGAGGGAGCCGCAGTGAAGGGGATGGATGAGGGAGCATATCATTGCTTGAGCCGATAGGCGGGAAGCTACCACTCTCTCAAGAATCTTAGAGAGTGTTCGAAGGAGGACGATGACCCTGAAAGAGGAGGGTGAGTCGTATGAGGGTTTTCTCGGCTTGTCAAGGACAATACCGCGTGGTTTTTTGAGGGAGGGAGGGTGAAAGCCGTGAGCTAGCAGGGGGTCCAGGAGGGAAGGAAGCAGGGAGGGTTTGATACGATGAACCGACTTCCACACAGAGTACGGGATGTGGTTGGGGCCAGGGGCGGAGGTGTTCGATGATTTGGAGAGGGCCCTGGATACCTCCTCGGAGGTGAGGGGTGTGTAGTCCGCATAGCGTGTGAGGCGGAGGAGTGGGGGAGGAGGGGGTTTGGAGGGAAACAACTGGTCAAGAAGCGTTTCCGCTACCTCGGCCGGGTCGGAGGCCCCTGGCAGGTCCGGGAACCTTTATGGCAGGCGGCCAAAAGCTAATCTCTTGGCCGTCCAGGCTGAGCGTGGGGTGGCTGAGGACAGGAAGTCCGACCAGTGTGCTTTCTTGGCCGAGGCGATGGCCTTGAAATAAGTTCTTCTTGAGCTCTTGACATTGCTCTAGTTGAGGGGGGAGGGATTGAGGCGGGACATCCTTGCGAACCTGTGATACTCCCTTCTCAGAGACGACAGGCGAGGGGACCACCACGGCTTCGAGCGGGGGCACGGGCGCTTGTTTGGGGCATGGGAGGTAAGGAGGGAGGTAAGGCGGTTAGAGGAGATGTCAAACCATCTACTCAGGGAGTTGGGCGTGGGTCTCGGTGGGTAGGGTAGTGTGGTAAAGGCCTCCAGTGCCTTTCCTACCGCGTTTAGGTCAAGGAGGGCCCAGTGTGGAGTGGGGGGAGGTAGCATAATCGCGGGTGGTCTGAGTGTTATCACACATGGAACGTGGTCTGAGCCGGTGGAGGGGAGGGGGGTGTCCCAAGAGGAGACGAGGGAGGAGAGGGCGGTGTTCGCGAAGGCGAGATCCAAAACAGAGGGTCAGGAAATGTTGTCAAACGGGAACCGAGTGTAAACCCCGGGGGTGTTGAGAAGGATGTATGGGACGTCAAAAGCGGCATCAAAGTATCGTGTAGAGATGATAAACTCCCTTTCTGAAATGGAGCGGCAGGGATCTGCAAAGGGATGGTGGAGGTTAAAATCACCGAAAACCAGGTGAGGGTAGGAAAGAAAAGAAAAGGTTCGCTCAGGCGGTATGGAGCGATAGGGAGGACTATTCGTGTGAAGAAGGTACACCGAAGTGACCCTGAGGGAGCGGTGGGGGGATCCAAAGAGTCCCTCTGAAGAAAAAACATCAACTGAAAGCATCTCTGAGGATTCGTGAAAAAAGGTCGAGCAGGACAGGTGCTGGTTCAAAGTGCGAGAAACATAGATGGCTACCCGTGGGCGGCCAGGCGGGGATGGGGCGAAGGACATGAATGCTGTGAACGTTGGAAGGACTGATCGTCTGGAGGGGGGGTCTTGGATGGCTACAAGCAAAGGAGGGTGAGGCAGCATGGTAAAGCTGTGAAAAAGTGAGAGAAAAACATCCCAGCTCCCAAGGCTGGTATGTTGAACGATTGGAAAGGACGGGAAGACAGCCCTGCTGGCAGTGTAGCAAGTGAAAAAATTCTCCATTATTGGGAAGAGCCCACAGAGGAGTGGGAATCTAGGGATTGATCACCGCTCTCTCTTGGGGCGGGATCAGTGACGGTGATGGTGGGTTGGGCTCTTTGCCTAGGTGGAGGAGCATCGCGTGGGAGTACAGGGTCACTCGGGGTGTGAGGAGGGGCACCTGGTGCTGAGGGAAGGATCCTCAAAGAGCCAGCCTGGTCTTCAGCGAGATCCATGCTGTCCTGCGTCTCTCGAGACAGCACTTTCGGTGTGTCGGGACTGGTTTTCGGGTGGGAGGGGCAATCCCTGCTGCACGCCGAGTGCTCTTCCTGGCAGTTAGGACAGCATGCCACTGAGGATGGACAGCAGGCGAGGACAGGTCGGAGATTGCCACCCTTAGGGCAGGAAGTGTTAGGGCAGCAATGCTCCGCTTTGGTGTGGGCGCGCGAGCAGAAGGGGCAGACGGGTAGTGAGCTGGGACAGCGGGTAGGGATGTGGCCGAACTTCCAGCACTTCTTGCACTGGGAGTTTTGAGAGCAGGAGAACATTTGTTCGACCCTTGGGTTGCGGGAGAAGAGGTTCATGGAGGGGAGAATAGTGTAGGTGTCGGGCAGGGATACTGTAACAACCACGGAGGTGGCGTTCTTCTGTCCTCGAGACTCCGTGTCTGGGTTAAGGTAACGCGCCGAGAGAATGGAGACTCCCCTGGCATTGCGGATGGACTCATGAAGAGAGGGGAAGAGTTGGTCATCATCTGAGGGGAGCAACGCAAGAGGGACGGAGTGAATCAAGAGTTGCGTTTCGTTTGGAGCGGGTTTAAAGATATCCCAAGGAGAGTTGCCTATCGGATAGGCCTTGTTCAACCTTGAGGTAAGGGGAGCGAAATAGGGGGTATAGGCGCAGGCGGGGGTCTGTAGGTCGCTACCGAGCAGTGACACCGAGCCTTTGTCATTGACCGTGCAAGTGAAGGAGAGAGGAAGGGAGCAGTTAGCTTCTCTGAGAATAGAGGCAGCGATGTCCGGGAAATTTGCTGCTATTTTGAGCGCTTCTGGGTGGGGTTCGTGGGTGGTTCTGGAGGCAAAGAATCTGCGGACAGCTTGGGGGAGAGGAGGGGGACATTTTGTAAAAACCTCACCCGACGCAACCGCAACGGAGGAAGCCGAGGTAGGACCTTTCGCCTGACGACCTTTCTTTCCTTTAGCAGGTGGTGCGGCAGCTTGGGAATAGGTGGGGGTGGCCTTGGGGGTCATGGTAGTGGGGGGACGCCAGTCGGGGTCTAGATGGCCGGGGGTCCAAGAGGGACCAGGGGGGTATTTTCCCTTGGCGAACTCCTCCGCCTCCCAGGTGTGGGGGTATTTCTTGGCAAACGCCTCAGGGTTGCCCTATAG
>Ga0307509_10012067_pt1 | contig 10369 bp, 11 predicted proteins | sample 10_EM_MG_FD_202245 | JGI IMG/M metagenome (GOLD analysis project Ga0307509, IMG submission 202245) | Populus trichocarpa ectomycorrhiza microbial communities from riparian zone in the Pacific Northwest, United States - 10_EM | ecosystem: Host-associated > Plants > Roots > Unclassified | place...
CAATTTGGGATTTTGTATATTCACGGCTAAACACCTACTTGATTGTTAATGTCTTCATCCGTTGCATTACATGGACCTCCCATTAATTCATTATACCAATTCTCATATATTTCAAGCATATAAACAAAGCAATTGATCTTTTAGTGCTTATCAAATAAATCCAAAATTGTCAAATGGCCATTAGAATCATCGACTGTCTTCATCAATGGACATATCGCTGATCACTTTTTTCTGTCACTCGATAATTAGGTTGCTAGCTAACAATGCTTTTACTCCCTTCGGTTGCATGCATGGCCAAATCATGGAGAGCACGAACGGTGGGCAACTTTTGAATAATGCATGTATCTAATCCATATGAAGGACAAGCACTTGAATTTCTTTTCTAGCAGTCAATTTATGCTTCAGTAGAATACTCCAACTCCTGGAAAATCATGACAACACCGACATTGTATTCAATGCCCCAGCTTTTTCCTTCTCTTTTACAGGCACTAGCAATATATGTACGTAGTAGAAAATGGAAATTCCCAATGCTACCTGGACAGCATAATCATGACCTAGCAAGCCAATATGCACATCTATTGTGGCCTTTTACAGGCACTAGCAAAGTAGCAATATAAGGACGAGCATCATTGAAATTGAAGGAAGTCCCTGATCGATCATATATTAATTTCCTAGATTAATGAGAGGATTGTCCTCAAGATTTGCTAAAACATTAGCCACCTCCTTTGGAATTCACTTCAACAGGTGAACATTTGATAATGCGCGGTAGGAGTTTTCATCAAGTTTTCACTCCTTAAGGACTAGAGGCTTTATTTAGTAATTAGCTCTTCGTCGTGGAGCATAGTTTCGAGGAATATAGGTAATGGTTATGATAGATTGTATAGAAAAGAAGAAACAACTTTTTTTTTTATCAGCAAAACGTAGGAGAAATAGTTGCATCTTTACCCAATATGGTGTAAATACGTAGGTAAAATTTTCAGTCCTCTACGTCAATGTTCAACTTCCAAAATCTATACATGACACTTCTCTGCTAAGTGTAAGAAACCTCTTCATCCCCCTATTTTACTAACACCGACAAGGAATACTTTGTAGGAACCTGCAAGTTAGTATAGGTTTGGCAAAATGACAATAGAAGTGTTAACGAACAAAGTGATGAGGTTGTGTTCCATTATCTAAGCATTTTTTTCCAAGTAGTGCTATGACAAAAGTTCTGCTCTGAACAGGTTCGTGAAAAGTATGAGCTGTGAAGATGTGAGATCCGATCCACATGCGAATCCCACCATTCTGATGGCTCACATTTTTTTTTTATGTTCGTACGGGCATTTTTTTTTATTGTTCGTTTAATTTAATTTTAGCTCCATTTTCTTTTTCCGAGGAGTTCAAGAGCAATAATTTAAGAGAGAGTCTTTCTTGCTTGTTCTCTTTTCCCGTAAAATATTTTGTCTCGACTCTTTTTGCTATGTTGATGACAACAAACTTGAAACTTGAAAGAACACTGTACATAAAGTGAATGATTTGCATATACATTCTCTTCCTTTTCGCTCCATGACCCATATTAACAGAAGTGGAGCACTCTCTTTTCTTGCATGATTTTCAGTTTTATTTATTTATTTTGGAAAATGATGAAGAGGTATCAATGTATTTCAGTGAAATCAGTTGCTGGCCAGGCCTAGGCATAGTGGCCCTATGCCTGGTTAACCACAAATGATTAACAATGAATGCTACCAATTTCCAAACACAAGATGCATGGTATGCGTCCGAGAAGAACTGCAGCCAAAGGGCTAAAACCCAGAACTAATTACAGAAGCTCATTTTGTCATGAATCAAAAGGAAAGCTGACGCCTGTCTATATCAACATCCATCCACAATGAATTAGATCCAGTTTGGCACACGAGACATGGCAGAATATGATAAAATGATCTGTGAAGCTATTTATAAGTGCATTATGTGCCAAGGTTTTATGGGATCATGATAGAGAGATCAATTTTTCTAATCTTATAGCTTTAAACACAATCTAATTAATCCTATGCTATTCACTTCTCCAAATGCAAGAAGTGAATTTTGATTTTCAATCTTTATCATGGTTGGTCAATTTTCAACACAGCCCTCCTTTTTGGAATATCACCCAGATAATAAACAGGGGATATAAGCAAAATTTTCCGACCTGTGATAGGCAGGCACAAGTGGGATTGCAGCTGTAATATGATCATAAGAAATCATGTCCCACCACACCATGACTTTTTTTGCGAATTGGGAATTTAGGACCCACTTTATTGTTTTTTTAATTGACAACAACACGTGTGAGTTGGGTTTTTGGGCTCTCATCTTTCAGCACTGGCCCCCCAACAGAAAGGGGAACTGATGAGTTGTGAGCATGTGGAATTTCCCAGAATTAACAAAAATTTCAAAAAATTTGAAGTTCCTTGCATCCACCAAGCTAAGTAGATCAGAAAAAGTTCTGTCCTTGAAATATTATGTGAAGATGCATGGAATCCACACATGACATGTAAATCTGGACAAGCATGATAAGTTCAGTACATATCTTTGCTATCCTCTCAAGTGAAATTGCACGGACCTTCTTTTGTGTTCTGTAATCAAAAGTGAAATGATTGTTAACAAGACCTTCAAGCACCCAATTTCCTGAATCCTCCACAGGTTTCTAAGAAACACCATGGTGTACATCATATTTCCAAAGATCTTTGTCGATTATTTGATCCTGGCATGCCGGTTCATCATCGAAACTTGCTAATTGAAATTACTTAATTCTTCAGTCCTAAATACTGAAGACTTCAATTGCGAATGTCCTACAAGGCAAACGTCTAGTCTATTTTTGAACTTGGCTAATGATCCATTACATCCGCCTATCAATTCAATTTGATTGAAAACGTAGCATCATTAATTTAGAACACGCAGAGATGTAAATTAGAGGCTGTCAGAGGCCCACTTCTAGCTCTGCCTTCTGTGGAACTCAAGCCAGGCTGAAGAGGATAGGAGTTCAACAGTAAATAGGCATGGGAGAGATTTTTCAGGTTCGAGGGACTGAGCATGGGGACATATTTATTGGTGTCGCTGACTTGGCTCAAAGTTTCCCACAAGAACAACGAAGAGTATTCATCAACTCATCATTTTTGTATGGATTGGTGTAGGAGAATATATCCAACTTCTAAAGCACGTTAGCTCCTGGATTTAGCTCATGATGAACTCCTTGAAAGGAAGCAATGAAAATTGTTCTATACATAATCATTATTAGTTTCTCTCAAGAGCTAGCAAATAAAGCAGTGCTCGAGACTCAATCTATTAGTGTACTTGCGATTAGTCAACTATCAAATACAAATTTAGACCTAAGTACATAAAAGTTAAGGCTGTAATTTTGCAACGCTTCTAATGAAACAAAACCTTGAATTTTGAAGCCTTCTTTTTCCTAAATCGCGACCGGGTGTCTATATGAGCCCCCGCCGACGCTTAATTCCACAGGACTTGGTTTTTCACCTGAGCAAATCTTAATTACGTGGTTAATTCCACAGGGTGTCTATATGTTCATGCCTTTACACTGTAGTTGGAGGTACTTAAAAGATGTTCTAAATTGAAAATTACATGTTTTTTGGGATGTTTTCGATACTTTTAACATGATAGGGATGGTAAAAATACAAAAAAACGATGTGAATTAGATAATCTTTTTTTTCTGGGAAAATGCAGCTTAGGATTGAGGACATCAAAACAAGGACTTTAAGCAAGTTTTTCCAAAGACAGCGTAGAAACAAGGGCAATTAGTGTAGACAACACTCACTTATCACCATATTTGTTAGTAAATGCCTATCAATCAATTCTTACAATTGGCCAAAAATGGACGCTTTGTCCATTGATTATGTCGGGAATCAAAGCTTTTATAGCCATAGATACCGTGAATTTCAACTTTTTCTCACGGCAGCCAGCTATTGTAAGACCCCACAACTTCAACAACTGCCCTTCAGATGACCATTCAATTATACAACCATCTTTATAAAAATAAAAATAAAAAACCAAACTTTGTCAAAATTCCTCCCTCAGAATCAATCCCAAGATTAGGAACAGAAAGTAGGCAGCAAATCTTCAAGCAAGGAAAATGTGTGGTTTGTGGATACTAGCAGTCAGGGATATGCATGCAGGTTGTAGACTAGGTTGTAGAGATAATCCTTATTGTACCTGCTGTCAAGCTCAATTTCCCCATGTGTTTCATTTTTTTTGTCAGATCAGGCCAATTGATCATGGTTGCTAATCTTGGCCAGTCTTATGCATCATTTGAAGCAATTCAATTTCCCCTCTCTTATGATGCATACAACACGAAAATTGAAGGCAATCATCGACTCATCCGATCGTTAATTTGGGCTGGTGTTGTCCAATTGTTTTGAATGACTTGAATCAAAATCAGTTTCATTCTTTGAATTTTAACAAAACCACCTTCTACCAGAAAAAAAAAATTATCTTGACAACACCTAAGAGATGTAAATCTTAATCTGCTGTTGGCTAAATTATTCGTAATGCAGGAGCCATAAAACTAAGGGCACCAGTAGATGCCCGGCCGGATCGATCTTGTCATGTCTAAGAGAGGCATGGCCAGATTTCTTACTTGTATGACCGCATGTCTGGACATTGGGTTATATCTTTAGTGTCTTTAGGTTTCTCTCAAGGTTTGCAGAAAAACCTCAATAATGAAAATGATTTTGTTTAAAAACAGCTGCAGCAAAAACTTTAGGTTTGATAGTGTGGTGATAAATGATTGAAATTGTGTTTTATCCCATTAATAGTTTTAAAAATATTTGATTAATTAATATACACCATAATTTTCCATATATTCACTAAAAATTCTCATAAAATCTTGATTAGAAAAACCTACACCTTGTAGCTTTTTTTAAATCTATATTTTCAAAGCTAAAAATACACTAAATAGACCTATAACCAAATGGCAAAGCAAAGACCTCATGGGCCAAAACCTTCTTCTTCTTTTTTGTGCCAGATTGACTGATCAAATCATCCCGCGATCACATGGCCTTAAAGAAGTTGATATAGGGATTTAAAATTTCCAGAATGAGGGGCTGGAAAACCAAGTTTGAATAAGATGTTTTAAAAGTGGCAGAAAACGGACTTGAAGAATTTGTTTTCCACACAACTTCCCTTACTTTAAGGAGTGGGAAAGAGAGAGGTCTTTTTGATATGTAATAGCTCCTACAACCTATGAACAACCTATGCGGAAAACAAAATTTCGATGTCGTCAACAAATGTGCACAGAATCTAGCATGGGTTCAAAAGAAAGAAAAAGATACAGAAGAAATAAATTAAAAAGTAATCAAATAGTGAAAAGATTTGGTTAGGTAAGTGGGATTAATAGAGTGTAGACCCCATAATGGCAGGCAACTTTTCTTCTTTAGCTTTCTTTTCTATTTTTCCAAGTGCTGCCTAAAGATTAATTTGAAAAGCAATGGAAAGTAGAATCTCGCCTAAGACTTTGTTTTCCATGTCTTTGTAGCACATGATAGTGTTAAATCCCTGAAAAAGTTTGGTTTCAGAACTCTCAAGAGCTTGTTCCCACAGACAAGAAACTACACCACTTGACATTAAAACAAGTAGATAGCATTATTTGTAAAGAGAAAGAAGAAGGAGATGATACTATTATCATTAGTAGATCAGTTGCAGCAAGTGACTGAAAAAGGATTAGCTATTAATAACAAGGTGTCATTAGAAAAGGTCTCTGTTGCTCATGATTAGAAAAAAAAAGATGAAATCTTTTATCGATAGTAGAGCAGAAAGGTTCAAATTAAGTTTTTTTAGATAGCTATAATTGCTTTACTAATATTTATTTCTGTCATTAATATGAATTTTATTTTTGTTTTTGTTTTATAAAATACATATAATTCCAATATGGTTGTGAAACATGAAAAAAACACTTCCATCCATTCTTCTCATGATTCTCAATTCTAGTTGGAGGCTACACCTATCGATGGACTTGATAGGAATGCTTATGACATCAACATGAGATTCAACAGCGGGTTGTAGTGTTTCAATGGTAGGCACACAATATTTCATCTTAAGCCAGACATCAACGAGCATTAAAAAGATAATCCAAGATAAGGTTTAGGAACAATTAGTTGTTGAGTTTCCCAATATAAGAGTAGAAAGAAGGGCATTTTTGTTGGCGATTTCAACAATAATGTTCACCCCTATTTTGTCGAAAATTTATAAAAAATTTAGGAATTTTCAATGAAATCAGCGATGGAATAACCCCTTCTAGACTTCTCGATAGAAAATAGACAGTAAAATCTGATTTTCTGGCGGAAATATTCCATCATCCATTTTGTCGGTAAAATTAAGCAATGCACCTATGTTTCCCTCTTTTCTGGAGTTCTTTGTATAATCTTGCCAGAACTAGTTTATCAGGGCTCATGATTTAACAACATAATCATCAAGAATACAGCCAAGGTAGCCCCCCTGATTCTGATACTTTTAGAAGATACTCATCAGCCAAGATTCAGGACAATCATATCAAGAGGTTCTTGGATATCCTGTGCAGCAAGGCTGCAACTCAATACTCGTGCCTCTATAGCCTTGGACCAAAAATAAAGTAAGATGAAAGTTGAAGCAGGCTGGCAATATGATGCCCTTACGAGTGTTCATGAGAGGCTTTCAAAACAATTCACTTAAGCCAAAGGGTTCATGAGAGACGATCTAACTCTCAGCAAAAACTTTAAGTTGGATCAATACAAGTTCTAATAAATTCAGCAACCTTCTAACTCAGCGATGCAACCTGTGCCATTCCAAGTTTTCCAAAATGCGAGAGCAAATAACAAAATAGATTAAATTAAAAAAGGACCGTGAACTTGCAGCAGGTTTTTGTTTCTTATGACCAGTTTTCGATGTTGTTACTAAAATAAATGCAAGGAAATCTCACGATTTCCAATTATGTTTGAGGGCTACAAGAATTGTCCCACAATAAATAAATCTGGCCACCATGTAGATGCAAAAATCTAGCAGCCAAACTAATTCTTAAACTGTTGTCTAAACCTAGACATGCAGGCAGACCTTTCTAAGTGCTTCATGCTGTCAGCTTCATTTAGCAGTTACACTGTTTTATATGGAAAATGTAAGGCCCCAGCATGAATCATCAAGAAAACGAACCCCGCACAAGAAGAAGCCACAAGACTGGGCCATGAAGATTAGGCATTTTTTCTTTGTTCTGTATCATGGTTTCTCCAAGGGTTTAGAGCTTCTCTGATTGCCTGAGCTTCAGGGGAGCTCTCCCAGGCTCGCCTCTCTGACTCCAGAACAGTTACCTTATCATCTGCAAGAGAATACACCAATGAATCACCTGATAGAATGTGGTAAGTGGCATAGTGAAGCAGAAGAAACCAATTATATGACACCAAACAGCATTGACAGGCAGTGATGGTAATGGCACAGAAACGGTTACATAGAGTTGAAATATTGTTCAAATTGAACAGAGTATTCATCAAAATGTATGCATCAATCAGCTCATCATCTGTACAATACACATGCACCTTTTGCTATAAAAAAGGATAAATTTAGGAAAATTTAAACTCGAAATACACTTGATTTCCACATGTTCCCACTATCCCATCAAACCTAACTCAATTCACCGTCAATTTTCAATGATCTCGTGAACCCCTGGTGGAGCACTGCCTCCGAGAGTCAAAAAGTAACAAAGATACACTCTCCACTTCTTTCCCTCTCAGAATCAGTATTTGGCTTCAATCATAGGTGTACATTGACACTTGTGGTCAGACTGGTGTAAGGCAAATGTTTCCATAACATGCAAAACAAAGTCATTGAACAAAGCATAAGTCAAGTGAAGCTTCCACAACAAAAAAATTACACTTCTTGAATGTTAGAAAAAACAAAGTATCCCACAACTAGAGAGCTAAAATCCATCAAATTAGAAATATAAAAGTGGAGCAAAAAGTGAGTTGAAAAATAATGGTGACAGCAAGAATCCAATACATATGAGCACAAACAACAAGCCTGTGCCATTTAACAATACAGTTCAAAATCACCAAAGTTTAAGTTGAAAAAATTAGAAATATAAAAGTGGGGCATAAAAAGAACAAAAAGGGTAAAATAAAATAAACATTAAAGGAATAAAAGGATGGTCCTCACACAGAAGCCAGTCTTGATCATGAACAATTCCATAGAAGCTCCAATCAAAGCACCACCAGGCTGATATTTTCACATACCAATCTAGAAACTTCATTTCCACTGCAATTTTATTTAACCAGTTTAGCAGTCAAAAAATAAAAAAGCAATTAATAAAAATGAATGCAGGGATGAGTTCAGAGTGAGACTTCTTCAGTAAGTTTTTAGATACTGTGTGATTGCTTTTATTTTGCATAAAAGTGAGCTTTTAGAATTTAATAAAATGTCTGATTTTTCTCCATTACTCTGATATAACTATTAGGAACCTAGATATATGATTTTTAACTCCAGGGATTAAACTATCACTTTTCAAACTCGAGGTCAAAGTGAACTTTGTTCATGGTTTTCAATTCTCACCAGCAACTTTGCATGCGCAGTGAGCTGTGCTGGCATAGCCAAAACCATTTCTTTTCTTCTATGTTTCTCATTTCTTGATGAAACTTTGACATTCTTGTGTCAAATCATCTCTTAAGTGCAATTTGTTTTTGTATTTTAAAAATATTTGAAAGAAATTATTTATTTTTATTATTTATTATATATTTTTACATCATTTTAATGTACTAATATCAAAAATAATTTTTTAAAGATAAAAATATTATTTTAATGTGTTTTCAAACAAAAAGTATTTTAAAAAACAATAACTATTACACTTCTAAAAACCCTTAAAAATTAATACTTCAATCATTTTAACAAAAGTTTATAAACCCCATTAATTTCCACATTTCAATCCAATATTTTCAATCAATTTCATAAATCTTAATCAAAATCAACTCTTTAAACCCGTAGAGATATAACTCAACTGGTCAGATCCTAAATATACTCTCTAGAGGTCACCAGTTTAAGTCCCACAAACTTCAGGTTACTGGAGTCTTACATTATCATTAACTTTAGAATCCGTAAAATTAGTCGAGATGTACACAAGCTAGCCTGAACACCCACATTAATAATAATAAAAAAAATCAACTCTCTAATGCCCATGAATCAAACTTATTATTTTCCATACTAACTTCAAAGAAAAACCCATTTACCATAAGCCTCAAACATCCCACGTAAATCAAAATCAACTTTTTTTTCACTTTTATGCTCATTGTCTCATGGAAAGAAAATATTTCCAGTAAGTATATATACGACAGAGACATGAACTCAAAAGAAACCTCAAAAATACAAGAAATGAGGAAACTTGCCATTACTGGCCTTTCTTAACTAATTTCTAGCAGCAAAATCAATGCAAAAAAACAAGTTAATCCAAAATGGAGCCAAGGAAGTCGGGGCAAAGTTAGGACAGAGATAGTGTTCCTTCCTCAACACTCCGAACGACATGTAGTCTATAGTCCACTTCTACCAAGGACGGACTTGTCTTTTAAAGAAAAAGTGAAGTGCCCCTATCCAGAGTTCCAGACAGATACTGCCACGTAAGCTAGAAACTAGATTCAACCACACAAAACTGAAACGACTAGTCATCTTCTGTTTTCAATTGTCTTTCGGTTTTGCTTCGGGGCGGTGGTGATGATGATTACGAGTTAAAAAACTTACAACTTTGATTGCATTTGCAAGGATTTCCTTCTTAGGTTCCTTTACTTTTGCCTTGTTTATCTGTTTTTGATGTTTAAAGGACTTGCCTTTTTGTGGGTTTGTTAGTTTTTTGTGTCTTTCTGTGTGTTTGGCAAAAGAAACGAGCTTTGAAGATGGCTTCTGTTAATCTCTACAGTTCCTCCTTGTCCTCATCTCGTTTACAGTGAGTAACCACTCTCTCTTATGTTCTTTTTATGTTACGAAATTTATAGGTGAGAAATTCGTCTTTTATATTTCATGTGAAGGAAAACTCGAACAATTTGTACAATGTGACTGGTGAATTTGAAGATTTTAATGCTAATTGTGAAATTTTTGCATTTTTTGAGGTGATTTGTGGTGTTGTTTTTGTCAAATCAATATTCATGTGTGACTAAATCACTTGCTTTGTTTCTCTTTGGACACCAGAGGTCGCTACACTGGTCTGCATTGTGTGTGTCCATTCATGGGAAGAGGGCACCTTACCTATCTGGGATATGGTAACCTTGGTAAAAAAGTGTGCTTTAGTTTCAAACGTGATGGTAGAGGTAGGGCTAGAGCCTCTTTGATATCTGGAGAGGGTGATGTGCTATCTTATCCCAATGATAATGTAGTTTCGGGCCAGGATAAGTTTGTGAAT
>Ga0307509_10012068_pt1 | contig 10369 bp, 13 predicted proteins | sample 10_EM_MG_FD_202245 | JGI IMG/M metagenome (GOLD analysis project Ga0307509, IMG submission 202245) | Populus trichocarpa ectomycorrhiza microbial communities from riparian zone in the Pacific Northwest, United States - 10_EM | ecosystem: Host-associated > Plants > Roots > Unclassified | place...
CTTCTTATCACCTGTGCGGTCATACCAAGACTCGTGACCGAAGTCCGAGTCTTCATCTTCCGCTAACGGGGCGGGTATTCCATTCATGAGCTTGCCTGGCATGACCCAACTGATCAGCCACCAGGTCCACACAACCCGGAAGAACTGCGACCCACGTTGTTCATAAACTGACGTTTTATCCTGCGATAATGAAACTGACGACATCAAGAAGCCCGGGCTTGTTGAGGAAGAGAATCGCCACTTCAGGGGCAAGTCGTGGTTGAGGTTTGAGGTTTAGATCTTCTTGCCGTGGAATGCAGACATTAGCCGACGCGCGCGTCACGTGATGATACATTTCACATTTGGAATTGTGATTCGAGTTGCGGGTGTCCGTTCCGAGGTTCATCTAGTGCTACCAGCCGAAGCGATGCAGTTTCCGGCGGAATCCTCAGGCTCCGGCCCAGCAACCTCATCGGGGACGGGGAATGGTCCGTTGTGAGCGGTATGAGCACGCAGACAGTCAGAGCTAACCGCCGCCACCTTCAGCACCCAATCCACCCGTCGTTATCGTAAACGAAGATACCGGTAAGAGGGCGCATTTTGTAGAAGGGACACCCTCTGTAACTCTACTGGCCTCAGATATTTCCCAACTCAGTCAAGCTCAACTGTACGATCTCAACCAGGTCTGTGGCGTTCTCATACCATCGCTGATCTCTCATGTCGAAGGTCGCTTATCTTTCATTCCATGTAGAATCTACTGGATGACGCAGTCCCAGACCGGCCACTTATCGGACGGTTGACATCGATGTCCGCACTCCGTACGGAATACGAGGGGGGCTCCAAATCGTTCGTCGATCAGATTGACAATCTCATCTCGCAAGGATATGTGAGCATCCGACGAGCACGTGGAGATGGGGATTGTTTCTACCGATGTGAGCTACAACCAGGCATCCACACCGGTGCTTGGCTGTCGTCATTGTATTAGAGTTCTCATTGATCACAGGACGTTTTCTTATCGTAGCTCTGGCGTTCGGGTTCATCGAATATCTTTTGAATTCTCAGGAAACGAACGTGGCAGTTGCGCTTGCGAGTTCCCTGCTGGAGTCCACCACTCCAATGTTGGAGAAAGCGGGGTTCCAAAAGTTGGTCTTCGAAGACTTCTACGAAGTGCTCCTGTCCTTGATCCAGCAAATTACTCTTCCCGAGCCGGGGGGGACAACGCTTACTTCCGAGACCTTGTTGGAAGCGTTTCAAAGCCCAGAAGGTCAAATTTGCTTATAAACTCGCGTGTCAAGTGGATCTAAAGATCAGAAATCCAGTTTCGAACTCTGTCGTCGTGTACCTGAGACTTGTGGCGTCAGCCCAGATCCGGAACGACCCAGATGAATATGCTCCGTTCTTGTTCCATCCAGAAATTGGCGAACCGATGGGCACTCGCGAGTTCTGTGAACATTTTGTGGAGGCCGTTGGTAAAGAAGCAGGTCCGTGGTTCCTTATTTCCACTTTCCGCCCTCTGAACCTCAGTTCTCCCGCGTCGGCGGCTATGGGGTTCTAGATCACGTCCAGATGACAGCGTTGACGCGTGCTTTGAAAATGAATGTCAATGTTGCCTATCTCGACGGGCGATCACCGACCGGCAAGGTCGATTTTGTTGAGTTCCGTGACCCGGACTCGCAACTCGAGGGGAGCTCTCCGATTACGTTGTTGTATCGGTGAGTTTCCCACCACCTTTCTCAGATCTCGACACGTTGGGTCGGGGTGCAGTGGGAAGTCAAGCCGAACGTTGGTTTTTACTTATCACGCGATCGCAGACCTGGTCATTATGACATTCTCGACAAACGAACCGCCGAGGCCCTGTAGGGCGATACGATAGGATGCGATGTGTGGAGCTGTGTCTTTCTATTGATTCGTTCCCCTAGTACCGCATCATTCCTTTCGAACTATTTTCTTCTTACTTTTCCATTTTTCGTCTCCTCTGACGGGCTGAGACGGCGGAGATATGATAGACGGTACGCGAAAAGGGGCTTTATGCGAAACGGAAATCTTTCAACTTTCGCCCAATTGGGTACCAACCAAAGAATTCTGTGCAACCTTCACAAGGCCAGCCTGCATGCTGCCTCCGACCGCTAAAGAAAATACAGAATGCCACGTGCGACGTTCGTCAAGCTTTGTTGGCGGTGTTTAGTGTCATCTGGTGTGGGCACAAGTGGCGAGGTCTATAGGGGACGACCAATAGCGTCCGAGGGATATTTGAGTTGCAATTCAAATTCACAAATTTGCAACGCAGCCTTCCGGCGAATCGCGGAGCGGATGAGAGTCGAGAGACCGCGCTAAGTACCATCACTGTACCCGGATGGAGTACCACTTGTTTTCCTTGATCCGTTATGAGTACGTCGACCCATTATGTACAACTCAAGACGTGATGCTGGCCATGCGGCGAGCTGGGTTTCGTTTGTTGCCAGGGGGTCACGGCAATAACCCAACAGGACTGGATTCTCTGAATCGGCGTTGCGCCAACACTACCACACATTGAAGAAACGTTTCCACCAAGACCGGCCGATCCCTTGCGAACTTTTGACAAACGCCTCCGTAAGCCTGTCGTAGTGATGTGGCATGGAAGCCGGTTTCATCAGGCGTTTGCCAAGTTTGTACTATGAGGGGTGGTATGACCATGAGCACGCGGAGCTTACGATTCTAGTGAATGGGACAGCGACGCACTTTATGACGCGGGTCGTTTTGGAGCAGCGAACGCGTGGCAACCACGGCCCCGTCCGTGAGGTTGGGGTGGCGAGAGAGAGACTCAAGGAAGGTCTTGAGTTGGAGATGGGGTCTGAAGGGGTCTGCTGGCCATTGTGCGGCGAGCTTCTGTAGTTGGTTTCCGACAGTTTTGGTGGTCATCGCGAAACTTGCCGGACGTGGGGCGGATGATCAGCGGAGTTCCAAGTTGACGCAGAACGGAGACCCGACCAAGTTCGCGTGGGACAATCCGACACTTCATTTCGGTTTATCCGTTCCGTCATCCAAATTTTCACCGTGGACGGGATGAAGGAAAAAATATCGCGGGTCTTGAGTGGCTGCGCCACAAGCACGCGACTGCGGTCGGTGGCCGCGATCTGGTCTCTCCAGAAGAACCCAACGGTCAATGTGGCCCCTAAGTCTGCGTCATTGGGAGAGATCTGTATCGGTTCTGCCCTTGACATAAACCCCCCTCTCCGTTGGACTCGATGCGAACCTGATTATCGCGATTCTGGAATCAGATCAGCCGCATTCCCACCCATGCGTCGCCCCTTGATCTCTCGCAGTCCCGCTGTTACTGGAAACCTTGCACATAATCTTCCCATTGGACTTGTGACAACGGATCACTCCTGCTTGACCCGCAGGTCAGCGGTGGGGATGACCCTGGTCCAGAAAGACTGCATAGAACCCGGGGCCTATTACGACAGTACTCGCCACCTCGGTCGCTGTTCCATGGGAATGATGCTCTCCCGATGTCCCACGCTTGATTTCGCTTCCTGGATGTGGGGTTCAGGGAGCAATCAGCTGATGTGCGGGGGATGGTGCTCAATCGGAGCGTTTCACAGTTTTTTAAACTTGAATGCATCCGTAGGAGTCTCTTTTGCGGAACAATGAACTCAATCTCGGTCCAGCTGATCCCGTATCATCGCAGCCTGCCTTCGCTTGATAACCCAAGAGCCAGGCTCCGGATCCTGAAGGTCTACGTGGACCTCACCCAGTGCGCCGGTCTTGTGCGAGGTCTCCGGGTCTCACAGTGACCCCATTCACGCATGTTCTGTTGGTAGATCGGGTGAAATCATCCATGACCGCTTGTTTTTGCGGTCAGATTGACCGAAGAATGGAGATCAAGGGTAGCCTTGTACGTAGGAATCACCTCCACAGCACATCCAGTGAACCCGGTTTACATTCTGTTGTCTCTTTCTCTCCCCATGCTGGGGCGTGCTTTGCGCCTGGGAACCATGTGTCGTTAGCGAGAGCCACGTGATAGCGGGCGCTAGGCGAAAGGGTGGGATACAGCCGGTCAGTTAGTGGGAGTTTCTCTGCTACTCCTCCCATTCAACACCTCCACCATGCCGTGTTGCGGTACACCAACCGGAGACAAGGGCGTCGGTGAGAAGAATAATGCCTACCCTCAATATCCTCAACAATCGCCCATAAATCAGCAGCCTGGGCCCCAGCCAGGCTTGGGGTGGCAGGAGAAACCATACCAGCCCCCCGCTATTCCGTCCCCTCCCCCGACCCATTACTCGCACGGAACCTCTCATTCGCCGCCGCCGAGCAATTTCAACCACTCGTACCAACAGTCCGGGTTCAATCCGAGCACGTTGAGCGGAACGACCTACCAGGCGCCATCCATCATCCGACCACCACCAAGTTTACCACCCTCACCGCCTCCGGTTGGTAGCTACGGCCCCATCAGTACCGTTTCACCGCCTCCGCCAACGAAAGGATACGTCGTTCCGACGGACGAAGGGAAACTCTCAGTCTCGATCGACTTCGGTGCGTCCATCCCGAACCCCTTGGGATGCTCATTTCAGTCCCCTAACAATTTTATTCCATAGGTACCACCTTCTCTGGTATAGTAAGTATTCTCCACACCATTACCGCCCGCTATACAACGCGTATCGATCGTATGACACCCCTCTTCTCCAGGCATATGGTTCTTCCCGAATCGCCGCCGGACAGGTACAACAGATACTCCATTGGCCTGGATCTTTCGAGACCTTCCGTAAAATTCCCACCTGTCTGTTGTATAGCGACGACGGACAGGTTCTCGCCTGGGGTTTGGAAGCAAAGAACGCCAGCCCAATGCCTGGCACAGTCAAATGCGAATGGTCGGTACTAGTTGCATATCCTGTCATTCTACCCACCCACCCTTATGGCATTTTGCGCCACGCTCTTACTATACACATTTTGGCTCCGACATGTGGCTGACCGCGTTTCCCCTTCACCTCCGCCGTCGTCAGGTTCAAGTTATTCTTGGAGCCGCACGCGCTCCGCGACGCCGGCGCTGTGGATCCCCGCCTACCCTCGTTACCTGTACGTGTCACTCACTTGAACGGGCCCCACTATTCCTTGAAAGGAGAAGCGGCGACCGATAATCTCTCCAAGAAAATCACGGTTTTTGACAACTTCCCCTTTACAGCCCGGCAAGAAAGCCACAGATTTGATCGTGGACTTCCTATCTTGTATTTGGGAATACGCCAAACAGCAGATAACCCGCGAGATTGGTGCTGTTGCTGATCTCGGTGCGTATAGACTCTCCTATGTTGTGAATATGGTTGAGCTGCTTATCCATTTCACTTACCCCTTTACTCTACTTGTCGTGTTAAGGCGCTGCGGATGTCTGGTTGACAGTTCCTGCTGCATGGGACGCCATGGGCTGCCAAATGATGCGAGATGCAGCAATCAATGCTCAGCTCGTCCAGTCTTCCAGAGCGGGCGACCGGGATTGGAGGGACCGTCTTAGGATCATTACGTACGTCCTACTCCTTGTTGCCCTCTGTATCCCACTGACGATTGACACTTGTCCATTCTGATTGTACGTACTGTCGCTCTGTCCGCGATTCTCCATCATCCAGTGAACCAGAAGCGGCCGCCGTTCACTGTGCACACCTCACCGAGTTGCACAAACTGCAACCGAATCAAAACTTCATGATCTGTGATGCTGGCGGTGGTACCGTCGTACGTGATCTATCCACGTCTTCATGACTATTCTCGCTCACTGTGACAAACGATCGTGCGTTTGCGGTTTCCATTCTTGACCCCTTGATCGTCTGGGGCGCCTGAAAACGTTCCTGTGACCTGAAAAATCCGTATCTGTTCTAAAACGGGTCGACATGCTCTCTCCGTTGTCCGAATCATCGATACGTCGCTTCGTAGGATCTGGCTATCTACAAGATCATCGGGCAGATGTCAAACCTGGAGATTGCGGAAATGTGCGCGCGCTCAGGAGCGAATTGCGGGTCATTATTCTTGGACCTAAGGTTCAGGGAACTCGTCCGGACGTTGCTCGCCGAACACCCCGCCCATCTAGACGCCCCGAGCTTGGCTTACTTCATGCATAACTTTAGCGAAACCGACAAGTTGGCGTACATGGGCGATGTGGATGATGGTGAGTCGCCTTGGGCGCTGACAGGCTTTCCTGGTTTCCCGTTGTTGGCACGGAGCGCTGATATCCCCACTCGTTGTGCGAACCCGTCCATGTTTGGTTTCCGGTAAACAGAAAAGATGTTCTACTTTACCTGTTTCAACGTAGAGGACCCGGACGACCCTTCCGTGGGGCTTTTGAACGGTGAATTGGCTATCCCTGGAAACCTGCTGCGCCAGGAGGTTTTTGAACCGGTTGTCAACCAGGTCTGTTCTTTATTTTGATTGCTTTATTCTGGATCAGACCACTTATGACCCCTGGATCCCGTGGTGCTGTTTGACCGTCCAGGCCATAGATTTGATCGAAGAGCAGGCGAAGAAGGTCGATCAGAGGCTTGACGCTCTACTACTCGTGGGCGGCTTTTCAGGCAGCGAGTACCTCTATAGGCGCGTGAAGGTTCGTGCAAGTTGGAAGGCGATCGTATGGGTGCAAAGCTGACCGATTACGCTTCTCTCCCGCCGCGGCACCGGTTTTCGTCATGTTAGGAAAGGTTTGGAGCCAGTATTCGAGTAATTGCTAGACCCTCCGACTGTGACACCGCCACCGTTCGTGGTGCTGCACAATACGGGCTAGCGCGGAGACCCCTAGTCTCGAGCGTGATCTCTCCGCAGTCTTACATGATGAAGGTGAGATTGGAGCCTCCCGGAATAACCACCCGCGTCTCTCGTTCGGCTTCCGCCCGCTGGCACCCGCAGGCTTGCCCATTCTTTGCACTGGGGCGGTGGTGGCGATGCGGGGTCAAAGGAGGACTGGTGCTGATTGAACTTCCTCCCGTTGTGCTAGGTGAAACTGCCCGCCGAATCGGAAGATTGGATGAAGCGCCCTGCGTACATCAAGGAAAACGATGCGGGGGTTTCGGTGTGCGAAAACCGGTGGGTGTGGGGATTCCTAGTGTCGTTGCTCAAACGCTCTTTCGCCCGGGTTTCCGACCCGGTGCCGAGGATTGGTGTGGTTCTGACCAGTCCTCACTCCTTGCACCTTGCGTGGTTCTCGCTCCGAGGCTCGGATTTGATCGCTGATCACTTTGTTGGGATTCCATCAGGCTGCAGTACTTGGTGGCTAAGGGTGCAGTGCTCCGTAAAGGGTGCGTTTGGCCGTCATTCGCTTTTGTGACCGGTTGAGACAGCCAGCTGATAATCTGTTATCGCGTTCGGGTCACCAGGCAGAGACTGAAGAGGAAGTTCTGGTGAGCAGCTTTGGCGAATTTATACTATATTTGGAAGTTTGTTGATGACAACATCCCTTGGCCCCTTGCAGCAAATTCTCACAGACGGGTCAAGGTAAGGAGATCAAATAGAGCCCCTTCACACTGGCGCCCCCTATCCCTCACGCTCTGGAGATGCGTATCTGACTGACGCACGATTCCGTGATCCAGATCGTATCTTCGATGCCATTATCTACACATCACGGTCCGACAAAATCATGCGATACAGCGACGAGGTACGCCTGTCAATCACTTATCCTCAGCCGCGTTTTCCGTTTTTATAGTTCTTGTGCGCTGACGCGCACCCACGGGATTTGACAGGGAGAAATCGTGGAATTGTGTAAATGGACCGTCGACCTCGGATCGTTGCCGAGTTTCCAAGAGAACTCGAACATGCCACACCCGAACGGATTTTACACAGGTAAATAGCTTGTCATTGGTTTCCAGTGTAGGCGGCTAGTTGACAATTGGGTTGGTAACAGAGTTCGAACTGGGACTGGAGTTGGATAGCGCTGAGGTTCGGGGTATACTTATTTACGAAGGACAGGATTGGGGGCGTGTCGTGTTCGATTTTAGGGCGTGAGTCAGGGGATATGACAGGATTATTAGATATTCGAAATCGTTTTTACATGCTTTACGCTTACGCATGGCATCTCCCGTATGTGTGCTTGTGTGCCTGCAAGGGCGGAGTGGCACGGGAAATGCCGATGGTTACCGGCAAAGGGGGCCGATGGACCTGGAAGGTGCCGGAAGGGTGGACCGGGAATGTTTCATATTTGGACATTCTCCCAACGGGACATCGATGTGTACATGTAAGGAGCGGGCCATCGGGAATTAATGATTATATTTGCCGGTGCAAGGGCAGATCTGCAACCAAGAGGGCGGATCTGTAAACCGAGTATGTGGCCACAGCACCTAACTTCCGACCTTTATGTCCCGTTGCTGCTCTTTCCTTCGGAGCCATCCGTTCGTCCGCTCGCCTCCAATTCGTATAAGAACCTCGCCCTCCTCCGCCTCCTGAGAATGTATCCCCCCCTCTCAGATGTCCGACCCCTCGCTGCTCTCGACCCAGTCTCTCTATCATGCTTTAAAGCACGTCAGAGTCCCCGCTTCCTCTCCACACGCTAGATTCACCAACTGGGCCAGGACCTTCGTCTGCACTCCCCTCGCCGTCTTCGAGCCACGGACAGTGCGTCAATGCGCGCTAATATTTGAGCTTGCCAAAAGGGAAGGAAAGACGGTCCGTGCCGTGGGCGTCGGTCACAGCCCCAGTGATTTGGCATGCACTGACGAGTACATGCTGCGAACCACAAAGCTAGATAGGGTTCTCGATGTGAGTCTACTTCTCGATTAAGCCTTTGATCAATTTCCGCCCGAGTCCTTCCCTCTTTCTTTCTCTCTGATCCTTTGTATCCATCATGCATCACCAGGTGATGCGCGATGAATCAACGTTCCGCTTCATCTTGCACTCAGGCACAACCACTAACCGCCCATTTCTTCCCCTTTCTTCCTTTCTGGTCTTTTTTCTCCCTCAAACAGATCAACAAGGACAAATCTTTTGTTATCGTCGAAGCCGGCATCACCCTCCACAAGCTCCACGCCGTTTTGGGTGCTCAGGGTCTTGCAATGTCCAACCTCGGTTCGATATCTGACCAAACCCTTGCGGGTGTAATTACCACTGCGACACACGGATCGGGCATCAGCTACGGGGTGATTTCCACCCATGTTCTCGCCCTCGGTCTACTCTTGGCAGACGGAAGACTTGTCCGATGTTCCCGAACACTGAATCCTGATCTCTTCACGGCCTCCCTCTGTGGTCTCGGTAGCACCGGTCTCCTCATCTCCGTCACCTTACAGGTCGAGCCCGCGTTCTGTCTCAAGGAAGTTTGCGAGACCATCGGCATGGATGAAACGATTGATGATTTGGATGACCTCGCCGCGTCTGGCGAACACGTTCGCATGTGGTGGTTTCCTCAATCAGACAAGGTTCGAATCAGCGCTTCGGATCGCACACGAGAGGTATGTTTGCCTCGTTTTCGTTGCCCAATCAGCTTATCCTGAGTGACTGACGGGTCTCTCCGCGCAATTTCCCCATATAGTCAAAGCAGCTGATTGGAAACTGGTTCTGGGACGATCTCGTTGGTCACCATGTCCTCCAACTCCTCCTCTTCATCTCGCTGTGGCTGCCCAATCTCGTCCTCTTAATCGGCCGGCTCAAGGTGTGGCTCATGGGGGGCAAGTCCATCCGAATCGACGATAGCTACAAGGTATTCAATATGGACTGTAACGTATGACGCCATCCGCTCTCCCCGTCGGTTTTTACTCAATCGTTGTTCGCCAGTTCCCACAGTATACCACTGAATGGTCTATACCCTACAGCAACTCCCAAGAATGTTTACGAGAGTTACGGCACATGTTCCAACTGGAGCACGCAGATCGATTGGGGGCTCGGGTCCATTTCCCTGTCGAAATCCGTTTCTCCGCGCCGGATGATATCTGGCTGAGTCCTAGCTATGGTCAGAAGACCACCTGGATTGGTATCATTCAATACAAGTCAGTCTTCTTTCGCCACCTCCGTCCGTGGGGGTTCTCCGTTCCCCTCTTTCGCTGGATCCTGATCCGCTCTTGCACCCCCCTCATTCAGGCCTTATGGACTTAACCCGCCGTATCGTAAACTCTTCGCTTCCTTTGAGGAGATAATGCTCAAACACGGCGGTCGACCTCATTGGGCCAAGGCCCACCCACTAAAACCCGAGGACCTGAAACGAATGTATCCACGGTTCGATGATTTCGTCCGGGTGCTTCAGCAAGTCGATCCTCACGGGATCTTACGGAACACATACATTCAGAGACATATCTTTGGCAAGCAGGGTCCTCGATTCGATCCCAGGGTATTTAAACCCCGCCACCGATCGTGATCCTTCAAATTCATGCCCCACACTGGTAAAAGTGCCCCGCATCTTCATTCTCAATGACAGTTGTTCGCCGTCTGTCACACACATTTACTTACATGCCATGAA
>Ga0307509_10012069_pt1 | contig 10368 bp, 5 predicted proteins | sample 10_EM_MG_FD_202245 | JGI IMG/M metagenome (GOLD analysis project Ga0307509, IMG submission 202245) | Populus trichocarpa ectomycorrhiza microbial communities from riparian zone in the Pacific Northwest, United States - 10_EM | ecosystem: Host-associated > Plants > Roots > Unclassified | place...
ATAAATTTGAATTTGGACCTAAAGCCCACATCAACCTGGCTACACATCAAAATAAATACAAGTTCAAATCTAATTACAAGGAATATAGTAAAATAAAGACAAGACTTTCGCCTGTAACAACCTACCATCCAACCTAAATAACGAAAGTGTACCTTAAGTCTAATATCAATTTTATAGTTCAATTTGTAAAGAAAAAAAATTAGTATCACAAAGAAAATAAAATAAAAATTATTAAAATAGAAATAAACATATTATAAAAATAAACATGTTCAAACCAAGATAACAACAACTACAATAATAAAAACAAATCATGAAAAATACTTTGTTATTAGAACTAAACTTGTCTCAGATCCCTTACCTAGCCACCTAGTCTGACATAACAATAATTAAACACACGAAGTTACAAGTTATAGATAAATCAAGCATGCAAAATATTAGATCATAAAATGTGATTCCAATGAAGGGGCTGAAATTATTATTAATGCCTATAATGTTGAAAGTTAATATTTTATAAGATATTAAGGGGTTGTGATATATTAAGTGTTAAGTGACTTTTTTAAAAGTGTTTTGGTATCGCATAAATTAATGTGATATAGAGCATTAGATTAAAATAAGAATTAGAAAGATGCAAGCCAATTAAGTGAACTTATTATTTATTATATATTTATTGTTAAGATGTTATGAGTTCTTTTACTTTGAGAATCTTTTGGATTTTGATTTTTGGTAAAAAAAAATATGCCATCTCTTTGATTAGTTAATTTTCTATTAGAAAATTGTATACGTATCAAATGGATTTTCTTTTTAAAATCTTTTTTATTTATAAATTTGGAGGATTAAGCATGATAAAATATTTGCAAAGAATATGAATGTATTGGATATGATTTTGAATATATCTCATTAATATGCGTTGAATATATTTAAAATATAATTTCAAAAATGATTTATGAATCTGTTATGAATATGATTTTGGAATGTGTTTTATTTTTATAAGCTTACTCGTGAATTGATTTAAATATGAATATAATTGACTATGCTTTGAACCCTATTTTTAGAGTTATATATTGATTATAGTAAACATGTCTATTTAGAATTTAATATCTAATCTCAAGATTAAATTTGACTCATTGCTATTATGGTTAGAGTAGCTATAGTAGTTTAACTTTAAATTTAACTTTGAATATAAATTTTCAATCCATGTTTATATTCAAATCGAATGATTTGAATTGTTGAAAGTTTGAGAATGATTAGTGAACATTGCAGAACACTTGAAATTTTGAAAGAACAATTACTTTAAATAAAAAAACGATTTATGACCAATATGTATATTTATGTTTTTGTATGCTTAGTCCAGCTAAGGAGATGAAATATTACTTGTTGGGTGTGTGGCACTCACTCCTTTATTATTTAACATTATTTAAATGATTTTGAATGGAAAAAAGACGTTGAGTAATTGTATGATACGAGGTCATGTTTATTTAGATTGAATATAAAACTTTGATAATTAAAAAATTATTTTGAGTTTTTTTTAGTCATATAATATGATGAGTAAAAGGAATGACTAATAAATTTATGATCAACAAGGAATTCTTTTTGGGTAGTGAGGAAAATAAATCACAACTCAATGATGCACTTATAGGTCCAGAAGTTGTATAGTGGTGCACATACTCCTTGGGCTTGAAGCAATACAAATTGTATTTAGAGCGAATCCTAACCTAGTATGGAAATAAAGTGCTACACCCTTAAAAAGGGTTGGAGCCACCTATAGAGTCTTGCAGAAACAAGGCTCAAATATGATTTGTGGTGTGACAGGTACATTGCACACTTACAAAATTATTTTGAGTCCATCTTAGTGTAGGTTTTGTTGGTTGTTCTTCTTTTTCCTTCCAGTTTTCTTCTCTTCCTTCTCTACTGCAGCAGCCGGCCCTTCCTACTCTCCTCCTTTTTTCATGGCTTCGGTTTCCTCTTCTTTTTATCAACTCTCTCCTCACTCTTCACTCAAGAGAGCTTGCATGCAGGTGGTCTGGTCAGTTTTTCTTGGGGAGAGAAAGGTAGTTCATGTTCTTTTAGTCACCAGTCCCGCTGCAGGGTTTGCTATTGGGTGAGTCTGTCCACCCATCACTCTTCCACTCAACTATTGGTAGAACGATACCACTACGGTTCCATTCTTCCCTGATGCCTCAAACATTCCACTTTTTCCCTTCTTTAGGAGCGGTAGCCTGCTAGTAATATCATCCTCGTCTCCCTTTTTACCTGCTTCGTGATGCTCTTATTGACCTTCTCCAATGCAAGCTTCTAAATCTTGTGTCGCCTCAATCAATTCTCTCACTAACTTGAACTATAAAGCAATCAGCCTTTGCGTCAATTCCTCTTGAAGCCTATCTCTCAGCTTCTTGCTGGTGACATAGGATTCGTCAGCGAAAATTGACTCGCTGGTGACATACAATTCATCAGTGAAAACTAGTTCGCTGGTGATGCAGAATTTGGCAGCGAAAACTGATTCAATGGTGACATAGAATTCGGCAATGAAAATGGATTCGCTGGTGACATACAATTCATCAATGAAAACTAGTTCGCTGGTGATACAGAATTAGGCAACGAAAACTGATTCGCTAATGACATGCAATTTGTCAGCGAAAATTGGTTCGCTGGTGATACAGAATTCAGCAGCAAAAACTATTTCACTAGTAACACACAATTCGTCAGCAAAAACTGGTTTGTTGGTGATACAGAATTCAACAGCGAAAACTGATTCGCTTGTGACATAGAATTCAACAGTGAAAATGGATTCGTTGGTAACATACAATTTGTTAGCGAAAACTGGTTTGCTGATGATACAGAATTTGGCAGTGAAAACTATTTCGCTGGTGACACACAATTCGTCAGCAAAAACAGGTTCGCTGGTGATACGAAATTCGGCAGCAAAAATTGTTTCGTTGGTGACATACAATTCGTCAGCGAAAACTATTTCGCTGGTTACACAGAATTCGATAGTAAAAACTGATTCCTTGATGACACAATATTCGACAATGAAAACTGGTTCGCTGGTTACATAGAATTTGGCAACGCAATTCCCGTCACATGGCTAACACATGAAATCATCAGTGTACTTAGCCTACTGTTAACTCAGAAACGATTGACGAAAATTGAGTCGCTGCCGATTGAGAATTCATTAACGCAACCTAGTTCTACGGATGACGCTGAAATCATCAGCACACATAGGCCTCTCTACTAACTTAGAAACCGTTGATGAAAACTGAGTCGTTGTCGACCAATAATTCGTCAACGCAACCTATTGTTACAGTTGACGCTGAAATCATCAGCGCACACGTCCTACTGTCCATAGACAATGTCGACCCAGAATTCATCAACGTAACCCAGTTATACGACTGACACTGAAATCATCAGCGTACACGTCCTACTGGTAGCGCAAAAATCATTGATGAAAACTAAGTCATTGTCGACTCAGAAATCATTGACACAATCCAAGTCGCCGCCGATTCAGAAATTAGCAACGACAGTCAACTCATTTATGTCTTAATCTCTCCATCATTTAAGTGTAAGGTTTATGCTAGGTTTTCCCCTTATCTTATAAAACTCCCAAACCGAATTGAGCATAGACCATATCCAACCACATTCAATCTATCACAAGTATAATCACAATAATAAGCCATAAATTCATATCTTCATTAACTTGAACCATTTTCATGTAAACTCATCAATCCGACAACAAAATTCAAGCATGAACATCAACATAAATCTTAGTTCCAACACACAAAATGTTCCTAGGAATCCAGCAAAATCACAATCCAAGCATTTTCATCATTCCATTTCATATCCCATACAAATTCATCAATCATTTGTGAGAGTTAAGACATAAACATTAATTTAAGTTATGTTTTATCTTTTGCATGTCCTATAAGGCTTAACAACACACAATTCCTGCACATATACTCATTTTATCACCTTTACACATAGTTTCTTTCAATTATATATGTAACAGTCAAGGCATTAACATAGTCATGCAATTTTGTTTTCTTGTTCCAGCATGTTTTTTAGGAGCCCAACAAGCCATTCTTCATGCATTCCCTCATTTCTTTACACCATTTAATCATCTCATCATTTGGTCGGCCCCAAACTTAGGTTTACACATTCAAATCAAACATATTCATTAATTTCTTTTTGTAAGAATCTGCACACGTTCTTATTTATCCATCATTCCATTTAGGTTCGTCACTCCTAGTTTATCAAATCTTGAGTTAAAATGTAAGGGTCCTAAACCCTCATTCTTGAGTTCTTTCTCTTCCTTTTTTGTTCGACATTTGGGGTAATACCCAGCCAAGGAAATGGTGTTTATCTGACCTTATGTTTCTGGACATTCTTACTGTAGGTTTTGTTGGTTGTTCTTCTTCTTCCTTTTAGTTTTCTTCTCTTCCTTCTCTACTACAGCAACCAACCCTTCCTACTCTCTTCCTTCTTCTATAGCTTCGGTTTCCTCTTTTTTTCTCAACTCTCTCCTCACTCTTCACTCAAGAGAGCTTGCTTGCAGATGGTCTGGTCAGTTTTTCTTGGGGAGAGAGAGGTTCAATTGCAGCAATGGTTGTGGCTGATTCTGTGTAAGAGGAAGAGTCACCTCTTTTCTCACCCTGTATTATATCCCCCTATAAGTGTGTTGGGGTGTTTGGGGGTTGTTCCATCATGTCCTTGTTCCTCTTTAAGATAATCTCAGAATCGGTTTTTCCTACTCTAATCTCTCCTTTAAGGTAGGTCAGTTTGATCCTAAAAAATTTTACTTAGCATAAGTCGGTCCTTTACTTGGATTTTTAATCGGGTCTTACACTTCTCCTCTAGGTTTTCCTCCAAAGTTGGTCGGTCTATACCTCTTAATTTTTTTCCTAATATAGGTCGGCCAAAGATAAAATTCGTTAGGTTTGACACGGCTAAGGACTAAGTTTTTTATCGAGTTTTACAAAACACATGGATTCATCAGCGCACGCAGCCATTGTTGGCTCAGAAAATCATCAACGAAAACTGAGTCGCTGCCGACTCAAAAATCATCAACATAACTACTTTCATAGCTGACGCATGGATTCGTCAGCGCACACAACCCCTATTGACTCGGAAATCATCAACGAAAACTGAGTCGCTGCCGACTCAGAAATCATCAATGAAACTGCTTCCACAGCTGACACATGGATTTGTCGACGTACTTAGCCCCTGTTAACTCAGAAATCGTCAACGAAAACTAAATCATTATCGACTCAGAAATCATCAACGAAAACTGTATCGTTGTTGATTCAGAAATCGGCAGCGACGATGGAGTTGTTTCTGGCTTTTACTTTTTTATGTTGGGTGTTTACACCTTTGAGCGAAAACCCCTTTGGCTGATCCATATAAACTTCTATAAAATTCTTATATAAAAAGATAATTTTACACTCATTTGATTTAACTCTAAATCATAAAGAGCTACCAAAGCCATGATAATTATAAATGAGTCTTTTCTTGTAAAACCCTTGGATAAAAAAAATCATAACGACAAAGAAGTAAATATTATGTTAAGTACGTAAATTGAATATCCACACATGAGAATGATAATGGATTAATGGAATTTGGAAATAAAAGGTGTATGTGTAATTTTTTAAAAAAATAAAAATATGAAAATGGTCAAAAAATAAAATATACAAAATTGCAAATAAAAAATAAATGGAAGTGATGTAAGAGGAAAGAAAGGTACTAGAATATCATTTAATGAAATTCTAAATATCCCAACTTAAAATTGATAGTAATAGCTATCGAAAGCTGGGAAAAATTTAATCGAAAAAACAAAAGGTTACAAAGGAGAGACTGATGCAACCATATTATTCGATAGCTTCATCCATATTTAACTAGTGTTTTGCCTATATTTTATATATAAAATGCCTTGATATTCTTTATTTTATGTTTTGAAGATACTTTTGGATGAAAGATGCAAAAAGGAGTAAATTGAAGGTAATTGGCAGATTTGACCTTCATTCGATGTTTTGTGCATAGCGTAAGCTATAGAGGTCGAAATGAAGTGATTGCAATAGCGTTAAAAAGCTAACATTCATACCTTTCTGAAAATATAAGGAAAGAAAATAAAATAAGGAAAATCATGGAAATTGCAGCCTTTAAAGTCAAATGTTGCAATCTGCCAGTGTTGACCTTTGGCCATTCCAACTTGAATATCTGGAGCTACAAAACTCCATTTGATCCAAACTCAATTGTTTTGGATTCCTGACTCAAATACCTATCCACATACCAAAGTTCAGCCGAAAAAAATTTTGTATGAGGGAGATATGATTTTTCTAAGATGACATATGAATTCTGCCAGGAAACAGGTTTTGTGAAAAAAACGAGTCCAAATTACATCCCGAAGCATCCAAACCAACATCCAAGTTTTTATTTCAGCAATTTAGTCTAAGTCAAAGCTTGAAGATTTCATGCAAAACTATTTCTCCTTTTTTAGGAAAATAGTTATTGAAGTACTTAAATCTAAACTGTCTACTTAAGGGAGGACTATTTAGTAAAATAGAGACTAGGGTTTCCTAGGATATAAAAAGAATGAGAGAGGATAAGGGAGGACAGCCAGCCAAGAGAGAGAAAACACCCCTTCTCCTTCATAAACCTAAAATCATGTTTTCTTCTTTCTTTTTGATTAGTTGTTCAATAAACATGCAAGAGTAAACTCTTTTTCTTGGTTGCAGCGATACAAAAACCTTCAGATTTCAAGAATTGTAAGATTTATTCTACCTTTTCTTTTTAGTTTATATGATGAATGAATATGTTTGTTCTCTTATGCTTATTTCCTATGATTTTTTATTTTAATTGCTAGAGCGGACTCTAAGTTATTATTGTGAACAATCTATTGCTAAGTTTGTTATCAAAACCAGAGTTGTGGTATATAAACTTGTGAAGCAACTAAGATTAATAATTGTGGCGGATCCAGATTAGTAATCTTAGGGAGAGCATTTGATTGATCAAATCAAACATGGATTGCGAACAGTTATGTTGTCTAGATTAATCAACTCATCTAATTCTTAAGGCTGCCATTAAATTAAATTACTAGTGTGGACACTGTGGTTGTTTGGTGGTCACGATTAGTTATACAGCGGATTTGTTGACTAATTAACATAAGAAAAGATAGATATTCAGAGTATAAATTGACGTCTCTTTTCTATGATCAGTTTTGATTTCCGTAGGTGGATGTTTACTTACGACCAAAGTTTGTTTTCTTGATAATTTTCTGATTTTATTTAATTTCGCTTGATAATTTTCTGTTTTCTTTTGCTTTACCCTAGATAACTTCCAACCCCTCCCCAAATTGCATATCATATAACATAAAAATCTAAACTAGACCTTTCTCATGGGATCGACCCCTTACTTGCTCTATACTATCTTGTGTATTGTGTTTTAAGTTAGGGTAATTAATTTGTGCGACCGCGACATCACAACAGAGACATAATAGGAATTTCATAAATTGTTTTCTATATGTGTCTGTGTGTGGCTGGCTATTTGAAGAAAATAGTAGAGAAAAGAAAAACATGCTAAAAATCTTTAGAAAACCTAAGGAAAACAAAGAAAGTGAAAGAAAATCTTGAAAGTTGGAAGAATCAACACCTAAAACATCAAGTTGTGAAGGAAAATCAAGTGGGAGGGAGTGATTTTGATGGGTAAAGTGGTAGCAAAAGAAAGGAAAATGAGTGAAGAAAAAAGTGTTAAAAGCTTGGGTTTTAGTGCAATTTTTGCCTTGTTTCTTGTGCTTAGTAGGTAATGATTCCTTTTACTATGTGAAGCTTTGCCTTTTTGATAAGATATGGAATTCATTAATTATGATTGCATTAGGGAAGTTAGGGTTTTCTAAGAGAAATTGTTTATGATGGTATTCTTTGTTTGGAATGATAATTTTGATCATGGAAAACATTGGATAAGTGTTGATTTTTGCTAAATTTTGAAAGAACCATGTGTTTTTCCATGGTTTTGGGGCCGACCAAAAAGGGGGGATTTTAGGGAATTTGGGTAAATGATTTGTACTGGTAGAAATGGTGTGTTTAATGAGAATTGAGATAGATATAATAATTTAAAATGAAATTCATGAATATATCAAGGCGTTGTGAAAATTGTAAGTAAATAGGAGTAAAACTTTAACATAAATTGTGATTAGATAAGGCTTAAATTGTGTTTCAATTATATTGGGTGTAATTAAGGTTAATAAAAATGTGGCATAGTGAAGTCGAAATAAATGAATGAGGCAAAAAAAAAAAAGTATGGCCCTTAGGGTTGGCTAAATGAAGAAATTTGAGAGATTATGTAATTATATGTTTTAGAGAATTTTAATTGGAAAAAATGATGAAGATTTTAGATATGGAAATTGTCATAAAGAATCAAGTTATGGTTCCTGAGGTTATGAGAATTTATGCTAATGAATTAATCTTGTTTTTGACAAGGGATTCTTCAGCAGCTAGACCATAGGGCAGAGCTGTTGTTGGGACATCACACACCTCAAGTAGGTGCTTAACCCCTATATTTTGTAGTTTTTACACCAATATAATTGTTAGATTTACTTCTTTTTGTTTCTTGTATTAGTATGGAAAATCATTAAATAAGTGGGGAAAGAAAGGAAATGGATGGAAAAACTTAATTAGCTACTCTTGATATGGAAGCTAATGATATCGAGGGGTTCTTTGACATCTGCATTACCAAATGTTAAGTGAAAGTATTCATAAAGGACTTGATTAGCTATTCCAAGATTCAGAAAGCTAATGATATTACTAGGTTATATTAATATCGGCATTTACTCGAATTTGATTAGTCGGTCTCGATAAGGGAGACTAATGATGTTAATGAGATTCATTAGCATCGACATAACCACCCAAAGGACAGGAAATAAAAGAAAAATTGATTTGATTAGCTTTCCTGAACGATAGGGAAAGCTAATGATGTCAAGGTGGATATCTTGGCATCAGTATGTTTCTTAAAGTTTATGATTAGTTAACCAGCGAAACATTAACTAATGATGCCAGTGAGTTGATGTTGGCATTTCGTTGATTAACCGTTCATTAAGCAATGGTTAATGATATCAATTTGAAATTGATATCGGCATTAAGAAAATTATCCAGGTTATGGATATCTAATAGTATGATGATGTTAATTTAGAAAGTTAAATAAATAAAAAAGAATCAATGTATGATAAGAAATGTTTTATCTTCGAGTTGAAACAAAGGATAGAAAAAGATTTAGTAATACTTTTCAGTGTATTAGTTATTATTAGTTATTTAAATGATTATATTTGAATGTTGTACTTTTTAGGACCTTCTCACTCGCACCAAGTGTAATCTTACCTTATCTCACTTTTGTTAATATAAACTAAGTATGTTATGCATATTTTGGGATTGTATGTATTCGTTGAACTTTGGATTATTGATACACGAATATAATTGTTCCTCTTTACATTTGTATTCCTATAAAATCATATATATATGATGGTTTTTATTTTCTTTTAAAACTTTCATAATTGCTACTATGTAATATCATATGAATTAATGTAATGTGATGAGTACAATTGATATGACTGAGATCCAAGATGATTGGATTGGAAATTAAGAATGTGAATACAAGTGAAACAGGTTGATAATTTGGGATCCCCCAATATGAGGGAGACTGCTAGAATTTTGGTAGTCCTGAATAGATTAATAACAATGTATATAAGTTTGAACTTTCAAGTATGTATAATGTTAGTGTTGTATTCAATCTTTCTAATATGTCCTTTTGATGTAGGTAACGATTCGAGGTCAAATTCTTTTAAGTATAAGGAGAATGATAAGAATCAACAAGCAACTTCATAGGATCCAATGTATGTGTCGATTGGATCAATTACAATGGAAAGAGACAAGAGGATCAAAGAGGATCAAAGAGGCATTTAATGGGTTGATTCATGATAGCTGGACCGAGAAAGCTTTGAGAATTCTTTCTAAGGTGGCTTCAAGCATGAAGTTGAGTTCAAAGGAGGATCAAGCCTTGATCAATGTAATCCAAGCAAATATAGGGCCGATTAACATGTACTAGAGCTTGGTTACACAAATGTATGTTAATGGTCATAACTTTAAATCCAATCATTGGATCATACAGAAATTTTTCCAGAAGATTTTAAAGGTTCTGTTTCTTACATGGTTAAAATTTCATAACGATCAAACTTTGAAAAAACCTTCTGATATGGCCTAGAAGTTACTGTACAAATTGAGCTTTATTTATTAACACTTGAACTTTATTATTTTATTTTAAAAATACTTTTAAACTAATTTATATTTGGGTTTTAATTTGATCGTAGTATTGCAGTAAGATTTATTTTGTTGA
>Ga0307509_10012070_pt1 | contig 10367 bp, 8 predicted proteins | sample 10_EM_MG_FD_202245 | JGI IMG/M metagenome (GOLD analysis project Ga0307509, IMG submission 202245) | Populus trichocarpa ectomycorrhiza microbial communities from riparian zone in the Pacific Northwest, United States - 10_EM | ecosystem: Host-associated > Plants > Roots > Unclassified | place...
CAACGGCAGGCCCGAATTGTACTTGAAGAAGAGACAGAGTAGCGCCACCAGTCCGCATGCCGGTGATCGCCGCACCGGCGGTCAGTCGATCACCAGCCGCATGCGGGACACGAGCCCGGCCAGGTCGGCACCGGGCTGACGCCGGCTCGTCCGGACCATCCTGCTGACGAGCTCGCGGCTGATGAAATGCTCACGCACTTGGGTGGGAGCCGACCGTTCGGTCCGGACGATGATCTCCAGTGCATCGGCGCGGCGACCGGCCGTGTCGAACGCCCGGGCCGTTTCCAACGAGTGGCGGACACGGCGCTCGATGGGCAGGTTCGACAGGTCGACGCGCGGGCCCAGCTCCATTGCCTGCTGAAGGTCGCCCAGCTCCACCGCGGTCGCGACACGATGGATATCGAGATTGGCCGAGCCGAACGAGGTCCAGAGATGATTGGAACGGGAGTCGACGAAACGGGTGGCCTCTTGCGCCTCGGCCAGGAAAGTCCGGGTGGACTCGTGGTCCTGGGAACGGGCCGCGGCCACGGCGCCGCCCAGGAACAGCGTCCCGTACACCGACCAGTAGGCCTCGTCCGCGGAGCGAAGCCCGGGCTGAAGATAGTCGGCAGCCTGGACGACGAGTTGTTTGGCGGCGTTGAGCTGCCCGTCCGACAACAGCGAGTGGGAGACGGCGCGCAGCAGGGAGCCGACGACGGCGGGGTCCTCGCTCTCTTTCGCCGCGGTCAGGCCGCGGTCAGCGGCGAGCCAGGCCAGTTTCGGATCGCCCATCTTGGTTAGCGAGAACTCCGCCGCGTGATAAATCATGGCGACCAGCGACTTCGCGCGCCGACGATCGCCGCCGCCGGCGGCGAGAGCCGTGCCCTGTGCTTTCCGGAGTAGGTGCGGAAACTGCTGGAAAGCCGAATCATGGCGACCGTTCTGACAAGCGGTCCACAATTGGTTCACTTGCGTGGCGATCACCTCGACATCGTCGTGTGTCTCCGGTAGCGCCAACTGATAGTCGGAGAGGGCCGCGCGAATGCCGAGGATGCCGTCCGTGGTCGTCCCACTGTCGCCGGCGACCTCGATCGTGCCTGCGAAAAGCTCGCTCACCGGCACTTTCAACGCGGTTGCGAGCGCCTCGATGACCGAGACCCGGTCGAGTGGGATCCGTCCGTTCTCGACCTTGCTCAACCAGTCGGCCGAGCGGCCGACCAGGCCGGACAGGACCTCCTGCGACATCCCGCGGCGACGGCGTTGCCGCGCGACGACTCTGCCGATCTTGAATTGCTCCGCACCGGGCGACACCTCCCAGTGTGGCACGCTCGATTCGCGACCCCGGAAAATAATTCCGGGGTCGCTCGGCCGCTCGCTCATACCGTTAGGTCCAGGCAGATCAACACGACTTCGCTGGAGCTGACATGACGCTTACCCGAGACTTGACGACGACCTCGACGTCCAACTCGTACGCGGGCCTGACCCGGCAGATCCTGGAGGACTGCGTGCTACGCGCCTTCGCCGAGATCGTCGACGACGTGGTCCTCGATGCCACGACCCGGTCCCTCGCCTCCACCGGCCCGAGTGTGGTGGAGCGTGCCGGGCACCTCGGCGCTCGGTCGACCTCGCGGGACGCCCGGGCCTCCCGAGTCCTGACACAGCACCTGCGCGAGGCGATGCCGGCTGCGCTGATCACCGGCGAGGAGGTCTCCGAGACCTTCATGCCGGAGGCCAAGCTCTTGAGGATCCGGACGGATCCCCTGGACGGCACCAGCCTGGCCGAGCGGTTCCTGATGAACTTCGGTGTCGTCGCGACGGCGGACCGGTACAGCGCACGCCGTCAGGCGTTCCGGCACGAGGCGACGGTCGTGGTGAGCAGCAGTGGCCAGGTCATCGTGGCTGAGGGCGACGAGGACATCTACACCTACAACCTGATGTCCACCAGCCGGCAGCCGCGCGAGCTGGTGTACCGCGAGGGGGACCCGCACACGTTCACGTGCACCAGCTGGACCAACGAGCGCCTTCGCGAGCTGCTCAGCTTCATGGACGTGTCGAGATTCGACTTCAGCAACCTGTCCGGGACGCCCGCGGCCGGGGCGCTCATCGCCGGGAAGACCGGCGCGCGCATCGAACTGCGGCCGTCGCAGTTGCACGATGTGGTCGACGTTCTGCTGCTGGACATCGCCAGTGATCGGGCCGCAGTCATCGTGGACCTCACCGGCGAAGTGATCGACGTCGCCGCGATCTTCGGCGACCCCGATCCACTCGCCACCATGCCGCCCTTCATCGCGGGCAGCCCGGCCGCGGTGGAGCAGATCCTGGCGGCCCGAGTCGCCGGGCGGTGACGACGTCTGCGGGAGATCGGGGGTGCCGGCCGGTTGTCGGGCGCGGTGTCCGGCAACCGGCGGCAATCACCCCTGACTCGATGATTCGATGGCGAACACATCGTATTCGGCGTGGGTAAATTGGCCGGGATAACATCCGACCGTCTGAATTCGCCGTGTTCTTGGCCCATGATACGATTCGCTCGCTCTCCGGACGGCTGATCCTCCGGCAGTCCGGTGACGACCTGCCATTGTGGCCGAGTTGAGGAGATCTTTTGTCACCACATGCGGTTGCGAAGCTGCCGGATGAGTTCCGATCTGATATTCAGAAGATCTGGGACTATCACAATATGCAGCACAGTCCGCGCGCGACCGATGTGTGTATCGGGCTGGGAAGTCACGATCTCGGTGTCGCTATCTGGGCTGCTGAACTTTACCGGCAAGGCTTGTTTCCGCTGATTGTCTTCACCGGGGCGAACGCTCCTACCACGATCGAGCGCTTCCCGCGGGGCGAGGCGGTGCATTACGGCGAGCATGCGGTGAGTCTCGGTGTTCCGGAAGAGGCGATCCTGCTCGAGACGAAGGCCACGAACACCGGAGAGAACCTCATGCTCTCCCGGGAGCTCCTGGCCGATCGTGGCATCAAGGTGGGTTCGGTAACCTTGATCTCCCGGCCGTACCAACAACGACGTGCGTTCGCCACCTGCGGCAAGTTGTGGCCGGAGGTCGACGTGGTGTGCACGTCCCGGCCGTTGTCACTCGACGACTATGTCGAGAGCATCGGCGACGCCGACCGGGTCATCAACATGCTGGTCGGGGACACGCAGCGCATCACCGAATACGCGCGCCGGGGTTTCGCCACCGAACAGGAGGTCCCCGACGAGGTGCGCATCGCCTACGAGCGGTTGGTCACCGCCGGGTTCACGACACGCCTGCTGTGATCGGTCTACCCCGTCGGTTGTCCCGGAGGAGGCAGCAGGGCTTGCCCGGCCGGGTCGGCGTAGACCGTGCGGGTGCCGAAAACCTCATCCGCCCTGCTCAAGACCTTTTTGATCACCGTCGCGCGTAGGCGGGTCCGGAGCAGTTGATTCAGTTGGAGTAGGTCATGGGTGATCTGCTGGAGCGTGATGCCGTCTGTACCGTGCCAAAACCCCGTACATGGCCGTGAGCTGGCACTTCGAAGATCTAGTCAGGCTGCCCGAACCGATCACCGAGCCCGCCGCGCAGACACAGCTCAATGCCCGTCGGCACGACCGCCTCCGCGGAGGCCTCCACGAATACGAGCAGGCCGCCTGACCGCCAGGATGGCATCCGCAGTAACGACTCATGGCCGGCCGGGCAGAAGTCCCGCTTCTACGCCAACGCATGTATCCGACGCTTGCGGCATGCATTAGGCGCCATCCTCCTGAGCTGGGCGAAGAACGAGACACCGCCAGCACCAGCGGCGCGGAAGGCCGCTGCGATCTCCGTACAGACGGCACCGGTAGGGGTCAACGGCGCCGACGTTGTCGGATCGGGGACCTTCGTCAGCCGTCTCCGCAGCTCAATGTCGCAACACCGACAGCCCGGGCAAGAATGCGAGGGCGGCACGTCGGGTGCATACTCGCACCTCATCTTGAACTTGCCTGGCGGGCGGTCCGTCCGCACCGAGGGTCGACGGTGCATCGCTTCGTGCCAATGACGGGCTGAGCTGAACCGTCGATGCGGAATTCCGCGTGACACCTGTAGCTGCGATAAGGGAGCGCCGTCCGTGGCGTCCGGCGGACGACGGCATGCGTGTCAGATTGATGTCTACCGTTGGCCGGACACCTAGGACACCGTGGTTGGGGTAGCGTCGCGGCACCACTACTTGCGCCTGTAGGGAGGAGCGAGGGTTGGAGGAGCCAGCACTACGATGGCATCGACTTGTCGGACCGTGGGCCTTGCCTCGTGGCCGGATGCTGGGTGATGGCCTTGATCGCGGTCATCGAGGTTCTTGCCCGGAGCGTGATCAAGCTGCCGGCGATCAACTCGGTGGCTGTCTTCCTTTTCTTGGCCAGGTCGGGCCTCGACGCTGCGAGCGGTCTGCGCCCAGGAATCGTATATGCGAGCGTAGTTTAGTCGGGTACATCTTTCCGAAAAGACGTCCACGCATGGATATGATTAATCGGCGACTAGCTCAGCTCGCGAAATCGAGCTATGTCTCCGAGAACGCCATCAAAGGTGCTGGCATAACCTGCAGGTACATTGGCAAGCGCGCGGTGGTGACGGCGGAATGGTGAAATCCTCGGCCAAGTCTTCGCGGACTAGCGGGTTCGCGCTGGCGATGTTCTTCATAACAACGGTGATCGAGCTGTTCGCAGTCGCCATTGCCAGCGCCGGGTTCGATGAAGTTGCGGATGCCTCGCCATTCGGAAGATCCGGGACCATAGTGGTGGCCGCCATTGCCGCGGGAGTAGCGGTCATTGGGTCGATCGTTGCTTGGCGGGGTTCTACCGGCGTGCTGCGTGGGATCACGGCCACCATCGTGTTCATCGCTGTCGGGGTCGTTGCGCTGATGGCGTTGTACTTCGTGATCGCAGGCGGAACGCCGATCATCCTTGCGTTCTTGCTCGCGCATGCCGCCTTCTCGCTCGGGATGATCGGTCGAGCCGTGCTGCAGCCCGCACCGGCCGGGGCGAGGAGCTGAGCACGATGCAACCGGACATGATGCGACGTCTACAGCAACTGCAGCAGCAGGCGGCTCAGCTTGGGCAGCTCGCCCGCGACCTGGCCGCAGCGACCCCGCAGCAGGCGGAAGGGCAGGACCGGACCGGATGGGTCCGGATCACTCTCGATGCGAGCGGCCTGCCCACGGAGATCCGCATTCGCGACGGCTGGCAGCAACGCCTTGAACCCGAGCGGCTCGGGGCGGCCGTGCTGGAAGCCAACACCGACGCCGTGCAGCGCGCGATGCAGACGTGGACGGAGCGGCTGGACGACGGCAACTGGTGGAGACACCGTGCCGATGCGGACGAAGCCGTCGACAACGATCCCGAGCCTGTCATTGCCAATCCGGACGACCTTCCGCATGGGCAAGAACGCGAGAGCACCGACCTCGCGGAACAGGCCCTGGCCACACTGCAAGCAGCGCAGCAACAACGGGCAGATCTCCCGCCTTCGGCGGATGGAACCGACGACGGACGGCACGTCACTGTGCGCCTCGAGGCCGGCGGCATGGCCGAGTGCCTGATCGAACCAAGATGGGCGGCGCAGCGCGACGGCGCGACCATCAGCGCTGCGCTGTCCACGGCGGTTCGGCGCGCCGCAGTCAAGCGCTCGGCGGAATCCGCACCCAGCGCAGAGATCGACACCCTCGTCGGGGACGCACTCGCCACCCTCGCGGCCCTGACCATCCCCACCAGCACAGGCGGCGACCGATGACGCACCCTCCAAGCGCAGAGCAGGTAGCAGTTGCCACCAACGCCCTACGCAGCGAAGCCGGCGAGTGGGACACGCAAAGCACGGCGATGGGCGCGCTGAGCACCAAGGTCGCCGGAATGGAGTTCGGCAGGCTCGAGGCAGGGCTCTTTCAGATGATGGTCGGCCCATACAACGATGTCATTCACGCTGTCGCAGCCCGCGGCAAGGAAGGCGCTACCGCGATGACCGAGATCGCCGACACGCTGCGCAGCGTCGCCGACACCTACGACGCCGAGGACAAGGCCGCGATGCACCGGATCAAGAACGTCTACTAACGGGGAGTGCCGACCATGTTCAGCCAAGCTCAGTACGAGGCCGTCATCGCCGAGATCGAAAGCGGGATGAAGTCGTTCGGGACCAACCTGGACAAACTCATCCCTGCTGCCCAGGGCGCGACGAACCACTGGTACATCACTCCGCCCGTGGCAGACGCCATCAACTGGCTCGCTGAGAAGTCCGTCGAGGTCGGCAAGGCCATCCTGAACTGGTTCGTCGACCTCCTCAAAGGTGCGGTCGCCCCGATCTACATGTTCATCGACTCGTGGAACTGGATGGACATCAGGGGCAAGGCCAACGCCGTTTCTACCGACCTGACCACGCAGCACCTCGTCGTTGATGACTCCGACTGGTCCGGTAAGGCCCGAGACGCCTATCTCAACGCGGCCGGCGCGCAGTCGGGCGCCGCTGGACGGATCGGCTCCATCGCCGGGAGCACGTCGCTCAACCTGCTCGCCTGCGCCAGCGCGGGGCTTGGGTTCTACATCGTGCTCGCCGGTGTGCTGGTCAAACTGATCGCAGCCACCGTTACCGCCATCGCTGCGTTCGGCTCAGCGGTCTTCTCGTGGGTCGGCGCAGGCATCGTCTTGGAAGAAGCGGGTGTCAATAGCGGCATCATCGTCGCGGCCGTTTCCACCTTGGCGCTGTTCCTTGGCGCTCAAGCCACCGCCATGATCACGATGCATGGCGACGCAGTCGACCCCACGTCGTTCCCCGAGGGCGTCTGGCCGAAGGCCAACAGCGGCCAGTACAGCGACGCGACCGTCAAGGACGGCGACGCCGACTGGTCGCTCAAGAACGACTAGCGATCGGGTAGCGGTCTGGCCCGAGTGGCTCATGAGAAGCGTTCGGATCTCGGGTGCTCTGCTCGGCGAGCCGGGTTCGCACCACCATCGCCAGAACTGAGGTACGTGAGTGACGGTATGGCGCTGCTCGTTGGCAGGGGTGATCGCGACGCGTTCGGTGCGGCTCAGTCGTTCCAGGCGGTTGCGCTGAGGATGGCGCTGTCTGATCTACCTGGCGTCATGGTCAAACCCGACCCGGGCCGGAAGCCACGAACTCCTGACATGCATCCTTCGGGTGACCCGAAGCGTCTGCACGAACCGGTCAACTTTCCGGATGGTTGGCCGCCAACCAGACCGTTATGGGCGGTTGGGCATCCCACACCATCGGGGCGTGAAGACGTAGCGTACTTCGATCGCGGCAGGACGTGGTTGGCTGAGGTGCGTGCTCAAGGTTGTTGAAGGAGACACGGTCCCCTCGGGCGGGCAGCGACAGCCTCACGGTCGGAACGACTTACGGGAACGGATGAGTGATATGACAGCGGCAGCGTCTGCGGCCGAGCCGATTGATCTGAGTAATCCGATCGTCAACTCGCCGTACGAGCCTCCGGAGTGGCACTTCGAGATTGGCCCGCACGGACCTACCGGCAAGCTGCTCGCGGGACGCCGGCGTAGCGAGTCCTATATTCCCGTGCCGCCCAGTCGCAAGGGGCGCAAGCCGGAGGCTGTGCAGGAAGCGTTCGACTTCGATATCACGGGTGAGCGCCGGGAGGTCAACAGCCTCATCAATGACATCCGGCTTGCCGTGGAACGCTGGCGGGCAAACAACTGGAACGGCGTAACTCCGTACAGCCGGAAGCTGCTTGAGCACTGGGCGCCCGGGCCGCATCGCGACGATCCGGTCCTGTACTGCCAGCGCGAGGCCGTGGAGACCGCGATCTTCCTGGCTGAGGTGGCAGGCCGGTACGGCACGCCGGACTTCCGACGCCGGCTGGAGCCGGAGAATCGAATGCACAACGCCGGGCTTCCACGTGTCGCTCTGAAGATGGCGACCGGCAGCGGCAAGACGGTTGTCATGGCGATGCTGATTGCCTGGCAGACGATCAACAAGGTGATGGCCCCGCGCGATGCGCGGTTCGCCAAGCGGTTCCTCGTCGTTGCGCCCGGCATCACGATCCGGGACCGGCTCGGGGTGCTACTCCCCGAACGGGACGACAACTACTACGCCGTACGCGACCTCGTCCCGCGGGACCTGTGGGAGATCGTGCTCCAGGCCCGGATCCACATCGTCAACTACCACACGTTCCTGCCCCGCGACGCTAAAGAGATCCAGGGGGTCAACAGCAACACCCGCAAACTGCTGCGAGGCGACAAGAAGGTAGGGGACGCCGACGCGTTCCGGGAAACACCCGAGATGGTCGCCGATCGGGTCTTGCGCGAGTTGGGCTCTGCGGAGGGTGGCCTGGTCGTCCTCAACGACGAGGCCCATCACTGCTACCAGGACAAGTTGCTGGAGCACCCGGACGACGCCGCGGAGAAAGAAGACAAGGACCGCAACCAGGAAGCCCGGGTGTGGTTCCGCGGTGTGCTCGACGTCGCACGCAAGGCCAACATCAAGTCGATCTATGACCTGTCGGCCACCCCCTACTACCTCAAGGGCTCCGGCTACAACGAGGGCCACATCTTCCCGTGGGTGGTCAGCGACTTCTCCCTAATGGACGCGATCGAGTCGGGCATTGTCAAGATCCCGCGCATCCCGGTGGACGACGACGCGGCCGGCCAACAGCCCGTCTACCTCAACCTCTGGGACAACATCCAGCCGCCCCTACCCAAGCGGAGAACGACCAAGGGTGCGGACGCCGCGCAGGGATGGGTCATGCCCGCGACGCTGGAGGGTGCGCTCCGCAGCCTGTATCGCAGCTACGAGCAGAACCATCAACGGTACGAGGAGACCCTTGCCAGGCAGGGAGAACCGCCGCCAGTGCTGATCGTCGTCTGCCCCAACACTGTTGTGTCAAAGCTCGTCTTCGACTGGATCGCCGGCCGCGAGGTGGAAGGACCCGACGGTACGACGCGGCTCGCCGACGGCAACCTGAAGTTGCTGAGGAATGTCGAGGACGGTGTCTGGACCACCCGCCAGCGCACCATTCTGGTCGACTCGGTGGCACTGGAGTCCGGCGAGCCGCTGGGCGCCGACTTCCGCAAGGATGCCGCCCGCGAGATCGAGGCGTTCAAGCAGGCATATCGGCTGCGCAACCCGGGCGCAGACGTGGAGAAGCTCAACGACACCGACCTGCTCCGCGAGGCGATGAACACCATCGGCAAGAAGGGCAAGCTGGGCGAGAACATCCGCTGCGTGGTTTCGGTAGCCATGCTGACCGAGGGCTGGGACGCCAACACCGTCACCCACATCCTCGGCGTACGGCCGTTCCGCAGCCAGCTCCTGTGCGAGCAGGTAGTGGGCCGCGGGCTGCGCCGGCGCAATTACGCGGTCAATCAGGAAACTGGGCGGTTCGACCCGGAGTACGCCGAGGTCTACGGCGTGCCGTTCGCGTTCATCCCGGACGACAACCGATCCATCGCCAAGCCAACACCCACCCGTCCTGCGGTCGAGGTGTACGCCGTCCCCGATCGGTACGACCTCGCCATCAACTTCCCCAAGCTGGAGGGGTACCGCGTCGAACTGCCGGAAGGCCCGATCCACGCAGCCTTCTCCGACAAGTCCCGGCTGCACCTCGCCCAGGACACTGTCGCCTTGTGGGTGGACAACCGCGGCGTCATCGGTGACTCGGAAGAGATTGACCTGGATGACCTGCGCGCCGCCCGCGAACAGCAGGTCGCATACGCACTCGCCAAGCGACTCATGCAGGACGAACGATTCCTGGCCGACCGGGCAGGCTACGCGCCGCCGTGGCAGTTCCGCCCGGTCGTCGAAATCTGCCGCAAATGGCTCCGCGACCACGTCACCACCGACCCGGGCGTGCCGAAGGGCTACCTGCTGCTGGCCCAGGCCGGGGCGACTGCGGCGGAGAAGATATACGACGCGATCGTGCGCCAGCCTGAGAACCGCACGCCAATCCTCATGCCCGTCCTGCGGCGCTTCGGCTCCGAGGGATCTACTGACAACGTGCGCTTCGTTACGCGGAAAGCCGTCATGTCACCCTCGCCGACGAAGTCGCATCTTAGTGAGGTCGTCCTCGACGGGCAGCGCGGCAACTCCTGGGAGGAGGGCCTCGCCGAAATCCTGGAAATCGACAAGCGGGTTCATTCGTACGTCAAAAACGAACGGCTCGACTTCACCATCCCGTACGTTCACCAGGGGCGGTCGCACGACTACGTCCCGGATTTCCTGGTGCGGCTCGTGCGTCTGGAGGGCGACGTCGAACGGACGCTGATCGTCGAGGTCTCCGGCGGGCAGAAGTCGCCGGGGCCAACCGCGGCCAAGGCCGAAACAGCGCGGAACCAGTGGTGCGTCGCGGTGAACAACCAGGGCGGGTACGGGCGATGGGGTTACATCGAAGTCCACCACCCGATGCAATTCCGGGAAATGCTCCACGACGCCATC
>Ga0307509_10012071_pt1 | contig 10367 bp, 11 predicted proteins | sample 10_EM_MG_FD_202245 | JGI IMG/M metagenome (GOLD analysis project Ga0307509, IMG submission 202245) | Populus trichocarpa ectomycorrhiza microbial communities from riparian zone in the Pacific Northwest, United States - 10_EM | ecosystem: Host-associated > Plants > Roots > Unclassified | place...
CTCGGCTCCATTTGACAGCCAACAAACGACTGGACTAATATCCGCACAGTCCGTGTCCGAGCGCCCTACCGTCAGCGTGTCCCCTACTAGTGATCACACGCAGAGTTCCGCATCCGTTTGGTCAAAGCGTGTCTCGTTCTGGACCGCTGGCAGAGCCATTGAACCCAAGTACGCATACTGCACCTCGCCAAACTGACAATACACTACGAATGCGAAGTCAAGCACGGCAGACTATCGACTAAACTTCTTCAGGGGGTCGTGTTTCTTCCGACCACCTCTCATGCTCTTCCCTCCCCGCCCTCTTCCCCTCCCCCGACCTCTTGCACCGTCTTTTCGGAAAGCGGCGAACCCGACATTATCTTGCGGCGCAGGTCCAGGCTCTCCGCCATCTGGTGTTGAGACGGGCTTGATCTGCGGTAGCAGGTACTTCGGCACATGTTTCATGTGCGGTTGTACCCTCGTAGGATGTAGCGGTTTGTCGTGGCGAAGATAATCTAGGTCGAGCGGGTTATCCTCGAAATGGGCCTATTCCCCGGATCTCAGCTGCAAGGTGACGAGAAATGGTCGAAACAAAAACCGAACCTTCAACTTATCCGAATTCAAAATCTCGGCTTTCAGTTCCTTGATCCTCGCCTCCTTGATCGCACTCCTCGTGACAGCCCTCAGGGCGTCTTCCATTCGATACCTAAAGGCTTCGACTTGCTTCATATCGAATTGATATTCCTTCACCTTGCTTCCCTTTGCCGCTTGTTCCTTCTCGATTTGTGCGAACACAGCCCCGTCGTTCTTTGCGCTTGGTAGACCACCCACGACTTTGTTCTTGCCCCATTGATCAGAGGGTACGACAAAGGAAAGCGCCATCCCTGACCGGCCGGCTCGAGCAGTCCGCCCGACGCGGTGAGTATACGCCCGTGATGAGGAAGGAAGATCGAAGTTCAAGACGCAGGATACATCAACGAAATCCACACCCCGTGTCACGCCGTATTCCTTGTCTCCTCCCTTCCGGTCTTTTCGTTTTCGGGATGATCCAGGTGCTGGCGGAGATCTTTTTCGTTTTTGCGAAGTTGATGTCGACGACTCCGCGACCTCCCGCTGGGTTGACGTCACTTTGAGAGCATTTGTCATTCAATCAAAGGGGGCAATGGAGAACACGCACGCTCCTCCTTCTCAACCTCCTCTACTTCGTTGTCGGTATCGCGTTCAGCAGTGGCAGCACTCTCATCTGACGCAATGATGTACTCGTACACCCCTTTGTTAAATTCCTGCACTGTGTGGTACCTGCGAGGGTTGAGACACGTGTAAAAGCCGCCTGAGTTTGAACCAACCTTGAATTGAGGGGCAGTTCCGAGTTCAAAACACAACTTTTGATCGAGAATTGCTCCAAGAACAATTTGAGGCGATAACACCTTTCGACGTCGTTGACGAAGACTAGGCACTTTCCCCTGATAAGCTTCAATTTCAGGATGACGTACGTCAACAGGAACTTGTCGACTTCTGAACACCGAACGGAGTATTGTGTCAACATTTTCAGCTCGTCCTCGCCCTCTTCGAGTTTCAATATTACCTGACAGACAGTTTAGTACGATCCCGGCAGATAAGAAGGCTTGGTGCTCACTGGATTCCGTAGAGTCAATCCCTTGAGTGCCTCGACGTCCTCGGTCATCGTAGCGCTCATGAGGTAGGATTGAAACACTTTTGGAAGGTAGTGACCACTAAATATATGACGGATGTCTTCGTCGTGGCCATAAGAGAATATCAGGTCCGCCTCATCGATAGCTAACGACTCTAGGGATTTGAGGGAGATGGTCTATAATAAAATCAGCGCGGAAGGCTATGGGGTGACTGCGAGTTTGTACTTTAGCCTGTAGGAGAGACAGGATTCGTGAGGGAGTCGCGACGACAACATCGGGTTTCTCCGACATGATCATTCTGGATGATTTTGGAGTTTAGTTCGCAGAACGGAGGGCCGTGTGGAGAGAGGGGGACCTTTGTAGGTGTGCGGTAGTCCCGGAGGCAGCGTTCGCGAGCGTGACCTCTTGGTCCAAATACGCGGTCAATTGTTTGAGATGTTGCATGACTTGTTCAGCAAGCTCCTTCGTAGGTACAAGAACAAGTCCCCTCGTAGCCCTAAGGTCATCGCTTGTACCCTATCAAATACAACCTCAGCCGTCAGTCCCCACGAAATCAAATGTGCGGGCAGAGTCGCACCCACAGCTGACTTCACATTCAAGATCTTCTGAACTAGCGGTACGCAATAGGCCGCCGTCTTTCCGGACCCCGTACGAGCCCTAGCGAGAATATCTCTGTTCTCCAGCGCGAGTGGGATGGATTTGGCCTGGATCAAAGTGGGATGGGCGAACCCCATGTCGGCCAAAGCTCGTAGAACCCTTGCGTCGAGCAAATGTGAAAAAGACCCGAAGCTGGTCTCGGACTCCACCAGAGATTCGTCGGCCATTATTCAGGGATATGTCTGGCCTGGAGCGCCAGGAGGGTGCGGAGGTTTACTGGAGAAGCGGAAGGGGGGTGAAAACAGACCGTCGGAGATTTCCGACGCAAACTTTGATCTCGATCACTTCCCTTGGCGAGTTCACCACCGAACTTCGGGTTACAGAGATGTACCCTTACACTCAGCTGCACCTCGGCGAGACCAGGAGTGTGGCTATTGTGGGCCCATATTTCCTCGTCCTGGGATCGGGGTACGTTATCGTCTGCAACTTCTAACGGAGGTTGCCTGATATCGAACTTGGATTTAGAACCGGGAAACTCGAGGGGTCGACGACGAATCTTGACGAGAAAAGCGCGACAGACCTTCTAAACTCCGGCCCAATCCGTTTCTCGGCAGTCGACGCAGAGTTCAAGCACCTCGTCACGGTTGGAGACGACAAGAAGCTAAAAGTGTGGGAGTTGGATGGGCCGAAGCTCCGGAGCCAACGGTTCGCTCTCCTGTCCGCATTCACCAACCTACCAGATATTGATCCTCGAGCAACATAACAGGGAGCTTCCAAAACGGCCGACTTCGTTAAGGCTCACGAAGGATGGCCAAACGATCCTCGTCTCCGATAAATTCGGTGATGTATTCAGGTGGGGGTCACATCCTACTGGTTCCCAGATCGAACCTTGACTCTCTTCCAGCTATTCCCTTCACCCAAACCCTTCCACGGAAGGCCCGACTCCCGCCAAACGATCACGTGACTCACTCTCGGCCCACCAGAATCCTTCCGGAGGCTCGCTCGTCCTAGGACACGTTTCCCTGTTGACAAACTTCACCCTAACGCCTGATGAAAGGTATATCGTTACCGCCGATCGTGATGAACATGTTCGCGTGAGTTGGTACCCGCAAGGGTTTAACATTGAGATGTTTTGCTTGGGCCACAAAAAGTATGTCCTATTTCACGTCACACTGTCGTTTGAGCGGGGTATGCATGGGTGTAGACTGACACCTCAGGTTCGTTTCCGCGCTCCATATTCCAGCTTTCGATCATTCGACCCTCGTTTCTGGTGGAGGAGACCCCATACTGAAGGTATGGGATTGGATGACGGGCGAAGAGAAGTACGATATCCTTATCCAAGAGGCCGTTAACCCCTTCATCGTCGTGAAAGGGAAGAAACGACGGTGGTTCGAAGAAACAGAAATGGGCGATGAGAACTCGACCGTCCGTACGAAGAAGAAAGGCCGAAAGGGAAAAGGCAAGGGGAAAGCGAAGGAAACGTCAGAACAAGAAGAGGACATGGAAGAGGCTGACGATGGCGGTACCCCAGTACCAGAGAACGCACCAGAGGATGGTTTACGGGAAAGTATTAGACCGGAGGTCGAGGAACTAGTTCTGGCAATTCACAAGATCGACTCTTTTGAAACGGTGCGGGGAAAACACCTTGTTTTCAGCGCAGTCGGGTATGTCATCCGCTCCCCTTCCCTGCTTCGCTTACGTTCTACCCAAAGTTGCACATCTCTGTTTGCTTGCCCTTTCCCTTCACAGGGTGACCATTCTGCTCCAACTATTCGACCTTTCGACTTTCACAAGCCTGTGATTGATTTCCACGCCCACGCTTCACTTTTTTGGGTTTTGGTGGACGACGGGTGGGGTGAAGAGAGTGCGAAATCGGACCCGTTACAATGCGTCAAGTGGTTTGATGGCCTACAGGAGGTGAGTCGCTGCGAATCAAGGTCCGAAACAAACCTAAACGTCACTCTTGCAGTTTAATGCAATAGACCCTGAGGAGGCCCCCCCTCTGCTCCACGCTCTCAACTCTGAGCACCGGCTTTCAGGTAAGATTCCCGATGATCTCGCTTTCCCCGGCGTGAGGTTGAGGCGCCTCTTGCAGCGCCTCCGGATCAACGCAAACGCCTAGACCTCTACGCAGCCCTCTCCTGGCTTCCAAAGAACATCGATCTGACCCGTGATCCCATGAGGGACGATGTATTGGCTGACGCAGAGTCTGGGACTCCGGAGGAGTTGTCGATCAGACAACAAGGAAGGCTGAGACACAAAAAGGCTCTGATCGCGAAAAAATCAGGGGGGTCTGGACCCGGTACACCGGGCGAAGAGCGGGAACCAAAGAAAGTCAAGCAAGACCACCTGGTCGACGAAGATGAGATGGATGAAGAGTAGTTTGGTAGGGGAGTGGGGGGTATCATTGGTATCAATTTTATGAATGTGATTTGTTACGATGTACAAGGATTGAAGCTACGGTTTATCGGATCGTTGGTGGCTGAGATGGAAACTTGTGCGGAACAGGGAAGAGAGGAAGTGCCTGGTTTTACAACATTTTTAACCTGTCCGAGTCGTGCCCAAACTAAAGGTGAAAACCAAGAAGTGGGAGGACGTGGAGGGAGCGGAAACAACACTACATACAGGCCAGACAGGAAACGATAGCAGAGGGGAAAACGATGGGTAGAACGGGGGCGCAGAACCCGAACCAAATGGAGTAAAACGGGGAATAAACAGGAGGCAGCTCGTCTAAAGGTGATAAGGTGGACACGACCGTATCATGAATCGTCGTGGGTCGTGGTTATAGATACAGACCAGCCAGGCGGGGAAATTCCGGTCAAAACTATGGTGTGGACTTACTTCCACCTTGGTTCGCCGGACCTCTAATACCTTTTTGCGTTACTTTCTTTAACAATCCTCGCTGAGGCAAGGGACCCCAAGCAAGCGATTCCGGCGAGGACCAAAACCCACGTATTACCGCCGAGGAATTTCTTATCTACGGAAACCGCGAAGGTGGAGTTGGAGAATGCCGGGCTGAAAGTCCTGGCAAGGCACATAGACATTTGAACCAAACCGTTTGTAGCTCCCAAAGAGGACGGGTTGGGAGATCCCTCTTTCGCAAGAACAATGCTGAAACTATGGGAATCGTGGAAAAAACCGTGGTCAGAGGTCTGAAGCGTTGTATGGGGCTAAGTGACTCACGCATAAGCGAGGCACGTTAACCGGGAAACAAACATCACCAAGGCGATCCCGGACCAAACCATCGCACGAGCATGTGGCAAGATCTCGCCGGACTCATCCCTCCCATTCCTCAAAATGAGGTTTAAGAACGGAAGGACAACGAACGGGAAAAACCAGAAGGACATGCAGATATGATACATCTTTGCGCAGCTAAACCTCCGAAGGAGGACAGGGGTGATGAATAGCTGGACGAAGCAGGAAAGGCAACCAGCGATGGACAGGGAGTAACCGATTTGGGAAGCCTGGAATTCAAGGGTGGGTCAGATGAACATCCGGATATTTTTGAGATCCGGCACGTACACTAAAGGCTAGCCCTCCGACGTCGATGGGAGTGTAAGCAAACAGCACGAAAACAGTATCAAAGGCAGCAGAAACGAAAGCGAGAGCGAAGCCAGAGAGGATCAAGGACCGCAGGAACGGAATGGCAAATAGTTGGCGGACGGATAGCGGGGCAGCAGCTGGGGGTACGGATACCGATCCGTAGGACTTTGCCTTCTTGAGTTGTTTTGGTTCCTGGGCCTTCTTTGATGGATGAGTCTAAGTATTTGATGGGTTCGTGAGTAAGCCACGCCACAGAAGGCAGATAGCGAAGAAACTCCGAACCTCCTCCAACAGGAAATAAGCCAACGTGGAGCCAACTGCGGAAAAGGCAGCAGCAACCAGGCAGGGCATAAGATACGGGTACTGACGAAACAGAGGGATATCGAGCGACGGAAACTTGTCGGCGGGGTTACTGAACGTCCCTCCGAGCATGGGGCCGATGATGGCACCAAGTGGCCAACAGAGTGCGTAGATCGGCAATGTGACGGCTTGATTGGTCGGATCGGAGAGTTCTGAAAGGACGCTGTGAACGACCGCGATATTTCCTGTTCGCAATTACGCCATTATTCAGTAATATCGGGATGCAGGGGCGCAGTACTAACCAGCGAAGAAACCATGTAAACTTCTCGTGATGAGCATATAGGCTAGGTTGCGGGAAAATCCAAAGAGCAAGGTCATGAGGCCCATGCCGATGGAACCAAGGAGGAGGACTGGACGCCGGCCAATGATATCTGATAGTTTAGCCCAGTGGTAAATGGACATCAGTTGGACGATGGCGAACACGCTCTCCTGCCGATGATTGGACAAGATATCAATCGTGGGTATAGGAGGAAACCCAGGTCAACTAACGACTCACCACCAGTCCGCTGACGAAACCGACCTTGGAGGGGTCGTCAATCAACTTTAGCTTGACCACCATCTCGTTGATGTAGGGAAACAGCTGGGTGAAGCCAATGGGTTCGAGCAAACGAACGAGACAGAGAGCCGCCAGCTGAAGTTTGGGAATAGGGGTCATCTTGACAGGCTTGGACACCTGTCCCTCGACGAAGTTTTGGTCTGCGTTGGACCGCAGAGCGGTGGACTCATTGAAGACGGGGATACACTCGTCCACGCATCCCAGGCCAGAGACGCCCCCTGCTGAACTGTCGTCTTGGAGGGTCACCGACGAAGCAGAGGAGGCAGAAGGCGTGTGCATGGCGGCACGAGGACAAGAGAATCGATCAGCCAGGAGAGCTCGAGAGGGAATTTATAGCCCCAGGAAATTTTCTAGAGAGTCATCAGTGGGTGTCCTGGCACCGGTTTACGTCCTTTGCATCAGATTGGAGGGTGTAATTGGCCCGAAGCACAGGTCTACCATCTGGGTCATTGAAGAGGGGCGCCTACCGCTTGCTAACATGTAATGATCAAATTCTCGCGCTCGGATCACGTGAACTCTTGCTTCCCTCTCCCCAACCCTCCTCCTCCGTTGCCCACCCAAGAGGTCACCCGTAGATATCTTTCGCCTTTTGCTCCCTCCGACATGAATTTTAATGCCACAGATGACAACCTCGTGCTCGTCGCACCACGCCCCGTCCGCCTCGCCACCAGCTTCAACTCCCCTGTGTTCGCCACCAGGACGAACAATGCGGCTTTTAGAATGCTTTCCGCCACTCCGACCGAAGCTCTAGACCGTTTTAAGTTCGCGGATGACAACCAAGATACCAGGGATGACCAACCGGAGCAGACCGCTGCACGTATGTCTCCTCGGTAAGTTCCTGACGCAAGATCTGCATGATGAAACAATCTTAACGCCCGTTCCGATTATGACATCCATAGTGCGAGTCTGCCTTCAGAGGCCCTTGAAGAGTTCTTATCCATTTTACGGCCGTCCTCGTTCCGTTATCCGTCTCCCACATCTCCGATCTTGCGTCGTAGGAATAATGGAGCCATGATCCACTTTGACCGACAACAGTCCACTCGGAGGAGCGAAAACGCCTGGTCTCCCCAACCAGCTAGTCCAACCAAGACCGTCAGGACTCTGGCTCCGGAAGAATTCGCGTCGGCGGAACGTCTTGACTCCGATCACGACATGAGTAGCGTCACCTGGTACCCGTTCGACTGGCGAACTGGCGGCCCAAATCCCACGTACTCTCCCCTACGTAAGTGGCCATTCATCTAATCCCATCATATCGCTTTGTCTTCAATTTGTCGCTCTCTCGTCCGTCAATCCTTACCGCATCAATAGCGGCCAAAAATCCATTTATGGACTTTTCCACTCATTCGATTGTTCCAATCCTCTCCCTTCGCCTGTGATCGCTCGCCGTTTACTTTCCTGCTCAACGAAATCGACTCTAGATTCACCCGTGAACCGCGCGCATGCCCACAACCCGTTCGGAAAACGTCATTCTCAACAATCGATCGCATCAGAAAACAACGTAGACGTTGGCGCTCATCTCGGTTCATCCCCTTCTCCATCTCTCATGTTCACACGGATGGTATCAGTGTCGCCGCTGGAGTTGCCCCCTTTACCTCCCTCAACCTCTCCATCAGCTTCTTTGGTGTCTCTCTCTCCTGCGGCAGTTCCCTTACCCTCGCCCAGCCCGGACGAGGTCACGGAGCTAGACTCAGTCAATTGAATTCGATCTCCGCCCTCCTTTCCCGAAGGTGAAGTTCCGGTTGTTGTACGGTCGTGACGACGCCCCGCAATCGTTTCCTCATGATCGAGCTGCAACAAAGAGCCCGGGTGGCTTGCGCGCTTCCTATCCTACTCCCACTTTACCCCCGTCTTCGATCCACGCACCCTGTAAGTGACAACATGACCTCCCCCGCCTACCATCTACGTATTGTAAAACCCTGAACCCCTCCAACCCTACTCTATTCCCCTACGTAAATCTACCACATCGTGCTCCGTATAATCCCCTTTCCCCCGTTTCTTTTTCCGATGCACTTGTTTTCTGTTTTTTCTTTTTTGTTTTCCGTATCGGCCTTCCGTACACGTTTATCCTCTTCCTCGTTATATATCGAGCGCTCTCGAGCTTTGATGTCTTGTACACTTCGAAGACCACCTGACGATTTGCTTCTCCGTCTCCCTCACTCGACGCATTTCGTTTGTTTATTCCATCCCCGGACTCTACTTCTCCACTCCCCCCTTTTGAAAAGGTATTCTACAAGGACCACCATGTGATAATTGAACGATTTCCCCAATCTTACGGTTTGGGCTTGAAGCTTGAGTCCCACCAAGACGAGACGTGCCGTCTGTGCGTAAGGCCGCAAGCGGGGTCGTTATTTCGAGGAACTCGGCCCGAACGAAGCGCATCTGCTTTCGTTCCATTTCAGGTTCGCGCCCCCCGAACAGGACCCGAGCTCATTTGATCGGTCGCGGATCACTGTGCCGCTCGCTGAGAAGTAATCGGACCTACGCTATACTTATACTGGTACTGATCGAGCTTTGTTCGGGTGGGGGGGTTTTGGCCGTGAATCGTGGATTTTCATGGTCTAGGACTCTTTTGCCTGACCTTTCCGAGGCCACAGATCCCAAACATCTCGAGTTGCTGTGGACAGGATGTAGTGGCCAGTGGGTCGCGAAGACGATCCGAACTGTCAAATCCAAAAACCTTCAATCCACCAGTCTGCTGCATTCCCAGATAAGATCTAGAAAGCGGTTCATCAGGAATTACAGGACCTCGACCGCCTATTGGTCCAATTCTGGACTTCGCGCTTAATTTGTCCACGGTAAGTATCCGTGGTTGGGAAGGGAGGAAGAGTCTGAGAGGTGGTGTGCCGGGTTTTTTGCCGGAGCTACGGCTCGTCGAGCACCCTGTAACAATGTGGTATGGTGTTCCGTGCTCTGAATTACCGGAGGTTTCCGTCTGATTTGCAAAAGTACCACTTTGGAAGAGATGTTCTACAGGGCTCGTACCGCGCTCTCCAGATGCGAGGGCCTGCGGTCTTAATTTCTCACAGGCTGATATGAGCGATCTGGTTCGGAGTACCAGCAGCTAGGCAAATCAGCGTCAACGTTCTGGAAGGGTTGGAAGGTTTCCCCTTGAATGCTCACGAATGTTTGTGAGAACACCATCCAATCCCCACTCGTTGATCTTGGCGACAACCTGGCTGGCGGTGAAGGTCGGGTAAAGGCCATACACATATGCAGCGAGCCCGGCAACGATACAGGTAGGCTGAAATCACGATTAAAAAATCCCCGTGCGGAATCGGAACCCATAGCACCGACCGGGGTCATCCCAGTTAGAGTTTTTGTTTCTCCATCGTTCCTTTTCGTCCACGTCATTGACTGAGCGATGGAAGTTAAGAAAGATCTCACCATGTTGAGGTAATCTTTTGACCTTTCAGGGTATCAGCACAAGCTCAAATAGTTTCTGAGAGCACACGCACCTGGGGCATGGATGTCGACCACTGAACCGTAGTTTGAGTACAATGCATGGGCGTCAGTGATCGTGGTTGCCCCGACGGTTATTGCTTGTGTGACTCGACCGGGAGAGAAGTTTCTAGCGTCTTCGCTGTTTGAACCCGCTTTGATCTGGTGAGCCGTGAGGCTCATTTAATGTATGATGTACTCACCAGCGGTGACAACAACGATACCTGCGTTGAAAGCCTGAG
>Ga0307509_10012072_pt1 | contig 10366 bp, 10 predicted proteins | sample 10_EM_MG_FD_202245 | JGI IMG/M metagenome (GOLD analysis project Ga0307509, IMG submission 202245) | Populus trichocarpa ectomycorrhiza microbial communities from riparian zone in the Pacific Northwest, United States - 10_EM | ecosystem: Host-associated > Plants > Roots > Unclassified | place...
CGACCACAAGAGATGGGCAAAGCAAACGCCCAAGCCAAGGGCAACAAGGGCAAGGGCAAGGGCAAGGGCAAAGCGAAAGGGAACCCGAACCCCGTACGTGACGGTCCTCCCGAGTCCGCGCCTGCGTGCGAGCTGGCTGCTGGCAGGCACGGAGCTGATCATTGGGACGGTGACGATTTGCGCCACGCGTGGGCGGGGCACCTTTCACAGCCACACACAAACGGCGGCCACCAACCCCATCACTCTAACCAACAATATCATCATCCTCGCCACCATCGTCCCGATGGCCGCTCAGATGCGGGCTGGGACCAGGGTCGCTCCGACGCAGGCATGTCTGGTGGTGGTGGTGGTGGTGGTGGTCACGCCCACACGGGCCAGAAGCGCAGGGCGACGGCGATGGCGACGAATGGGACGACCGCTGACGATGGTGGCGGATGGGCGGCCAAGCGGCACAAGGGCAACTCGCGGCCATCAGGCCAGGGTGCAGGCGCAGGTGCAGGTGCAGGTGTAGGAGGCGCGGCCTTGCCGCATCCAGATTTTTGGCATCCCGATGGCTCCGTTATCGTCGAGGTCGGGAAGACCGGGTTCAAACTGCACCAATCGACGCTGCAGAAACACTCGGCCTACTTCGCCGATGCGTTCCGGAAGAAGGGAGGAGGTCATCAGGGCGGTAATCGGACGCAGCTCCCCGTCTACCGGGTTGACGAGACGACGGCAGAGGACTTTGCGAGTTTGTTGACGGTCATCGAAGAACCGATGTGCGTGTTTTTTTTCTGGTTCCTTCTTGAGCACCACCATACCGGGTAAGAGTTTACTGACGTTTTTTTTTTTTTGCCTTTTGTGGAATTGTGGAATCGTTAGGAAGTACGGAGAGGAGTCGCCCCCGATGCCCGTGCTGGCAGGCGTCCTTCGCGCCGCGCACGCTCTCTCATTCGACGCGCAACGCAAATGGGCCGAACGCATGCTCGGGCGCACCTGGTCCGCGACGCTCGACGCCCTCACGGCCAACCCGATGCCGCACGCGGCCGAGGCGCTAGCGTTCGCGCGCAGCTACGGTCTGCCGGGCGTGCAGAAGCGGGCCAGTTACGAGCTGCTGCGGGTGCCGACGTTCGGGCAGAGCGTCATCGCGGAGGCAAGCGCCAGCGCAGACGCGGGCGCATTGTCTCGCGCGGATTTGTTGAGGTTCTTGCACGCGCGAGAGCAGCTTGGTCTCGCGTGGGCCGAAGTCGCCGGCAAGGCGCCGACGGACTTTGCTTGTCCGCGCAGCACGCAGACGCAGATGCAGGTGCAGTCTGAGCGCGGCGGTAGTGCCAGTGCCGGTGGCGCCGGCGCCGGCGTCAGCTGTGCAGCTGCGAATGTGGATCGCGTACATGCTCGATGGGCCGAGCTGGTCCACTCGAGCGGGTTGTACGTGCAGCGGATGGTCGATCCGTTGATGGGCCTGCGGGACCTCGTGGGGATATCGTGGAAGGACGAGGGGTTCTGCAAGAAGTGTGTTTCTGCGCGGAGGAACGCGTGGGAGGAGTTGAGGAGGAAGTTGTGGGAAGACTTGGATGCGTGGTTGGAGCTGAACGTTGAGAAGGTTGATTGAGCAGAGGTGTGTGTGATGTGCCAACTTGTATGAGGGGATTCGTTTCTCATCGTCCGTTCTATTCTACCTTTCTCGAATGTGAATTCCTAGCTGAGCTATGTATCGTGGCTGCACGACGTTCTTCGGTTGCTGCACAACACTAGATCACTGGTACGGTGGACAGCCCCGCCGAGAGGGGGTAATCGACGCACGCTAAATGCACATTACATTACAGCTCTTGTGTACAAGCTGTCTTGTTCTGGCATAAGGGTCCCCAGCAGTGGTCTGCTTTAAAGAGGAGACTACTGTCACTGCGGACTCTTATGCAAGGAAGACAGTCCTGTCTGGACCCATATGGCATGAATATACAACATCGCATGTGCTAGATGAATAAACCTCACGGCGCTTTACATGTTCGCTTGCCCTCCTGCACCGCGGCCCGCTTTATCGTTATCGTCACCACGACTCACACCGCGGAAACCGGTCCAGCCGCTGGTCACCAGCGAACCATAACCCGATGTTGGCAGCGAATGAATCAATCGCCACCCAGTCAGAATCCCGACTCGGACCCACTTCCCTTCTGGAAAATCTATCGGAAAGTACATATGGTGGAACATCCCAGATTGTGTTCATTTTACGGATGGCTGACATGATTCAGCGACGGTGCGGATTCCTCTATCCGACCCTAACCACACTCGGCCTCAGAGTCAAACGGCTTGAAAGATACCAATTCACCGAAGGCACAGGCTTCCTGTGTCATTAGCTACACCACTTGTGGTTCTTCGGACGTTGTCCAGTCGGTCCAGACACGTGGAGGCTGCGTCTCCTGTAATGTGCCTCGCGCTTCTAGCGGACACGCGCTGGAGGGCTGTAGGCCTTGCCGCCGTCTCAAATACCGCGCGGCTCCATACCAGTCGCGGTACGCTCACCTTTCTGCGACGCATACTTTTCTTTACTTCCTAATTGTCCCCCGCGTCAAGCAGTTATCTGTCCTACCTTACTTTCAAGCGCTGAAACATGGGCACCCCGCAACGTAGGTCTCAAGTGTTATTATTGTCCTTAGCTTACGTTCGGTTCTCGCAGCCACCATCCATGAATGGAACGATATAATCTCTCGTTCTCGGAATAATCTCCACGTACTACCTCGATCCCACCCTATGCGCCCTTCCTTTCTCTATTTTTTGGGTTGTGGGCAGCTCCATCGCTATGAATTATCTCATCAGAACGAAGATCTAGACCAATGCATCCTTCAACTCACTCAAGCAATCCTCCTCCCACATCGGCCCTGGGCCGGACCCAAGATAAATATCGCCGTGATGTTCTTTTGGCTCGCGAAGGCCCTTCTTCGACGGTCCGAGAAGTCCAAGCAGCCCGACGGCGTCAATTCTGCTATTGACTACTTCCATTGGCTTCAAGATCATTCCCTTGAAGCATGTGATATCTCACGGAACGAAATGATGGTATCACTCGTAGAGGCATTTTCCATTCGGACTCGTTTAGGGTCCGGAGATAGGACGCAGGATATCGAAGACATGATCGCCCTCTGCGATGAACCCAAACAGCATGGCCCGGCGCACCTCACGAAAAGGGCCCTTTTTTTCCTGATCCTGGCTGTTACCGGTGATTCTTCTAACGGAATTTTAAACCCACCTTCAGACAAGTCTATCGAAAGCCTGCGTGGGGCGGGCATGCGCTGGCCAAGTTGTCTCGAATTTTCATTTGCACTTGCCACCTCTCTTACATATCGCTTCATTGAAACGTTCTCGGATGATGATTACAACGAGGCAGTTGCGATACTAAACAGAGTTATCGTTTCCTCGAGCCGTGAAGATAGCGCCGAGTCCGAGTCATGGTCGGATATGTCTTCAGCTTTGCTTACAACAGCTGCATGCCTTCGGTCGAGTGTGTATGGAAACCCAGAGTATGCAGAGGAAGCTATGTCCCACCTACACTCCCTTAGTCGCTCTTCGTCCGGTGATAGGCTTCGCTTCTACGCCGTCAGGACCATGGAACTTCTGGAAGGACAGCGCTTACGGCTTTTCGGTATCGGAAAATCCCCAGCCCATCAGGAGCCAGTTTTCCGTACCCCCAAAGTTGTTGACAGCTCACCATCGCCGTACCTGGATCCACCTAGAGGCGAAGTCCCAGAGTCGGGCGTTGTCATGAACGTTCGTTCGCCAGAGACATTGCGGGCGAGGATACACCTTCTCAACGAGCGCCTCTCAACGACCTCACCCGGGACACCCCTCTACCTAGACATCCTTGATCAACTAGTAGATTTGTATCAAACCAAGGTTTCCCTCACTGGTAACGCTACAGATATCAAAGAGGCTATCAAGTACTGTCGATTGTTACTTCATTCAACTCATTCAGGTGGTTTGTCTTCAACTTCTGCATCTATCTCCCTCGCCAGGCTACTTGGACGTGCGTTTGAGCGTACTCATAGAATCTGGGATATCAACGAATCGATTGGCTTACTGCGTGGTGTTATCAAATCCCCAATGGGACAGATTTTGTGCGATGCGGTATTCCCGGCATTGATTTCGTCTCTACTGAAACGCCACACATCGTCCCACGGCAACCAGTACATCCCTGACATGATAGAGACCTTCGATGAATATTTCCCCCTGGCAGCGGACAGCAGATACTCACCGCTTCCCAAACGACTCGAACACTCATGCATTTGGGCCAAGTTCTCTCGCGGTGCGGGTCGTCCCTCAGTCTCAACTGCGTATGAAAAGGCCATGTCATTGATGGAGGACCTCGTCATTTTTGCCCCAAATCTCCAATCACAACACACTACACTTGTCGCGAAGCTTGGGAAGGCCGGGCAGTTGCCGGTTGACTACGCATCCCATCTCATCCACATAAATCAACTCGAGCGGGCTATCGAGACCCTCGAACGAGGAAGGGCGCTATTGTGGTCCGAACTCCGTGGGTTTCGTACGTCAGTCGACCAGCTTTCTGCCGTCGATCCATTTTTGGCCCAAACATTCACGGCGATCAATCGAGACCTCGAGAGGCTGACCATGTCAGTCCTGCCAAGCGGGAAAACAGAGCTTGGTGGCACCGGATCAGGGGGCAGCGAAGGAGCTGACCCATTCAATCGTCTCCTATTGAAACAACGGAAACTTCTTGAAGGGCGTAACAGGCTCATTTCCCACATCAAAACCTTGCCCGGTTTCCACAATTTCTTGTCAGCTCCTTCATTTGACAACCTTCGTTCGGCGGCTTCATGTGGTCCAGTCATTCTCATTAACCACAGCGAATATCGTTCAGACATCCTCATCCTCCACCACTCCTCTCCATCTCTCATATCCACCTCCGAGGGCTTCTACAGTCGTGCGAGCGGGCTAAAGGGCCGACTGCTGAACGCACGAAAAAAATCGAGACTCGATCCAGAAGAATATGAGAGCACACTAGCTTCTGTTCTCACCGACCTCTATGAACTCGTTGGTCAACCTGTCATCGACAGACTCCACGAGTTGAATATACCAGAACAATCGCGGGTCTGGTGGTGTCCAACGTCCGTATTCTGTTCTCTTCCTCTCCACGCAATGGGACCCATTCCATCCGACGACGGCGTGAAACGGTACTTTTCTGACCTATATATCCCGTCGTACACGTCAACACTCTCCGCGCTCATCGAGTCTCGCAAGCCTGGTACACAACTGTCAAGGCGGCCCTCGTTGCTTCTAGTGGCACAGCCCGACGAGTCACTTCCAGGAGTAAGAGGAGAGATAAAGGTGATACAGGAGCTCGACATCAAGGTGGAACGCCTTGCCCGCAGAAATGCGACAAGCGCTGCAGTGATCGAGGGTCTCAAGCGTCACGAATTCGTTCATTTTGCTTGCCACGGTATCTTGGAGATCGGGAAGCCATTTGACGCATCATTCAAGCTCCACGGAGACGATCGCCTTACTCTACTCGACATCGTACATTCTCGATTACCCACTGCCGAATTCGCATTCCTCTCGGCTTGTCACACGGCCGAGCTGACCGAGGAAAGCATCGACGACGAAGGACTGCACCTCGCTGCAGCACTACAATACTGTGGATTCCAGAGTGTAGTTGGGACGATGTGGGCAATGGCGGACACTGACGGACGGGACGTGTCGCGCTGGTTCTATCAGTCGATGCTCTCTGAGGCTGGAGAAGAGGAGGTCCCGTATCACGAGAGATCTGCGAGGGCACTTCGAGACGCTGTGAGGGAGTTGCGGGACACGAAACACGTTCCCCTGGAGCGATGGGTGAACTTTGTTCATTATGGGGCATGAGGTGGAGTCATTTGTGAGTGGTTGAGTGTCTGTGGGTATAGCACCGATCCTTACTCGTTCCCATTCAGCCTGAGGTTGAGGTTGAGCGTCACGGCCGACCGCGGAATCCCGCGCGGACGGGAATATTGGTAACCACCTCGCCTCGTGTTGCCTTTGTCGCGAGCCTTGTGTCTGTCTCTCACCCCTCTATCCACGCACGTCAAGTCTGTTAATGCATATCTATTTCCTTACTTGGGCTCGCGGCCTTCGCAACTGACATTGCCGCCTCGCCCTCAACTCCACACACCCTCCCGCGACGCAGCTGCGCCCATGCTCTTCCGGTGTTGTCGTATCATTTCTGTTCATTGTTTCGACTCTTGTTACTATACTATTTGTGATCAGGCTTTCCTTACTTCCCGGATATCACGCCCTCCTCTCCTTTCGTCGCATTGCGCCTTTTGCGTCCCCCTCATCCCGCGACCCTGTTCCCCTCAGGACCCGATCCCTTTCTATAACTTTTCATAGTCTTGGTATGTCCTTGTTTTTTTACTACCCGGCATGCGCGTGTGATCGCTATATGACCACTTGTAGTTTACGATATCCTCTGTTATATATCAGTCCTGACTGTTGATCTTTGAGGTTGAACCCAATTGCGGCAATCCTACGGGTGCTCAACCCTACTGCGAATCCGGCCACAGGTTGGCGGCTTTGGTGCATCTAGTCCTGATGGGCATGTGCCCAGAGAATACCACAGTATGCACACCCCAACGACAACAACCGCCCTGGGCAGCCCCTCCGCGGGTTGGAAGAACTTATCACCGGTGGATAGGGACGCTTGAGTTGCAGGTGACCGACACGACGCAGGATGAGGTGAGCGTGCGGGTCATGGCGGTCACATCAAAGGGAAACCCGCGCACGTTTCTCTCATAGAACTTTTGTTAATCGAAGGGCTTGCATTCACGCACCCATCCAGATTTACATCCACGTGGCCTACCACTCGAGCATACAGACCCAGCAGTGTCAGTCCACGAGTTTCGAGATTGGGTCGAGAAGTCCAACCCCGTGATGATGCAGATCCGACCGGCTCCCGGGACGAATGACCACAGCTACGGGCGGCTGGTCAGGTTGCTCAGGGAGAAAGGCCATGTAGGTAGTCGATGCTCCCGCTAGGCTATCCTCTCACCCCATTGACAGTATGGCGCTGCTGGATGGCATGGGCCGGTTCACCATGAAACCTTCTCATCGCTGTGTCCATGCAGAGTCTCCTGGTCGGCGCCGTATTTCCAACTTCTGTATCCCTGAAATCCCGAAGCCACGGCGGAACCCTATGACGCGCGAAGCGATCTTGGACAATCTGCCGCCAGGCTCATACGCGGTCTCTTCCCTCACCTCGACTCCGCCAGGTGGTGCTAATGTGGAAGCTGTGTGAACATCTCAAGCTGGCAGAGGGAAAGCAGGAGGCCACCATTTGCGGGAATGGCGCAGGTCCCTCAAGCGCGGGGTGCTTTGGCGAAAGGTTGGATCACCAATGAACGGGCACGCGTGACGCTTGTATGGAAGGGGACGGACGCTACGCAAAATGCGAAAGAGATGCGCGTACGGGTGATGGCTACCACAACGAAGGGCAGTCCGTGCGTACTTTTCCGTGGGACTTCCTGCCAGTCGGAGACTTACGCCCATGCACCCATCCAGATTGGCATCAACGTGGCCAACACGTCTTGTCGCTTGCGCCTGCCGGGTCGGCAGTGTCTGTGGACGAGTTTGAGGATTGGATCAAGACAAGAGGACCAACCCTGCGATGATGCAACTCCGGCCCCTTTCTGGGGACGGATGAGCACGAGTATGCGCAGCTGGTTAGGTTGCTCAAGCTCAAGGAGAAAGGCTATGTAAGTCGTCGGCGCTCCCGCCGACCTGTTCTCTTATTTTTTTGACAGTATGCCGTTTTTGGGTGGGAGATTGAAGGCATGGGACGGTCTACGATGAACCTCCTCATCGCGTTATCCATACAGGATGACCTGTGCTGTGCGGTATTTCCAACTACTGGGATACCTGAAATCCCGAGGCCACGATTGCCGCAGCTGAACCCTGAGGTGCGCCAAGCAATCATGTAGATCTATCACCAGCAACAACGTGGCCTCCAGACACTAGGGGCTAGACAACTGAGGGAGAATGAGAGGCGCTCTGGGGTACATGTCACAATTCTCGTGTATAGTAGAGTATATCCTGCTCCCACCCGGGTTCCATATAGAATGAACGCGTGGAATGGCCTCGCGGTGTCGGGGTTACCTGCCTTTGCGCACCCAGGCTTGCCTCCTCACTCGCAACTGCAATATCACGGAAACCGGACCCTGATCAGCGAACCAGATCCCGATATCGGCAGCGAATCAATCATCAACCCCGACTCGGCGGGTGCAAATGCGGCATTCGCATTCTTACAGGCGCTTGTTGCCACTGAGGACGTCCAGTCACGCCACACGTGGGTTTGGGTGATGGCGTGTCTGCGCCCGATGCTCATGTCCTCGGTGACACATCACCGTACGGTTACTCCAACCACAACAACGGTCTCATGCAGCAGCTACCCCAGAGGCCTCTGGATGTCGTGGTGCAAACGACGTTAGAACAGCCTGGGCTCGCACACGGCAGCTCGGGGCCCATCGCCAGTGGTAGTGGTACAGGAACGAGCGCAGTCGCGGGTCCCACAACTGCACGCGGCATTGGCGAGATAGCGCATTACCAGTGGACGGGGACGCTCCAGTGGCAGAATGAGATGAAGGTGGAACGTACGCAGGTTACAGCGATCGCAACGAAGGGCAACCCGTGCGCACCTTTCCCATCGAACTTTCTCTCTCAATTGAAAAATGACGTTTACCCACTGACTCAGGTTGTCATCGACGTGGCCAAAGGTCTTGTCTCTTGCGCCTGCCGAGCCAACAGTGTCAATGGATGAGTTTCAAGATTGGATCAAGAGGACAAACCCTGTTGTGATGCAGATCCGGCCAGCATCTGTGACGGACGACCACAGTTATGGGCAGTTGGTTCAGTTCCTCAGGACGAAAAGTTGTGTAGGTCACAAGCTTGAACACTCCCGCCGACTCTGACCTCTTATCTTGCTGACAGTATGCGGTTTCGGGGTGGGAGATCAAAGGCATGGGCTGGCACACGGCGAACCTTCTCATCACGGTCGTCATGCAGGGCCTCCTTCTCGGTGCCGCATTTCCGACTTCTGGCATCCCAGAAATTCCGAAGCCACGATTTCCGCAACTGAACCTGGCGGCGCCTCAAGTGATCCCGAGCGCGCTACCGCCCTCATTACTGCCCCTTTCTACACCCCAGTTCATCCAAGGGTGCAGTCAGATTAATAATCTCCAACCAATGCGCCAACAACAATCTTTGGAGGCATTTAATGGAGGAGATGTCCCATTACCTTCCGTTACTGCCATACTCCAGCAGGGTGTTGTGATGCAGATGAAAAGGCTGGAGGAACAGTTTGGCTCCGCGCTGGACAACCGGGGCCCCATCGTTGATGGGAATGGCGTAGGTCTCTCAAGCGCGGGGAGCCCTGATGAGGGAATGGATTACCGGTGGACAGGGACGGTCATGTGGCAGGGGATCGAGAAGAAGGAAGTGCGTGCCCAGATTACTGCGACAGCATTTGTCGGCAATCCGTGAGCACTTTCTCCCCGGAACTTCTGTCTGTCGAAGACTTACAAACACTTACCCACCCAGAATGGCATCAACGTGGCCAGAGGTTTTGACACTTGCACCTGCTGGGCCGGCAGTATCGCTAGACGACCTTCGGGACTGGATCAAGAAGACCAACCCCATGGTAGTGCAGATCCGACCCGCCCTTGGGACGAATGACCACAACTATAAGCAACTGGTCAAGTTGCTGAAGGAGAAAGGCTATGTAAGTTGTCGGCCATGCCCCCCAGTCAAAGTTTCCTCTTACCTTTTTGACAGTATGCCGTTTCGGGGTGGAAGATCCGAGGAATGGGACGGTCCACGATGAACCTTCTCATCGCGCCGTATGTGGACGGTCCCCTGCTTGGTGCAGTATTTCCGACCACAGGGATACCTGAAATTCCGAAGCCACAATTGCCGCGGCTGGACCCCGCGGTGCGACAAGCGATCATGGACGTTCTGCCGCCCCAAATACAGTCCCTTCCTGAGCCTCAACTCAGCCAAGCGATCAGTCAAGCCCATGAACACCAACAACGTAGCTTTAAGACTGTAGGGGTCGCCCTTCCTATCCAGTAATCACTTGCTTTGATGATTTCACGAGGCTGCTGATAATTTAGTTACGTGAAGACGTCCTAGTGACGTTCCCTTGGTCGGACACCCGAGGTCGTATTTTGGCAGTGGACAGCTCCCTTCAGAGGGATAATCGAGGCCCATCGATGGGCTAATTACATGTCACGATTCTCATGTATAGTGTAGATCTAGAGTACTGTACTGTAAATTTTGTTCTGCCTTTCTGCGCGAGCCGAGAACGTGAGTGTTAGGGTGGTAACACTGGGGAGGGTCAGGGCGCTCGGGGTTT
>Ga0307509_10012073_pt1 | contig 10365 bp, 6 predicted proteins | sample 10_EM_MG_FD_202245 | JGI IMG/M metagenome (GOLD analysis project Ga0307509, IMG submission 202245) | Populus trichocarpa ectomycorrhiza microbial communities from riparian zone in the Pacific Northwest, United States - 10_EM | ecosystem: Host-associated > Plants > Roots > Unclassified | place...
GACCACCGGCGAGTACCGCACCAACCTCAGTCCGGCCACGGCCGGCGCCATCACCGAGGTGGCCCACTCGGCCCCGGCGGACATCGAGCTGGCGCTCGACGCCGCACACAACGCCGCTCCCGGCTGGGGTGCGCTGGCCGCGCCCGCCCGGGCGGAGGTGCTGCTCGCGGTCGCGGACGCGATCGAGAAGAACAAGGAGATGCTGGCCGTTGCGGAGAGCTGGGACAACGGTAAGCCGGTCCGGGAGACGCTGAACGCCGACATCCCGCTGGTCGTGGATCACTTCCGGTACTTCGCGGGCGCGGTGCGGGCCGAGGAAGGCCGGTCCACCGAGATCACCAAGGACCTGGTCGCCTACCACTTCCGTGAGCCGCTGGGGGTGGTCGGGCAGATCATCCCCTTCAACTTCCCGCTGCTGATGGCCGCCTGGAAGCTGGCTCCGGCGTTGGCCGCCGGGAACTGTTCGGTTCTCAAGCCCGCCTCGCCGACGCCGTGGTCGATCCTCAAGCTGCTCGAGGTGATCGAGGGCGTCGTGCCGCCCGGCGTGATCAACGTGGTGAACGGGCCGGGCGCGGAGATCGGCAAGGCCCTGGCCACCAGCAAGCGGATCGCGAAGATCGGCTTCACCGGCGACTCCGAGACCGGCCGGCTGATCATGCGGTACGCGGCGGAGAACCTGATCCCGTCGACCGTCGAGTTGGGCGGTAAGTCGCCGAACATCTTCTTCGCCGACGTGCTGGACCACGACGACAAGTTCCTCGACAAGGCGGTCGAGGGCCTGGTGCTGTACGCGTTCAACAAGGGTGAGGTGTGCACCTGCCCGTCGCGGGCCCTGATCCAGGAGGACATCTTCGACGCGTTCATGGAACGTGCGATCGCCCGCATCGCGGCGATCCGGCAGGGCAACCCCCTCGACACCGACACCCAGGTGGGGCCGCAGGTGTCCGCCCGGCAGTTGGAGACCATCGCCGGTTACGTCGACATCGGCCGCAAGGAGGGCGCCGAGGTGCTCATCGGCGGCGGCCCGGCCAAGATCGGCGGGGAGTTCGCGGACGGCTACTTCTACCAGCCGACCGTGCTCAAGGGCGACAACCGGATGCGGGTCTTCCAGGAGGAGATCTTCGGTCCGGTGCTGGCGGTCACCACGTTCAAGGACGAGGCCGACGCTCTCGCGATCGCCAATGACACGCTGTACGGCCTCGGTGCCGGGGTGTGGACCCGTAACGGCAGCCGGGCGTACCGGATGGGCCGCGGCATCCAGGCCGGCCGGGTCTGGACCAACTGCTACCACCAGTACCCGGCGGGGGCGGCGTTCGGCGGCTACAAGATCTCGGGTATCGGCCGGGAGAACCACCTGATGATGCTCGACCACTACAGCCAGACCAAGAATCTGCTGGTCAGCTACAGCGACGAAGCGCTCGGTCTGTTCTGAGATCCCCGGGAGACGAGATGACGACATCGATCGGTGTCGTCCGCGAGACCGCGAAGGGTGAGCGCCGGGTGGCGCTCACCCCCGACGGTGCCGGACGGCTCCAGAAACTAGGACTACGGGTGCTGGTCGAGGCGAGCGCGGGGGAAGGCGCTTGGTTCGACGACGCGGATTACGTCGCGGCGGGTGCCGCGATCGGCAGTCGGGAGCAGGTGTACGCCGAGTGCGACGTGATCGTCTGTGTGCGGCCGCCCTCGGATGCCGCGTCGGCACCCGCCGGCACGATGCTGGTCGGGCTGCTTGGCCTGCTGGCCGATCCAGCGCTCGCCGACCGGTACGCCGGTACCGGCCTGACCGCGGTCAGTGTGGATCTGCTGCCACGCACACTGAGCCGCGCTCAGGGGATGGACGCGTTGACTTCGCAGGCCAACGTGGCCGGTTACAAGGCGGTGCTGGTCGCCGCCGGGGCGTACGGCGGGTATCTGCCGATGCTGATGACCGCGGCCGGCACCACCCGCCCGGCCCAGGTGCTCGTGCTCGGCGCCGGCGTCGCCGGTTTGCAGGCGATCGCCACCGCGCGCCGGCTGGGCGCCATGGTCACCGGCTACGACGTCCGCGAGGCCGCGCAGGCCGACATCGCCTCCACCGGGGCGGCCGTGCTCGACCTGACCGCCACGGCCGGTACCGGCGAGGGCGGCTACGCCCGGCAACTCTCCGGCGACGAGGCGCAGGCCCAACGGGCGGCGCTCGACGCGGCGATCGGCCGTTTCGACATGGTGATCACCACGGCCCAGGTGCCCGGCCGGCAGCCACCGCTGCTGGTCACCGAGGAGGCGCTGGACCGGCTGCGCCCCGGCTCGGTGGTGGTCGACCTGGCCGCCGGCGACCTCGGCGGCAACGTCGCGGGATCGCAACCCGAAACGACCTCGGTGACGGCACGGGGCGTCACGGTCATCGGCGCGGGGAACCTACCGGCCTCCGTGCCACAAGCCGCGTCGACGGCGTACGCCCGCAACCTCTGCGCTCTGCTACCGGTCCTGCTGGCCGAGGGTGAGATCCGGGTGGATCTCGGCGACGAGATCCAGGCCGGTGTGGTCGTCACCCACTCCGGCGACATCGTCCACCCGCAGGTGCGGGCGGCCCTCGCCAAGAAGGAGGTCCGGTCATGAACGCTCTACTGATGGCCGACATCACGGTCTTCGTGCTGAGCCTGCTGGTCGGCTTCGAGGTGATCAGCAAGGTGCCGGCGACCCTGCACACTCCGTTGATGTCCGGCGCCAACGCCATCCACGGCGTCGTCCTGGTCGGCGTGATGCTGCTCGCCGCGACCGCCACCACCACGGCCGGGTACCTACTGGTCTTGGTGGGCGGCGCCTTCGCGGCCATGAACGTGGTCGGCGGTTACCTGGTCACCGACCGGATGCTGGCGATGTTCCGCACCCACAAGGGGGTCCGGTCATGAGCACCTTCGACGCCGTCGTGCACCTGGTCTACCTGGCCTGCGCGGTCTGCTTCGTGGTCGGCCTTCACCTGATGAACGCCCCCGCCACCGCCCGCCGCGGCAACCTGGTCTCCGCCGCGGGCATGGCGGCGGCCGTCGTCACCACGGTCGTGGTGCTCGCCTGGCACCACGACATCACCTTCGTCGCGGTCGGCGCCCTCACGCTCGGCGTTGCGGGCGGCACGGTGGCCGGTCTGATCACCGCCCGCCGGGTCAAGATGACCGACATGCCGCAACTGGTCAGCCTCTTCAACGCCGTCGGCGGCGGGGCTGCGGCCCTGATCGCGTTCGGCGACGCCGTCGCGCACGCCGGCCACCTGGGCAACCTGCCGTTTCAGACAACCCTCACCACCTCGCTGGATCTGATCATCGGCGGGGTCACGTTCAGCGGGTCGCTGATCGCCTCCGGCAAACTCGCCGGCAAGGTCCCCGGCCGGCCGATCATCGTCGCGGGCGGGCGTGCCATCTCCGTGGCCCTTGCCCTGACCGCCGGCGCGCTCTCCGTGCTCTTCCTGTCCGGACACGGCGGCCTGCCGGCGCTGATCGGCATCACCGTGGCGGCGCTCGGCTTCGGGGTGCTGATGACCCTGCCGATCGGCGGCGCCGACATGCCCGTGGTCATCTCGCTGCTGAACGCCTTCACCGGTACGGCGGTCGCGATGGCCGGCTTCGTCCTCGACTCCAGCCCGCTGATCATCGCCGGCGCACTGGTCGGCGCGGCCGGCGGCATCCTCACCAAACTCATGGCCGACGCCATGAACCGCTCCATCGTCGCGATCATCGCCGGTGGCTTCGGCACCGGCGACGACCAGCCCACCGGCCCCGCCGGCGCCACCGGGACGGTACGGGAGATCACCGTCGACGACGCGGCCATCCAGCTCGCGTACGCCGCAAAGGTCGTCATCGTGCCCGGCTACGGCCTGGCCGCCGCTCAAGCCCAGCACGAGGTCGTCGCCCTGGCCCAGGCACTGACCGAGAAGGGCGTGGATGTCAGCTACGGCATCCACCCGGTCGCCGGCCGCATGCCCGGACACATGAACGTGCTCCTGGCCGAGGCAAACGCGCCCTACACGCAGCTCAAGGACCTGGAGGAGATCAACCCCGAGTTCGCCCGCACCGACGTCGTGCTGGTCGTCGGCGCCAACGACGTCACCAACCCCGCCGCCCGCCGCCCCGGGAACGCCGTCTCCGGCATGCCGATCCTCGACGTCGACAAGGCCAAGAGCGTCATCGTCATCAAACGCTCCCTCGGCCACGGCTACGCCGGCATCGACAACGAGCTCTATTCCGACCCGCACACCGCGATGCTGTTCTCCGATGCCAAGGCTGGACTCGCCGCCCTACTCGCGGGCCTGCACGCGTACGCGGCCTGAAAGCGGACCCGCCCATGCCGACCGGCGTGGGCGGACGGCGAGGTGGCGCCGGTGACACGCGAGATCCTGCGCCGGCACGCCGCCGACCCGGCCCGGCGCCTGCATGTGCACGCCGGCTGATCGGGGACGTTAGGCCCTGGTGAGGGAAAGGCCGTACCGGCCAGCCTGGGAGGGAGAAAGCCCAGGGAGGAGATCGCCATGCTTCAGGCTCCGGCATGGACCGACCCGGCCGGATTCGCCGGCACCGACGTCCTCGGCCTGCCCTCCGGCAGCCTCGACCTCGGGCAGCGCGCGCACCTGGCCGAGCTGGCCGAACGCGTTCGCCTCGCGCACGACCTGCTGCTCGCGCTCGGCGACCGATGGGCGGTGCTGCCCATCCGGTTCGCCGGCGCTCAGGCCCGCGAGGCGGCGTTGCTGACGGCGCTGCTGCACCGCTACGTGCCGGCGCACCCGGACTCCGCCCGGCCGCCCGGGAGCTTCGCGGCGCCGGCGGCGCAGGGCGACTACGACCGCCTGCTCGCCCGGGGCCGCACCGGCCGGGCCGAAGCGGCCGAAGCCGTCGCCGAGGCGCTGCGCCGCGTGCTCACGTTGCTGGACACCGACCTTCCGCGGATGTCCGCACCCGACGTACATGTCAGCTACGCCCGGCTCTACGCTGCCACCATCCGCCAGCTTCAGGCCGTGCAGGTGTGGAGCCCGCGCTGAGCGGCGCTCCTACCGCCCCGCCGCCGAGCCGGGCTCGGCGCGCCACCGCCGGTAGCCGTCGGCCGCGGCTCCCTGGTCGGCCACATTCATCGCATCAGCCGCGGTGCGGACCCACGGTCGGGGTCGAAGTCGTCGGTGGCCTGCCGTATCGCCGCGAGGTAGGCGGAGCGTTCATACGCCGCCGCGTCCGTGGCGAGCGGGACGCTGAGTATGCCGCGTAGCTGACGTACCGTCGTGAATCCTTTGCGGCTCATCCATGCTGTCAGGCCGTTGAGCAGGACCTGTGTGTGTTCCGGGCCGTGCCGCAGCAACGCCGAGGCGGTCATCACGACGTCGGCGCCGGCCAGGAGATACGCGGCCACGTCACCGGCGTCCTCGACCCCGGTGCTGGCGGCCAGCGAGGCCGTCACCCGGCCGTGTAGCAGCGCGATCCAGGAGCGGGGCATCCGCGCCTCGGCCCGGCTGGACAACTGCACGCCTGTGGTCAGGGCGAGGGTTTCCGGGTCCACGTCGGGTTGCATGAAGCGGTTGAACAGCACCAGGCCGTTCGCGCCGTTCTCGTCGAGGCGCCGTGCTACCTCTCCGGTGGAACTGAAGTACGGGCTGATCTTGACGGCCACCGGGATGCTGACGGCCGACTTGACCCGGGTGAGGATGTCGATATGGCGTTGTTCGACCTCGTGGCCGGGGACGTCCGCGTCGCCGGGCAGGTAGTAGATGTTGAGTTCGATCGCGGCCGCGCCGGCGTCCTGCATGGCGGCCGCGTAGTCGGCCCAGCCTGCTGCGGTGACGCCGTTGAGGCTGGCGATCACGGGGACGTCGACCGCCGCGACGGCTCGGCTGAGCAGGCTCAGATACTGCCGTGGGCCGACCTCGGCGTCGACAGCGAGCGGCAGGTAGGTGAGTGATTCGGCGAAGCTGTCGGTGCCGGCGTCGGCCAGCCGGGCGTCCCGTTCGGCTTCCCGGCGCAGCTGCTCCTCGAACAGCGAGGGCAGCACAACCGCGCCGATGCCGGCGTCGGCGAGCCGCTGGACACCGGCGACGGTTTGCGAGAGCGGCGAAGCGGACGCGACCAGCGGGTTACGCAGCCGCAGACCGAGGTAGTCGGTGGTGAGATCCATCAGTCGGTCCTGCTCGCGTCGGCGGGGAACCGTTCGGCGCCCCGGGCGGCCATTTCTTCGTACACCTGCCAGCGTTGGTCGACGGCCTGCTGAGCGAGGGCGTGCAACCTCTCCGCCTCGGCCGGGTCGGACTTGGCCAGCAGGCGATAGCGCAGTTCGCGTTGGGTGTAGTCGGACAGCGGGATACGGGCCCGTGGTGAGTCGAGCAGGAACGGGTTACGGCCCGCCGCGCGCAGGACCGGGTCGTAACGGATCAGGGGCCAGTACCCGCTGGCGACCGCCCGGTACTGCTGGTCCATGCCGTTGCGCATCTCGATGCCGTGGGCGATGCAATGACTGTAAGCGATGATCAATGACGGCCCGTCGTACGCTTCCGCCTCGCGGAAGGCTTGCAGGGTCTGTTGCGGATCCGCGCCCATCGCGACCCGGGCGACGTAGACGTTTCCGTAGGCGATGGCCTGCAGAGCGAGGTCTTTCTTCGGTGTCGTCTTGCCGGCCGCGGCGAACTTGGCGACCGCGCCCAAGGGAGTGGCCTTGGACATCTGGCCGCCGGTGTTGGAGTAGACCTCGGTGTCGAGCACCAGGACGTTGACGTTGCGGCCGGTGGCCAGGACGTGGTCGAGTCCGCCGGCGCCGATGTCGTAGGCCCAGCCGTCGCCGCCGACCAGCCAAACGCTGCGGCGCACCAGGTGGTCGATCACGCTGAGCAGGTCCGCGACGACCGGGTCGGCCTGGTCCAGGCCGTTCATCCGGCTCCGCAGGTCGGCGACCCGTTCGCGTTGGGCGGCGAACTCCGACTCGCGGCGCTGCGGCGCGTCGAGGATGGCGTCCACCAGGCTCGCGCCGACCGAGTCGCGGAGTTCGGTCAGCCGTCGGTGAGCCAGGCGCAGGTGCAGGTCGGCCGCCAGCCGGAAGCCGAGCCCGAACTCGGCGTTGTCCTCGAACAGGGAGTTCGACCAGGCCGGTCCGCGGCCCTCGGCGTTGCTGGTCCACGGGGTGGTGGGCAGATTCCCGCCATAGATCGAGGAACAGCCGGTCGCGTTCGCGACCATCAGCCGGTCGCCGAACAGTTGCGAAAGCAGCTTCAGGTACGGCGTCTCACCGCACCCGGCGCAGGCCCCGGAGAACTCGAACAGCGGAAGGAGGAACTGGGTGCCGCGTACCGTGCCGAAGTCGACGCTCGAGCGATCGTTGACCGGTAGCTTCTCGAAGAACGCGATGTTCTCCCGGCCGGCGTCCAGCTGCGGCTGCCGGGGCGCGAGGTTGATGGCCTTGCGGGTGGGCTCGGTGGGCGCCTGCGACGGGCAGGCCTCCACGCACAGCCCACAACCGGTGCAGTCCTCCAGGTAGACCGCGAGGCTGTAGAGCGTGTCCGGCAGGCCGCGCACCTCCAGCGGCATCGACGGGAACCCGGCCGGTGCGGAGTCCAGCTGGGCCTTGTCGTAGAACTTCGATCGGATGACGCTGTGCGGGCAGACGAAGCCACAGTTGCCGCATTGGATGCACAGGCCGGGATCCCAGAGCGCGACCATGTCGGTGATGTTGCGTTTCTCGAAGGCCGTGGTGCCGCTCGGGTAGGTGCCGTCGGCCGGCAGTGCGCTGACCGGCAGGTCGTCGCCGTGGCCGGCCATCATGGTCGCGGTGACGTCCCGTACGAACTGCGGCGCGTCCACCGGCACGGTCGGCGGCAGTCCGCGGGTGGCGGTGACCCGGCTGGGCACCGCGACCTGGTGCAGCGCGGCCAGCGTCCGGTCCACCGCGGCGTGGTTGCGGGCGACGACGTCGGCGCCGCGCCGGCCGTACGTCTTGGTGATCGAGGTTTTGATCGCGGTGATCGCCTCGTCGCGGGGCAGTACGCCGGAGATGGCGAAGAAGCAGGTCTGCAGCACGGTGTTGGTGCGTCCGGCGAGGCCGGCTTCGGCGGCGACCCGGTCCGCGTCGATGGTGTAGACGTCGATGGCCTTCGCCAGGATCTGCTCCTGTACCGGGCGGGGCAGCTGCGCCCAGACGTCCGCGGCCGGGTGGGCGCAGTTGAGCAGCAGGGTCGCGCCAGGTGCCGCGCTGCCCAGCACGTCGACCCGGTCCAGCAGGCCGATGTGGTGACAGCCGACGAAACCGGCCTGGGCGATGAGGTAGGGCGCTCGGATCGGCTCCGGGCCGAAGCGCAGGTGGGACACGGTCTGCGAGCCGGACTTCTTCGAGTCGTACACGAAATAGCCTTGTGCGTGCCGGCCAGCGTCCGCTCCGATGATTTTGATCGTGTTCTTGTTCGCGCCGACGGTGCCGTCCGAGCCGAGGCCGAAGAAGACGGCACGTACGGTCTGCGGGGACTCGATGTCCAGCGCGGGATCGTACGGCAGGCTGGTGCCGGTGACGTCGTCGGTGATCCCGATCGTGAACCGCGGCCGGGGCCGCTCGCGCGCCAGCTCCGCGAAGACCCCGGCGACCATGCCGGGGGTGAATTCCTTGGACCCCAGCCCGTACCGGCCACCGATCACGGTGGGCAGCACCGCCCGCTCCCCGGCCGAGTGCGCCTCGGCGAGAGCCGTCACCACGTCCAGGAACAGCGGCTCGCCGAGCGAACCGGGCTCCTTGGTGCGGTCGAGCACGGCGATCCGCCGGACACTCGCCGGCAACGCGGCCAACAGCGCCTCGGTCGGGAACGGCCGGTACAGCCGCACCTGGAGAACACCGACCTTGTCACCGCCCGCCGTCAGATGGGCCACGGTCTCCCGGACGGTCTGCGCGCCCGAGCCCATCAGCACCAGGACCCGTTCCGCGTCGGGGTCCCCGGCGTACTCGACGATGCCGTACCGCCGGCCGGTCCGCGCGGCCAACGCCTGCATCGCCTCGGTCACCGCGTCCGGCACCCGCGCGTAGAACGGGTTGACCGTCTCCCGGCCCTGAAAGTACACGTCAGGGTTCTGCGCGGTGCCGCGGATGAACGGCCGCTCCGGCGACAGCGCCCGGCCGCGGTGCGCCCGGACGAGCTCCACGGGCACCAGGGCCCGCAGGTCGTCGTCGGACAGCATCTCGACGGTGTTGAGCTCATGCGAGGTGCGGAAACCGTCGAAGAAGTGCACGAACGGCACCCGCGTGCGCAAGGTGGCGGCCTGCGCCACCAGCGCCAGGTCGTGCGCCTCCTGTACCGACGCGGAGGCGAGCAAGGCGAATCCGGTCTGGCGGACCGCCATCACGTCGGAATGGTCGCCGAAGATCGAAAGACCCTGCGCCGCGATCGACCGGGCGGCCACATGCAGTACCGCCGGATTCAGCTCACCGGCGATCTTGTACATGTTCGGGATCATCAGCAGCAACCCCTGCGACGCCGTGAACGTCGTGGTCAGCGCGCCGCTTTGCAACGCGCCGTGCACGGCGCCGGCCGCACCGCCCTCGCTCTGCATCTCCACCACGGTCGGCACGGTGCCCCACACGTTGGCACGCTGCCCGTTGGACCACTCGTCGGCCAGTTCCGCCATCGTCGACGACGGCGTGATGGGGTAGATGCAGCACACCTCGTTGAGCCGGTAGGCCACCGAGGCCGCGGCCTCATTTCCGTCGATCGTCGTCCGGATCACTGGTTCGCCACCCTCTGCTGTTCCGGCACCATCTCAATCGCATGGACGGGACACTGGTCGTAACACTCGGCGCAGCCGGTACAGCGGTCGAGGTCGATCCGGTACCGGTTCCCGACACCGAGCTTGATGATCGCTGTCTCCGGGCAGGCGCCCAGGCAGCCGTCGCACTCGAAGCAGTTGCCGCATGACAGACATCGACCCGCTTCATAGGACGCCTGCTTGTCGTCCAGGCCGCCGACCACCTCGGTGAAATCGGCAACCCGATCGGCCAGGTCGAGTTCGGGCTGGTCACGGCGTGGGGCGGCAGCGAAGTACCACGGGTGCAGTTGGTCGAAGTGGACCACGTCGTGCTTGGCCGGCCGGGTGGCGGCGGCCTGTCGCAGGTAGGCGTCGATGTGCCTGGCCGCCTTCTTGCCATGCCCGACGCCCACGGTCACGGTCCGCTCGCTGGGCACCATGTCTCCGCCGGCGAATACGCCCGGGCAGCCGGTCATCAGCGACGCCGACACCACCACGGTGCCATCCGGGGTGAACTCGACCCCGGGAACCTGGCGCAGGAAACCGGAGTCGGTGCGCTGGCCCAGGGCCAGGATCACGGTGTCCGCGGCCAGCGTCTCGAACCGGCCGGTGCCCTGTGGCCGTCCGGACGGGTCCAGCT
>Ga0307509_10012074_pt1 | contig 10365 bp, 14 predicted proteins | sample 10_EM_MG_FD_202245 | JGI IMG/M metagenome (GOLD analysis project Ga0307509, IMG submission 202245) | Populus trichocarpa ectomycorrhiza microbial communities from riparian zone in the Pacific Northwest, United States - 10_EM | ecosystem: Host-associated > Plants > Roots > Unclassified | place...
GGCTCAGTAAACCATAAATTTGCTCAGCGCAAGCTGGGTGAGTAAATAGGCTGGTAAATTTTCCATTTCCTCACAGTTTACTTGCAGTTTACTGGCTTGGCAAACCAACCCTTGCCCCCAGTGTTATTAGTCCCTACCTGTATTAGCCACTGGTTGACCCAAATTGACCAATATTGCCCATGATTGATGTCCGTCGCCCGCAATTGTTACAAGCTGACTGCAGCAAATTGACGGCTGTCGACCAACGTCAACCAACATTGACCAATATTGACTGTCACTGACACCGCCCACAGTGCGGTCTACGATGGGCAAGGTTTTTTATTCGGATTCTCATGTCATTAAATAAGTCCATTTAGTCGACAATTGACAACGGTGGTCTACAATGGGCGACATCAAATGTGTTGAACCACCGGAGTTGCCTGATCTCGCTGCCAATTGACCAGAATTCCCACTGGGGTTGAACATTGAACCTCTGCAGCTTCGGCAACTGTACAACATTATACAATAAGTTAATGGATAGAACCCAGGAAGAGTCGCGTGCCCTTTACCGGTTATGTCATCCACGAGCATTGTGACATCGATGGAATAGGATACTGTGCAATTGTTCATTGTAGGACACAACCCTGGTGTGCTGGCCTTCAATTCAGACAAATATGACACATCATAACGCAGCGCTGAAGAGTTGTTGTTGGGGACTGCGGACAGTGGATCGACCCTGGGAGCACAATTCGTGAGAACTTCCGGCCACATCCATCGCCACATTCGAACCAACACCCCATTCTGGGAAAGGCCAGCCGATTTCAACCCCTCTTGAATATTCAACTAGGCCGGTCGCAAAGGGTCAGGGGGTTCAAATATGATAAATTCTGATTTGTGGGAACTGCCGGACAGAAACTATTAAGATGGGTAAGGTGTGACTTGTGTTATCCTCATTAGGACTGGGGAAGTGCGAGTCACGTGGAGAGTGTTTTCTCGTCGAGGTTTGGGAACCTCAATGAGATTATACACCACACGTGACCAGGAACTTCAGGGGTTGTCACACGTTCAACTGGGGGTGAGAAGAATCCCACAAATCAAGTAAAACCACTTCCCAAACGTACAAAAGCCAGCAAGTTGCTCACCGAACAAACCGTTGTTGGGAGAAAGGGGAAGAATTACTTGTGTGGGGTTTATCAACATTGATTGGGGAATTGACTGTGTTGGTGCTGGTCATCTCGTCTATGTACGCCTTGGGCTTCCTGACACCCTCACAGATGACCTCAGTCGTAGTAATATCACCTTTCTTGTTGATCTCGACATTTGGCGCAGTTGGGAATGTTACTGTGAGCTTGTTAGCAAAGGACCAACCTACCATCTTGTGGAGAGGAGTGCTGTTTGCAACCTCGTGATTGAAAAAGTGACAGCTGGTTTTACGCAAAGGACAGAATGGTCTTCATGGGCAGTGGAGGCTGAGCGGGTGATATGATCTTTGAGGCTCATCAAGACCGTGGCTGACATCTGATTGTCCGGACCTTCATCATCTTCGAGTCTAGGACATGCTATTAGATCCTCAAGCGAATGGATAAGGACGCCAAGGGTGTGATCTTTGGGAGATGGAGGATAAAGGGTCGGGCTTGATCGTGGTTAGGCTAATCGCTGGCAGGTCTTTGAGCAGCCAACTACTTGTTGGTGGGGCTTCGAGTAGCTGGGAAAATAATCCAGAAACGTCGCAAGTTGAAGGAGAGACACGGGGATTGGGTACGCTGCGCTTAAAAGGCTTGAAGAACAAGTTGAGGATGTTGGGGACAGAGATGGCATACTCACGATCGAAAACACGTTGATCTTCCGAGATAACAGGGGTAGGTTTGAGGTCGTGGTCATGGAGGGTTGTTGACACGATATGGGACTCGACAGGATGCTTATGACGAGGTTTGGGGGTGATGATGCACTTGGAAGGAGTCGGAAGGACGAGGATTGTCGGGATCGTTGAAAACACAGGGATTGTCGGAATGGTTAGATCTCGGAGGAACTCGCTGTGGTCTTCATGGGTTGGCGCAGTAGTGAAGGCAGCGGTCTTGGTGTCGAGGGTACAGCCCTCGAGGTTCGTCAATTTGATGCTAGTGTTAACTGGGAACTCAAATCAGATTCAGGCATGAAACACAGTGAGAGATCCCAATCGAGAGGGACTTGGTTGTCAGGATTTGCTGGGATTGTGCTAGATGGTGCTAGACCTTCGAGGAGGTGGGAGATGCGTCGAGAGACTGAGAAATTGAAGTGGGGATCGTAGTATTACGGGTGATAGGGTCGTGGTAGGGGATAGAGGAGTGATTGAGGATGGTGGGTTAGATGTCGGCCTTGGGTTTGGTCTCGAAACACTCAGTGAGATACCGGGTGAACGAACTTTTGTTCTCTAGGTGGGAGGGGTCGTCAGAACGTGCATCAATGCGCTCAGTCTCGCAACTGTGGGAGACGATCAACAAGTACATGTCAGACACTACGTCAGGAGACGGGGGGTACAGCCATACCGACAAGAAGTACAACCAATCAGTTGTGGAAAGGCGGCCACCATTCAGAGGTGGTTGGAAGACCAGATCGTGAGGTAGTCGGAGAGACCGAAAAGGGCATAGTTCTCTCCAAGGGTAGGATCACATGTGTTACATCATACAACATGGGCTGATAAAGGTTGGGATCAGTGTGGCTGAGAATATTGATGCCGGGGGGAGGTAAAGGTGTACGAGGAGGACGGAGGGGGGGAGGGAGGGAGAGAGAGATAAGATGTGAGCAATGACGTCGAGGATTTAAATAAAACACCAAAGAGACATACCCAGAGAATGGCCGTGAATTCGGAGGTTGGTGGAGGGCTCAGCCTTTTCCACCAATAACTTCCCTCCCCTCGCCTGTTGTCCTCAACGATAAATCTCCATCCCCACTAGAAAATGTCTGATAGGTATCAACAACGTGCAAATACACCTGATGGACAACTTACCGTTGTGCCTGGAGAACATGTAAGATCTCGAAGGTTCCTGGTCTTGAATTTTGCCCTCCCGGTGCCTGGTGGAGTCGGAGCTGACTGATCGAGCCAGAGAGTCAACCCGTACAATGGTTGCTGGCTCAGGAGAACATTAAGGGGGGTGGAACAAGGGATGGAGATGAGAGAAGGGACGGAGACGAGAGAAGGGGGGGAGGGACAGAGGCGGAAGAGACAACAGGCAAGGCGGTCGGGAAGTGGAAGCGTGGCAGTAGAAACCCCTAGATCGCCTGATCCGCTCACGTCTTCCGTGGATGATGTTGTACCACATTGAGCAGGGCATCTTGTCAAGCCCAATTCCAAGAGGAGTCAAATCGGCAGGCTTTGATAGCACTGAAAGCAGGGCAGGTGCCACCGACGTAGTGTTCACGACCAATGACGTCCAAGGGTGCTCAAAGGTTGAGCGAATCGGCCTTCTCTGCGTCGTATTTGAGATTGCCAGTGCAGGAGTCCTTCAGGTAACGGGAATAGAGCTCATTCCACTTAGCGGCGAACTGGCGCCGCTCTGCCTGGAATTTGAGGAACTCCTCGGTGTTCATCACGACACCTCCTCCACCCCTGGTTCCGGAACCATCAGATGAGGCGGATGACAGCGAGATTCTCAACCACTGAGCAGCCACCCCATCCAACCGCATCCTTGCTTCAGCGTCGGAACCCGAGTGTTTGGTAGGCTCCATGGTGGCACCAAGGAGAACGTCATCTGCACGTTGAGGCCCGAGACCCCAACTCTTCGAGAGGTAGGACTCGATAGCACTGAGATTGAAACCTCCGGCATCGTTTCACCAATGAGACGGGAGACGAGTCCTGCCCCACACCTCCCAAGATTTCCAGAGAAGTCTACACCGAGAGCGGTACCAGGTTCCTCAGGCGGAAGATCTACTGCCAACGAGCTCTCAAATGGATTTGGAGAGAACCTCGTTTGCTGGTTTCTTTGACTTCTGGGCAATGATAACCATTAAAATATTGAGGCTTGATTGGGGTATCTTCAATGCTGACGGTGGTGACGGCAGGGGTGGGAGTGGTGGGATCTTGGATGGCGATAATGGTGTTGAAACGGGCGCAAAGCGCCCGGTTTGACGGACCGGTCAACAAGTCAATCAGATGAGTCCGGATCGCGTTTACCGCTGATCTGATGCTGGCGTAGCGCTCTAGAAGCAATCCCGATGATCCGGTGGCGCTCCATCAGCAGCCTCGGTTAATAGTCGGCCTTAAGCTGACAAGCGTGACCAAACATGGTCCGTGCGCACGACACAGCATGGTCTGTGCGCACTATGCATTATGTATATATACCTATGTCCATCATGCAATATGATTATCGCTTCTCTCTTCCCTTCCACCACTGCAAGTCCCCTCTCCCCTCACCTAAGGTAAGAAGTAGAGTATCCGGTGTAGTATATAGAATATATTGCACGCCTACTCAACAAACGGGAACAGGGACAGAATTGGCAGCGGGTTCGGGAGCAGTATCTTTGGTAACGGCTTCGTCCTCGGACTGGTCGTAGACCTCATTGTGTGCTTTGTGCGATAGAGGATCACACACGTGCGGCGGAGGTGTCTCGTGCTTAGCCTTAAGTGTCCGAGTGGTCATGCTGGTGAGGGTGGGGGAGGGTCCATTTTCAACGAAATGCTTGCAGTCGTGGACAGCAAAGGCGGTCCCAGGTCCCAATCTACAAGAGGCAAACTGGTTGGCAAGGAGTTCCGCGAGGGTGACATAAGCAAACTGGTGAACTGTTGGCGTTTCAACTGAGCCCCAGCCTTCTTCATTCCACTTGGGGAGAACCTTTTCAAGGCGGGGAGAAGCCCGGTCATAGATGATCAGCCCAACAAGGATGATAGGGCCTGGTTAACTCAATTTGATAACTGGTGAAGAGGATGGCAGTTACAAAACTGACCTTTCCTCCTTGAACTGGTTGTAGACCTCCTTTGCGTGCCTTGCATATGTGTGTGGCGGAAGTCGCCAGTCTCGTCCCCAGCCTTGAGTGTCTGAGTGGCCGTGCCGGTGCATCAGGGGGTAATTCTGCTGCAGCAACGGGTGTCCTAAGGTTGGCAAGACCCGTCGTATTCACCCTGAGGATGCGGGGAGGTTGTCCTAGTCGAGCGCAAAGGTGGTGGGGAAGGCCGGGCTTTCCTTTCTGGGAACTTGCAGTTCCCACCCGCATTCACGTGAGAATCTGACGCCTCAACGGCTTTATCATCTGTTCTGGGGCTTAATCAAGACAGCAACCCTCCTCTCCGGTAACGCTCACCTTGTGCCCCCCCCCACACCATATCTCCAATGTTCAGGAAGTTGGTAATGCCCCTCAACCACACTCACTGGTTCTTACCTCTGGCTGACAGTTGTCTCATCTTTCAGAACGCGTTGGCCAATGCCACCATCACCTCAGGTTGGGTGCCAAACTGGTAGGTTCCCTACGCTTAATCTCCTCAACCACACGCTCACATTCACTTGTCATCTAGCACCCCCACGCATCCATGGTACATACCCACTCCTCCATTCCTTTGCTTGTCTCTCGCTCTTGAAGCTTGACTGACCCCTCTGCTTCCAGGGAACATGAACACCAGGTGATCAAGAGGCGATATCTAGCAACTGGCGGTGAGTTTTTCTATCGTCAATCCCTTGTTTTGTGGATTGTAGCTAACTTGTATTGTGTCTCAGCTCATTTTCGGCTCACCCCATCTATCCATCATCTTCACCTTCCCCGCCTCCCCCGCTGGCCTATGTGGCCCATCCTCCGCTCACCCGCCATCATCACCACCATTCCTAACCACTGTGGATGGCTCTGTTGTGCTGTAGCAACCAACTGTATCTGGGCCGCTTTCCCCCTGTGGTCCATGCGAGGGGATCTTAGGGGTTTCGTTATATCTGTAGCAATAATGTTTTTTGTATTTCGTTGTAACCAAATAAATGTATTTCTGGATTTACTGAATATTGGAATAAAATTGGTGATACCCCTAAGCACAAATGATCTGGAATCTCGAAATCTGAGATCAGAGTTGGAGGCTTTGGCTGCACATGCTCTCCAGTCCCGACGTGTGGCGGTTTGATCGGTACAGGATACCCTAGCCACATCTGGTTGGGTGGAGTGGGTGGATCTGCCATTCAGGGTTCAGATATCCCCCGTCAGGCCGGACAAACTTCATCAGGTCAGGTGGTTCCATATCTGGCCTGACAGGGGGAGATCTGGCCTGATCTGTTCCAGACGAATTTGCTGATGAGCCTGAAGCAAGTTCAGTCGTCCACACGTGTGTCTTTGTCAACAACCCTTCATGATACCACCAGTTCATGCTCCCCCTCACTGGTGATGTTTTAGTTATTTCCTTCTTTCGTTCCTTCTCCTCTCCTCTCTCCCACTATTACATGGATATCTCCTTCATGTCCCCACACTCATTTGTTGTCTGTTTCTCTAGAAAAGGAGAAGAGCAAACCATGCGCCTACCAATAAAGACGCGATCTGCACCTCACCATCGGCCCCCAAGCCTAAGCTCTGTGCCTAGCACTCTCATTCACCCCTGCCAGCGTTCATTGGTTTCTAATGGCTCTATCTGTTGGTTTATGCTACCATTGGGCTTGATTGATGATCATCCCTCCCTATTATCAGTTTCCCAACTATTGACCCACCATTGGTCCTTTGTAGGTTTCCCACTACCTCCTTTGTTGGTTCCCTAGTACCCCCTCTTAGTGGGATCCCAACTATTACCTTTGGAGGTTTCCTATTATCTCCTTTGTTTCACATCCATCGTTCTTTGATTGATTCACTGATCTCTGGATACTTGGGTTCCTACTATAGTACCATCTTCTAAGGATTAACACTATTGGTTCATCAGTAGATCAGTCACCCTGTCACATCACTGTTCCCTTAGTATATAGGTAGACAGATCCCCCTGTAACATTTCTCCTTAGCTTTGATATCTCAGAAGTCTCCTCTCTCCTACTGCCTTGCAGACCAGGCTCCGGATTAGATTAACCTGAGAGAACCCTCAGCACTTCTCTCTGCTCTCTTCCCACTCCTACTCCAGACTCAACCCAGTGCTGTTTATCACTTGGAGCGCTCATTCAGGCCCACCTATTTGTTCAACATCTACTCACTCTGCGACTGTATTGACTGTTTGTTTGTGTTAGGCTACCTACTCGGGCCCACCAATCGAGGATTGTGTGAGGTGATAGCTGATGTGGTCAGCTAGCCTTAAGATTAGGCCTTTCCTGTGGACATCCGTCCATAGTCAACATCTCGGAGGCACAGGGTGAGAGTGACCCTGACAGTGAGCTTTTATGACTCAGACAACCACTGACAGTTCCCTCTTTAGGAACACCCCCACTTATCCACCCACAACCAAACCCCAAACCCTTGGGTAAAGCAACAACTGAGGAACACCACCAGATTTGAACCACTGAAGACCCTCAAAACTACATACCCTTGAGGAGTATAACAATCTTCGACAAACTCAACAGGTGATCAAGCCGGAAAGTCCGAAACCCCACTGACCCTGACCTTCAAGTGAGCAACCCCTTTCAACAAAGGAGCTCAAATGAAAATGACCCGACAACATGAAAATCATGACACCACAGATCATCCACAAATTGCAGTAATTAGATATCCTGGTAATATCAAATTGGGGCCATCCCTTGCACCACCAAAATCGTTGGCCATGTACTGGATGAACTCCATTAGACCTCATGGTACTGCCAGAATACCACAGGCCGGTGGTCAACCATTGGGCAATCCCACACATTCACTGTGAGATACCTTCTATCCACTATGGGGCAACACTGGTCCCTCACTGTAGACACTCAATGACCAAACAAACACATCCTGTAAGAATTTAGTGTATTACAAGTCCAAGACAACCAAAGCAGTTTGGCCTGATGGGGTGCTGTTGCAATGATGTCACAATGGAATGCATTAGAGGGGAACTACATGACTCTTTGATGCCATCCACAGGTCAGGGGAGGGGGATCCTAACTAGAACATGGCTGCATTAAGATCTCCAGGGAGCTCAAGCTGCAGGGTTGCAAAATAGTAGAACAATTTTACACAACCCTCTACTATCCTCCACTCCACAGGTAGCCACAACAGGTGTCTCCCTTCAGGATCCTTCACCCACCCCTCCTGAAAAGCTGTTTGTGGAGTCAGCCCATTGTCTTCAGAGGGGTTGTTGGTCTGATTCAATTCGTCCCAACTGAGATAGTATTGACCTTGAGATGTGACCTTGAGGTTGTACCAAGGGTTGAAGCCATGGTCAAATTCCAGAGTGTCTTTGGGTGTCTCCCCAGTTCCTGAGTGGTAGATGTGGATGAGGATTCTATCAAGGGCAATGGAACCAACTTGAGCTGCAATGGGGAGTTCCAGTGGGGCAGAACCCTGGTTACCCTGCAGTGGTGGCTCTGGTGATATGGTCCAAATGCTGTCACTGGGGTCTGCCACTCTGTCATCAAAAACACCATCCACCGTTCCCCCATCTGTGATCCGCCAAGCCACAATTATATCCAAACCCACCACCAACAGCACATTGCCAGTGAGGGCAAATCCCAATATTGTTGTACCTGCATTGATGAACTGGGAAGTGGTTCGTGAAATACAGTTGGTGATAGTAACAATACTTTCCTGGAGGTGGGCAGTTACAATGTAAGTGGCATGGGGGGGGACAAGGGTATATGGTTCACTGCTGGCAATGCAAGTAGAGTGATCATCAAGATACCATACCTGGAAAACACCCCCAAGAATACCCAAGATTGACAAAGAAGTTGGTGAGAATTGGGGACAGGTCTTGTTAGGGGACCAACTCTGACCCGGGAACTTCTTCCACAGGGTGTATATGGGATTAGGGGCATGATTGTACTCCCAGACATTGAAATCACCATAAAAGTAAGCCCCAAAGAGCTTTCCATCAGAAGAGAAGCAGTGGGAGTTGGAGAGCCCATTGTACTCCAACAAGTGTCCTGCTGGATTCTGAGCATCCAAAACAAGAAGTTGTCCAATTCCAGAAGGTGCAGAAATAGAAAAATGGTGGGAGATTGGAGAGAAGGACTTGATGTGGAACCACTTTGGGCTCCATTGTACTGGGATAGAGAATGATCTGACCTGGGTCAGGGTGGGCCCAACCTCAAGGATGTCAATCTTCCAAGTGTAGGACCTGTGATCCAGAGATGTCCCCATGATCTGAAAGGATTTGTCATGGGCCCAAAGATAGGGTTCATCCCTTGAACCAAGTGTGTTGTGGGATAGTATTCCACCTGAGGCAACACCATACATAGTCACAGTCCGGGTATAACTCCTCCCATGCACAGCACCAATTGTCTTCCCATCCAATGACCACACCAACAAGTTTGGGCTACTAAGGGTGGCATCACATTCAACCTCTCTAACAATTCCACCTGTCTGTATATCCCAGATTATAATGCTGGTACTAGAGGCACAGCAGAGGGAACATCCATCTGATGAATAGGCAAGTGGACCTGTGAGTTGGTGTGTGTGTTTAGTGGATTGAAGGTTGGAGAGCAGTTCAGAGGTGAGTGGATCCCGCACCTCCACAGCTTCATGGGTCTGTGTGGCAATGAACCGGCCACATGGTGACCAAGTGCAGGATCCATAGATATAATCCTTGTTGGTGATGGCAACACTCTGGCTCCATGACCGTGGGGTCCCAATTGCTAGTCTTGGTGAGGAAGTGATACGTTGATGGTGATAAAGCCTTCGGACAATTGATGATGGAGGGGATAACTCCAGTGCAGAATGGTAGATGTGGGTGGCAGAGATACTGGTGACCTCAAAAAACTTTGTCACAAAATGAAAGAAATCCCGGGTGGTGTCAAGAAGCCCCCTGTGGCCATCAACCTGTTTTGTGGTGTGAGTCCCAGGTAATCTCACAGGTAAGGCCAAAACAAACCTCTAACCAGGGGATCAGCTTTTCCAATGCAACAACGGCTCCTCTTACAGCCCCAAGGGCACTGACAACTTCCAACCAGGCCAGGAATTTCTCTTCCAGGAAAAAGCGCAGATCGGTAATGAGACCAGTAACATCTCCTGTAGTCCTGGTGAGGTGGCTATGCCAGGATCGGCAGGCATACTCTAGCGCAACACTGATGTGATCCTTAACTCTTGTTTGTAGGTCCTCAACCTCTGAATTCAACGCATAGTTAGGCAGGGATAGAAGGTTCTGTTCCAACCCATTGTTCATCAGTCTCAGGCAGTTCCTGGCAAGCTCAAGGTGTGAATCTCCAGGAGAAATGTGAAACCTCGTGTCAAGGCAGCGGGAAGGATCAGTGATGAAATCAGGGAATGACTTGTGGAATGGTTTGACAGGTCGGTTGGGATCTTCATCAAGAGTGAACAGTGACTGAACCAATGTCAGGAAGAGTA
>Ga0307509_10012075_pt1 | contig 10364 bp, 7 predicted proteins | sample 10_EM_MG_FD_202245 | JGI IMG/M metagenome (GOLD analysis project Ga0307509, IMG submission 202245) | Populus trichocarpa ectomycorrhiza microbial communities from riparian zone in the Pacific Northwest, United States - 10_EM | ecosystem: Host-associated > Plants > Roots > Unclassified | place...
TTTGTCGGGGTTGATGTCGTCCCGCCTGAGTAGCATTTCCACCACTCCCTTGCGCCCATTCCAGGCAGCACACCAGAGTGGTGTCCGACCGTCGCTATTTGGTATGTCGGGGTTGATGCCGTCCTGCTCGAGTAGAATTTCCACCACTCCCTCGTGCCCACTCCGGGCAGCACACCAGAGTGGTGTTCGGCCGCCGCTATATAGTATATTGAGGTTGATGTCGTCCCGCCTGAGTAACATTTTCACCACTCCCCCGCGTCCATTTATGGAGGCCCACAAGAGGGGGGTTTCGCCGTACTTATTTGGTTTGTCGGGGTTGATGTCGCCCCGCCCGAGAAGCATTTCCATCACTACATCGTGCCCATTCTCCGCAGCACACCAGAGTGGTGTTCGGCCGTCGATATCTGGTTTGTCGGGGTTGATGTCGTCCCGCCTGAGTAGCATTTCCACCACTCCCTTGCGCCCATTCCAGGCAGCACACCAGAGTGGTGTCCGACCGTCGCTATTTGGTATGTCGGGGTTGATGCCGTCCTGCCCGAGTAGAATTTCCGCCACTCCCTCGTGCCCATTCTCAGTAGCACACCAGAGTGGTGTTCGGCCGTCGCTATCTAGTATGTTGAGGTTGATGTCGTCCCTCCTGAGTAACATTTTCACCACTCCCTCGCGTCCACTCAGAGCGGCCCACAGGAGGGGTGTTTCGCCGTGCTTATTTGGTTTGTCGGGGTTAACGCCGTCCTGTCCGAGTAGAATTTCCACCACCTCCTCGTGCCCATTCTCTATAGCGCACCAGAGTGGTGTTCGGCCGTCGCGATCTAGTATATTGAGGTTGATGTCGTCCCGCCTGAGTAACATTTTCACCACTCTCTCACGTCCACTTATAGCTGTCCACAGGAGTGGCGTTTCGCCATACTTATTTGGTTTGTCGGGGTTGATGTCGTCCCGCCCGAGAAGCATTTCCATCACTCTCTCGTACCCATTCTCAGCAGCACACCAGAGTGGTGTTCGATCGTCGTGATCTGGTATGTCGGGGCTGACGTCGCCCCGCCCGAGTAGTGTTTTGACCACCGCCTCGTGCCCGTTCTCCGCAGCGCACCAGAGTGGTGTCCGGCCGCCGCTATCTTGTTTGTTGGGGCTGACGTCGCCCCGTTCAAGTAGTATTTTCACTATTCCATCATGCCCATTCATAGCTACCCACCAGAGTGGTGTTTCGCCATACTTATTTGGCTTGTCGGGGCTGACATCGTCCCGCCCGAGTAGCATTTTCACTACTCCCTCATGTCCGTTCTTGGCAGCCCACCAGAGCGGTGTTTCACCGGACTCATTTGCTTTGTGGGGGTTGGCGTTGTCACGTCCAAGTAGTATTTTCACTACTCCCTCGTGTCCGTTCTTCGCAGCCCACCAGAGCGGTGTTTCACCGGACCCACTTCCTTTGTTGGGGTCGACGTCATACCTTTCAAGTAGTATTCTCACTACCCCCTCGTGCCCATTCAAAGCAGCCCACGCGAGAGGTGTGCTGCCCGTACAGTCTGTTTGGTTGATATCACAACCTTCCACCCCGACCAAATTGGCCACAATCTCAGCGATCCCGAAGAAAGATGCACAGTGGAGACCACTGAACGGGGAACATCCATTGAGATCAACATGGAAGGAGGGCCATATCACTTCAGCCAAGAGAATCGTCTTGGATATATGGCTATTGTAGTCGTCAAATAGCTTCAACGCAAGCTGTTTCGCATAATCTGAGAGATCTCTTTTTGCGTGCGTTCCCCAATATAGAGAAGAATATTCTAGGAAGGGTGTGTGCGGATGTGGAAAAGAATATCCTAGAGACCGCGCGCTTGAATATTGAGGAGAATCTTCCAGTAAGGGTCTCCTCGAATAAATAGAAGAACCTCTCCAAGAGGGTGTGTCTGAATATAGGGAAGCATATCCTAGAGAGGGTGTGCCCTCATACAGAGAAGAATATTGCAGAGAGGATGAGACCGAGTACCGAGGAGAAAGTTTCAGGGAAGAAGCGCCCTGGAGGGGGTGAGGGGGGGTAGCCGCAACAGCCTTGACTTGATGGGAACTCAGATAACTTAAGCAGGTCTCTGCCATTGTCAAGTGAGCCCTACCAAAAAGCTGTGGATGAGCCCGGAGGTACTCCTGAAGACTGAAATGAAACAACCTGACTGTGGAAGTCTCCTTATCCACAGCAACGAGGCCCTGACAACAGGCTAGCAATGTTCCTATTGAGGGAACGTTGTGTCCGTCTAGATCCGGAGATCCTATTTCGACCCCCAGAGCGTGACACAATTCATCGACCTTTAAGGGTCGCTCCGAGTGTGAGATCCACATCAGTGTAGCCATGCCGAGCCTCGATTTCTCCCAATCCTGTCTCTTTATCCTGCTCAACGTCTCGTTGTAAGCACCCCCTAACCCCAAACTATCGGTAATTGTGTCGAGTTTTCGTCGCCTGCGACGGATTGTGGTTTCCCGCAGGATGGCATCGGCATTCAGCGAGACTAGCACGAACCTAAGTACGCATCTGTCAGTGGATCACTTAAGACATATTCTCTAGTATCGCTTCTACCTACGTTTCGGAAACACCTTCGGAAATTTTCTTTATAATATCTACCTTCAGACTACTGTCCATCGCGTCTGGCGTTGTGTCTTCGTCTAGTTTGTTGTGAAGATAACTGATGATATCGTCTCTCCTGGGAGTGATGCGGAGAGTCGCTACTTTTCTAGGAAGACGCCTCTCGACCTCGACCTTGATGTGCGCTCTTCCTGTAATAAACACCCGAGTGCCCGGAGATCCCTGAAGAATTTGGCCGAGCGAATCGAGAAGCTTGACACGATATGCAGCCACACATTCATCGAGAGCGTCAATACATATGAAAGTGGGCTTTTCGGAAGCGGCAGTTTGCAGCATCCCTACAATATCGGCAAGCTGGGGGCCCCGTCCACCAATGACCATTTTCTGGTCTTCGTATGCTTGTGCTATTTTCTTAGGTATCTCGTCTCGTCCACCCACAACCTGTTTGAGCAAGGCACCCAGCATACCCGCCAGTGATTGATCCTTTTGGGCTGCGAAGTCGAAGTAAAGACATGCAACTGCGAACTTTTGGCTTCTAGCCTGATCGCACAAGCTATCTATCACTAGCGAGCTATCATCACAATTTGTCAGCACTTGCCCTTTTCATTCCATCCGTCGAGGTTCGTCCTTTTTACCTAATAAAAGTTTTGCCAACCCCCGGATCTCCATGGCAAAACAAAATCGCCTTGTCGGATTCAGTTCCCCCACTACTAGCGTACCAGCCCTTAAACTCTTCGGTTTGCAACACCCATTCACCCACACCTTTGACCCGGCTCTCTTGGGTATCCTTGTGCCGTAGCCTGGGCTCTAGTGGCGATAACCAGGTCAAGATTTGAGACCGGTCATCGGCAACAGTGTAGTTGTACGACACTGTGTTAAAGGAATTATTGTTGAGGGAGTTGATATTGTCATGGAGGCGATGTTGAGTCATCTTTGCTGTTTAGGAACTGGTGAAGGATAGGCGATTGAACTGGCCAGTTGACGGAATCGCTGGGAGCTGAGGAAAAGAGGGGTCTTGAGTGGAACCTCAAAGTTGGCTCGGGACTGTCCAATCAATCTCCCCGAGAATTTTTGTCAGCCTCACTCCGTCTGTGCTTGCCGTATCAACCACGCCAAACGCTACGCCCCGGGGGTGGAATCGCCTAGCTACAGTATGCCAGTATTCAAGTGCCTCAAGCCTTATGAATGAATCAGTTGAAGCCCTTACTGATTACCTAAGTTAACGCATCGGAGTAGATTCCCTCGTGATTTCGGTGCTAGCTGGATGGGTTCCTCCAGTAGTCTCACACAACAGCTTGCCGGACCCTTTGGAGCTCGGCTTCCCGGCGTTCATCAAGAACGCCAAGCACAGTGCCCAAAGTTTCGGCAAGCACAACGCATCTATCATATAGTAATACGCCTCGTCCTTCCAATAACCGAGCCAAAACCAAATACTGCCTGACGGCTAACCTTAGCAGTAACTTAGCTCAAAGCGCCGTCAACTGTGATGAATGGTCTTCTACTTCCCGAGTTGCAGATTCCTAACCCATCCCAAACCTCGATAACCTTGTGACAACCGGTCATGTCAACTCGTTCCCAGAGACCATAGATGATTAACCAAATGCTCGCTAATACTTAAATTTCACTTTCTCCACCAAACCTGCTGCTCGTGTTTTTCGGGGGCCTCAGAGTAGTAGCGGTTGCGGTTGATGTATGACAGTGCTAACGATTGACTCATCATCGTTGTAAGGGTGAGTGATATTTGTGATGGGGGTCAACAAGCTTTAAAGTAGACGAGGACTTAGTGATGGCACAATAGCTTGGGAAGAATTAGGATCCAAGATCCACCACTAAAATAACAAACCGGGACTACGGTACAGGGCAAATCTTAGGTGAACTCTAAGAGAGTGTGCCATCTGGGCGATAGGTTACAGTACTCGCGGTGCACCCGGCGGTTAGAGCCTGAGTTACTAGCTAAAATCGTCGTTAATGTGTTATTTCCTCAAAATTAGGTGTCTACAGAGCAGCGATTAGAGCATAACCGGATTATTATGCCTAGTTTTTTCCCATTCCAAGCGCTTGGGGAATCCCCTATCAACTCAGCACTCTTCTCCAAACTAAAGTTATGAACAGAACCGCTGTGATCCATGGGGTTCGTGCAAAACCCACCCTAATTCTACTCCAGTATGTTCGCTTACAAAGCTACACTTGAGCGCTATTATTTCTGAGCATGAACTTGCTATCACCCTTTCCTTGACTGCTTTCTAATCCAGCCACAAACCATCACTCGGCTAATTTTAACAGGGTTGAGAGGTAAGTTTACTTAGAATACGACGCACCACAGCCCAATGCAGTCCTGGGATCTCCGGTGACCCCGCCCCGACACCATTAACAGGACTAGTACGGAGGAGCGCTTTCAATCTCAATAGAGATGGAAGAGGGGGGTTACCTATGACGTGCAGACGAGGTAATGAAACTACGATTATTTTTTCTACAGTAGATACACAATCAACCCGGTGTAATCAATACGTATCATGCATTTAGGTTCCTTCTTTAGCAGTGGCTTCTGAATGTGATTGTCCTGATGCAAAACTAGAGCCTCATCATCAAGCCTTGTCTAACAATCGCCTAAGCTATAGGTTGTGGGTCGAAAGTCTGGCTGTGATAGAACGAATTAACTAGAGCTTTCTGAGATCTGCGCTCCTGTGCAGAAGATACAACTATTCGGCAACAACTTTATTACTTGCGAGATGGCATTTTTCGGTATTGTGCCCTGTTACTGAAATTTTCAGCCCAGTATCAATGCCGCATGGGTAGCCCTCCATTCTCATCGTTCGGGTCACACCAGGAAGAAAGCAGTGCCTAAGTATGACCTTGGTTGAATTGTGCCGGCGTTCGTAAAGTTCTCATACCCCTCCTTGCACCTCCTGAGCAATACCTATTCGCAACAACTGGCCAGCTAGAGTCCTTTTGATAACTTTCTTTTGGATATACGTCTAGGGACATTGTAACCTCTTATCAAAATTAATTCTACTAAATAGAAGAAGGTTAGCGAAGCCGTTCTAATCGCTATTTGTATTCGGAAGGGCGTGAGAATTTTGTGAATGCGGCAGTATATCTATAGCAGGTACTAATCACAGCTATGCCACAGTGAACAGCTAGCTCTCAGGTCGTCGGGAATGGTTGCACTTATTATTTTTTCTTCTATGCTTTCGTCGAAACAACTCCCATGTCAAGGCTTCAGAGGGGAGAGGGGAAGGAAGGAGACTCTGAATAAATAAATAACCGGAGAACAAATGAGCAGAGAGGATTGACAACTAAGCCGCACGGCTTACCTCGAGATGATGGAGATAAGTGGGTCTACGCCGGGGAAAGGAAATGGGCTATTACCAGAAGGTGGTGTTTCGAAGTGCCGGAGGAGGGACGGGACGACTGCCCGTAGTCCATCCGGGGCGGTCGAAGTGCGGGACGGCCCTCCTTTGGCTGGACGGTGGGCCCTACAGGGTGAGACATGTGTGATTAGGGTAGGAGGGGGACGCAGGGGACGGCCGGGGACTGTAGAGGACGGCCGGGATAGTGAGGGACGGTGGTGGATGTTGTGAGAAGTGGCTGTCATACTTCCTGGTAACCTCAGATTGGAATGGGACGAACTTCCTCCCTGCCAGGAATTGGAATGTGGCGGGTGGAATGGAGTTGAGAAATGTAATGAGTGGAATGGTAAGGAATGGAATGATGGAACGAGTACAGAAGGCTGGGAATGTTGTGTATATAGATTAGTTGTTAGTCCACGATCTTGAGGGGATAAGGAGAAAAATGCGGAACATACATTCTTATGATTATGGTACTACGTTTCTTGTTTATTTTCTTCAGTGGATGGTGAGGACGGCACGAGTGATGTCTCATGATGCGATAATGATTGGGTCAGGGGTGTATGATTTCAACTTGGGCTAGTATCGGGGGCCCAAGCGCTGGGACTATAGTCCCCTACAGTCCGTCCGGACCTTCTCGGGCGTAGTCCGTCCCAGGGCTTCTAAAAAGACGGACTATGACTCATAGTCCGTCCCGTCCTGCCCTGAAGACGGACGGACTGGACGGCTAGGAACACTGCAAGATGGATACATAGTGTATGTTGCTGGATAGGGAAAGTCTATCGAAATAGATATTGCAGAAGCCCCCTTCCTCCGTATCGAAGAGAATTACCGTAGATATGTGGTTGCTGTAGTCGTTAAACACCTCTAGCACAAGTTGTTTCGCGCAACCTGAAAGATCTCCTTCTGTGTGAATTCCCCAATATAGAGAGGGATATTCCAAAAACGGTGTGCCCGAATGTAGAGAATATCCTGGAGAGAGTACAAAAGACTGGGAAGGCGGCGGGTCGAAAAAACCTTAACCTGGCTGGTATTCGGATAACTTAAGCAGGGCTCTGCAATTGCCGAGTGAGGTATACGAAATAGCCGGGGGTGTCGCGATAAGGTCATAAGTCACAAACACACCACTTGCGAGAGAAGTACCGTTTGGCTACCGGTATGTGAGCAATATTTACAGGGGAAGGCTAGGCAGTCTATCCCGTAAATTCCGAGCGAACTATTGACTTTAATTCAAGTTAAGTTCACTGTACTTTGCTGTGAAAATCAAGTTTTTTCGTTATATTCCTGAAAGCCTAGCGGGGTGTAGAGTAGACACAACACATTCTAGTGGAAACTGTACATGTGTGGCGTGTAGGGTATCATAGAAATTCGTGGGTGGCACAGGTGGGTAACTCTGGAATAGTAAATAGCTCAGGGTGAGAGGGGGGGGGCCCATCATAGGATTTCGTTCGCCAAATAATAAATTTACCAGGCATTTGCACAGCTCACAATCCCATAATCCCACCACGTACTGTTAACTAAACCGTATAAAAAACAGCAAAAACTCTCCAGATCCAAATAGAGGAAAGAGGGAGAGGGTGTAAGTTACTGATCATCTAAAGACGGGGAAAAGAAATCACAATTTTTGTTTTTGAATGCGCGAATCCCCAGTATCCCGGATAAATACTGTGGATCCAACCTTTCCCTTCCTTACTAGTGCTCTAAGCGCCTAGCCCTTCCTCATATAACTATGATACCAAGTAACACCCTATCTGAAGTCTTATCTAACAATCACCCAGTCTGAAGGCTAGCGATCTAAAGTCCGCTAGTTGTAGTGTTAGTCGATTAATCAACACTTTTTACGGCATGGGGCTCCTGTGGCAAAAGGCACCATTACTCGGCATTAAATTTTATATGTAGTCGCGGGGCACCCTTTATCGGTACAATATTATAGCTTATTACTGAAATTTCCCATATTGTACTCGTTTCAATGCTGTGCGGGCAGCCTCCCAACTTCGCCTCTGACGGAGGCGGTGCGATGGTGTGCTGGTATGCTGATGGGAGGAGATATTGAGGTGTATGCCTCTATGGAGGTTTCTAGCTACGGTTCACCTTAAGTATCATATTATGATAGTGCAAACTCTGCTAGTACATGTGTAACCCTATGTCTCCGCATATGCCCTATACATCCGCTCATGGCCTGGAGCTTTCGCTTGTCCACACTTCAGCGTTCCTCCATACATGTGCGCTTCCCTTTGCCTGCACTCATCTGCGCTCTTTATTACAACGCTCTACTACTGGGGTTATTATATGATCAGCCTTCTAACGGAAATGGTGTGTAGGTATGATCTTTATGCTATGTCTATATTGGGTACCAATCACCGCTAGGCTGTAGTTAATAGATAGCTCGCGGATTGTCAGATATGCTTGCGCTTAACAACTTTTTTCTATATACTTGTGTCAAAATAGTTCAGAGGGGAAAAGAAAGAAGGGGAACTGAGGTTGGGGGGGGGCATGGTCAATATATAGGGAAACAGGATTCACAACTGGAAAAGAAGAATGAAAGTGAATATGGGGGAAATTGCAGGCGGCGCGGCCTGTCGCAACAGAGTGGGGATGGGTGTGCTTGCTCTGGAAAGAGAGAAAGGGGGGACGGTAATTATCACAAGGCGGGTACTTTAAAATGTGGGAGGGAGGAAGGGGAAATGAAGGGGGAGGTAGTGATGGGGGCAGTGGGAGTTACGGACCCCCGCGGCCGCCGGGGAAACGGCGCACAGGTTACCTGTAGCTGAGAGGAGTGACAAGAGTGATGTCTCCACAGCCTTATCCCGTGTCAGGAGTCGTTAACGCTGGCTGCAGTAGGGCTACCACTCCCGCATGGCGACGCGTAACAGCAAACTAGCACGGGGTTCGGCCCTCGATATTTGGTTTGCCTGGGTTGATGCCTTTCCGCCCCAGTAGTATTACCAGCACTCTCCCGCGCTCGGTCTAGGCGGTACTGTACACTAGAATGGTGTTCGGCCGTTTTTATCTGGTTTACCGGGGTTGACCCCGCCCCGCCAGATGTATTTTCACTACTTCCTCGTGCCCTTCGATGGCGGCGAGCTGGAGCGGTGTTCGGCCGTCAATATCTGGTTCGTCGGGGCTGACGTCACCTCGGCTAAGTAGCATACTTACCGCTCCTTTGAGTCCATACTTTGGGCCCGCAGGAGTGGTGCTTCACTATCCCCGCATGGCTGGCCGGGGTTGACATCGCCACGCCCATAGAGTAGTTCTACCATTCTCGTGTGCCAGTTCTGGACGGCATACGAGAGTGGTGTTCGACCGCTCTTATCTGGCTTGTCGGGGTTGACGTCGCCCCGTTCGAGAAGTATTTTCGCCACTTGCACGTGCCCATTCTTAGCAGCACACAAGAGTGGTGTTCGGCCGTCGCTATCTGGTTTGTTGGGGTTGACATCGTTCCGTCCGAGTAGCATTTTCACCACTCCTTCGTGCCCATTCATAGCTGCCCACCAGAGTGGTGTTTCGCCATACTTATCTGATCCGTCAGGGCTGACGTCGTCTCGTCCGAGTAGTATTTTCACTACTCCCTCGTGACCATTCAAGGCAGCATACCAGAGTGGCGTTCGGCCGTTGTTATCTGGTTTGTCGGAGTTGACGTCGTCCCGCCCTAGTAGCATTTTCACTACTCCCTCGTGCCCATTGCTGGCGGCAAGCCGGAGCGGTGTTCGGCCGTCAATATCTGGTTCGTCGGGGCTGACGTCACCTCGGCTAAGTAGCATTCTCACCACTCCTTCGTCTCCATGCTTTGCTGCCCACAGGAGTAGTGTTTCGCTATACCCGCATGGCTGGCCGGGGTTGACATCGTCTCGCCCAAGGAGTAGTTCTACCACTCCGGTGTGCCGGTTCTGGACGGCATACGAGAGTGGTGTTCGACCGCTCTTATCTGGCTTGTCGGGGTTGACGTCGCCCCGTTCGAGAAGTATTTTCGCCACTTGCACGTGCCCATTCTTAGCAGCACACAAGAGTGGTATTTGGCCGTCGCTATCTAGCTTGTTGGGGTTGACGTCGTCCCGCCCCAGTAGCAGTTCTACCACTCCGGCGTGCTGGTTTTGGACTGCACACCAGAGTGGTGTAAGGTCGGACGTGTCTGGTTTGTCGGGATTGACGTTGCCCCGTCCGAGAAGAATTTTCACCACTCCCTCGTGCCCATTCTTAGCAGCACACCAGAGAGGCGTTCGATCGTTGCTATCTGGTTTGTCGAGATTGACGTCGTCCCGTCCGAGAAGTATTTTCACCACTCCCTCGTGCCCATTCTTAGCAGCACACCAGAGAGGCGTTCGATCGTTGCTATCTGGTTTGTCGAGATTGACGTCGTCCCGTCCGAGAAGTATTTTCACCACTCCCTCGTGCCCATTCTTAGCAGCACACCAGAGAGGCGTTCGATCGTTGCTATCTGG
>Ga0307509_10012076_pt1 | contig 10364 bp, 9 predicted proteins | sample 10_EM_MG_FD_202245 | JGI IMG/M metagenome (GOLD analysis project Ga0307509, IMG submission 202245) | Populus trichocarpa ectomycorrhiza microbial communities from riparian zone in the Pacific Northwest, United States - 10_EM | ecosystem: Host-associated > Plants > Roots > Unclassified | place...
CCCGCCGGTCCCCCGGTCCAGGTGGGTCACTACGAGGACACCTTCCGTCAGGTGGACGGGAGTTGGCTGATCGACACCCGGACCCTGTTCCTGCCGTTCGGCGGGCCCACCCCGCGTCACTGACTGCACCGTCACCGAGTGATGGCCGCGTACGCGATTCCCTCGTCGTACGTCATCGCCAGGCCCGCGCGGTAGCCGGTCGTGTAGGCGTCGTCGCCCAGGTGTTCGCGGACGCGGAGTTCGCAGGTGCGGCGGGTGGCGATCAGGTCCGGGGAGTCCATCTGGGCGCGGCCGGTGAGTTCCCAGAGGCGGGTGCCGATGCCGAGGAGGCGGGCCGCGCGGTGGGCGTCGCCCGCGCTGACGACGGCGGCGGCCAGCAGGTCGAGGGACATGGCGGCACCGACCGTGTTGTGCAGGAGGGCGTGGCCCGCGATGGACGTGCGGGCGCCGCTCGTCGCGGCCCGTATGTCGCCGCGCGCCAGGTCCGCCTGGGCTATCAGGTAGTCGGCGAAGGCCCCGCACCAGTACTCGCCCTGTTTCCGGCTTGCCGCGCGCACCTCGTCGGCGACTTCTCGGCCGCGCTCGAACTCGCCGCGCAGCACGTGTGCGAGGGACAGCGCGAGCCGGGCCTGTAGTTGGGCGGCGCCGAACCCGTCGTCCTGGACGGGGAGTTGGGGTGCCGCGGCGAGGACGTCGATGGCCTCGGCCTGGCGGCCGGTGAGGGCCAGGTGGCCACCCCTGAGGTAGACGGCGGCGACCTGGGCGACCGGGGAGCCCTGTTCGCGGGCCGCGTCGGCGCAGCGGACCGCCCAGTTGGCCGCCGCCTCCTGGTCGCCCTGGAGGATGGCGACCGCGCCGCGCGACCACAGGGCGAGGGTGCGGCCGGGGCCCGGCGGCGACTCGGCGGCGAGGGCCTGGTCCAGGCAGTGCTGGGCCTCGCGGAGGTAGCCGCAGTGCCGCCACAGGAAGCCGACGTGGCCCGCCATCTCCACGGCCGTGGACCACCGTTCGCCGTCCGGCTCGGCGAGCGCGCAGTCGACTGCCGTGCGCAGATTGGCGTGTTCGGTCAGCACGCGCTCGCACCAGGCGACCTGCCGTCCGGTGTTCCACTCGGCGCAGCCCTCGCGGGCGAGGCGGGCGTAGTGGTCGCGGTGGCGGCGGCGTACGGCGCGTTCCTCGCCGAGGGCGTGCAGCCAGTCGGCACCGTACTCGCGGACGGTGTCGAGCATCCGGAAGCGGGCCGAGATGACGGGGTCGGGCAGCACGATGGACTGGGCGACGAGCCGGTCGAGCAGCCCGGCGATCCGCTCCTGGGGCAGCGGTCCGCCCGCGCAGACCTGCCGTACGGCCGCCAGACAGAAGCCGCCGCTGAAGACGGACAGCCGCGCCCACAGCAGCCGTTCGAGCGGAGCGCACAGCTCGTGGCTCCAGCCGATGGCGGTGCGCAGGGTCTGGTGGCGGGGCGGGCGTTCGCCGGGGGCGGAGACGAGCAGGTCGAGGGGCGAGGAGGGGGCCGGTGTGCCCGGCGGTGCGGACGGGTCGGGCAGGGGCGGGAGTGTCGGCAGGCGTTCGCCGAGGCGGGTGTGGAGCTGGTCGAGGGTCAGCTCGGTGAGACGGGCGGCGGCGAGTTCGAGGGCGAGCGGAATGCCGTCGAGGCGGCGGCAGACGGCGACGGCCGTGGCGCGCGCGGTCAAGTCGTCGTCGCACAGGGGGCGTCCGGCGGCTGCGGCGCGCTCGGCGAACAGGGCTACGGCGTCACCGGCGTCCTCGTCGACGCCGGGGCGGCCGTCCACCGGGAGCGGTTCGAGGTGGAGGACCTCCTCGCCGGGCAGTGCGAGCCGTTCCCTGCTGGTGAGCAGGACGCGCAGGCCGGGCAGACGGGAGCGGAGTGCGGCGGTGAACCTGGCGCAGTCGGCGAGGACGTGTTCGCAGGAGTCGAGGATGAGCAACAGCCTTCTGCCGTGGGCCCATTCGGTGATGACCTCGATCACCGGGCGCGTCGACTGGTCGGCGAGCCGAAGGGTCTCCATGACGGCGAGGTCCACGAGTCCCGAGGTGCGCAGGGGGGAGAGTTCGGTCAGCCAGACGCCGTCGGGGTAGGCGTCCCGGATCTGCGCCGCCGCGCGCAGCGCGAGCCGGGTCTTGCCGACCCCGCCGACCCCGACGACGGTCACGGGTCTGACCGGTCCCGCGGCCGGGCCCCGGTCCGGGTCCAACGCGGCGCGCAGCCAGGCGAGTTCGGCGCGCCGCCCGACGAAACTGTGCGTCTCGGGCGGCAGATTCCCGGGTTTCCCGGGCCCGTCGGAGTTCCCAGGGTTCCCGGGGGTGTTGGAGTCGCCTGGGTTCCCATGGTCAGTCCTGTCCGGCACGAGGCCAGTGTGTCCGTACGTCACCGGCTCCATGCGCAGGTCCCGGAACGCGGCCCACGGCTGCCCGCAAAAGTCGCCGTAGCGGCGGAACTTCCGCCCTTTTCGATCACCTTCCGCCCCTGGTAGGACGAGTTGTGATCGAGAGCCGGTCAACTCTCCCGTGCCGCAGGTACGGAGCCTGGAATTCCGCGATCGTCGTGGAGTGAACGCGATGGACACGAACGCGCTGGACGGGGGACGCCGCTTGCTCGTCGCACCGGCCGGTTGTCTGCTGGCGGCCACGCCGGGTCTGCTGATCGGCCGGGTGCAGCCGATCCTGCCGCTGCTGGCGATCGGACCGCTGATGGCCGCCACCTTCCTGGGCGCCCGCCGTACGCTCCTGGTCTGCTGCTGGACGGTGCTGCTCGCGCTGGCGGCGGGGCTCGGCTCGGGGGCGCAGCTGAACGCCGGGTTCGCCGTCCGCTGGGGCGGGCTGCTGCTCGGCTGCGTGTGCAGTGTGTACGCGGCGAGACAGCGCGGCCGGCTGCGGGAACGGCTCGCGGAGGCGCGGGAGGTGGCCCGGATCACCCAGGAGGCGATCCTGCGGCCCGTCTCCCGCACCCTCTCCGGCACCCATGTCAGCACCCGCTACCACTGCGCGAACCGCGAGTCCTCGGTCGGCGGCGACCTGTACGACCTCGCGGTGACGCCGTACGGCCTGCGGGTGCTGGTCGGGGACGCGCGCGGGCACGGGCTCGACGCGCTGCGGACGGCGGCCGACACGCTCATCGGGTTCCGTGAACTCGTCTATACGGCACCGGACTTGGCGACCCTCGCGAAGGCGCTGGACGCCCGGCTGGCGCCCGGGCTCGGCCCCGAGGACTTCGTCACGGCGGTGCTGGCCGAGTTCGGTCCCGGCGAGGTGCGGCTGGTCAACTGCGGCCATCCGGCGCCCCTGCGCTCCGGGCATCGGCTCGAACTCCTCGAACCCCGGGTCCCCGCACTGCCGTTGGGCCTGCGCCCGGACCCCCGGCAGTACCGGGTCCGCCTCCAGCCCGGCGACCGCCTGCTGCTCTACACGGACGGCCTCACCGAGTCCCGCGCCCTCGACGGCACCCCGTTCGCCCTGCTCACCGAGTGCGCGACGGCGTTGAGCGAGCCGACGCCGGACGGGGCGCTGCACGCGCTGTACGACCGGCTGCTCGCGCACGCCGGCGGCCCGCCCACCGACGACCTGGCCCTCGTCCTGTGCCAGCCGACGGGAGTGGTGGCACCGGCCCCGGTCTGAGCCGGCCCCGGATCAGCCCAACTTGACCAGCAGTTCGGCCAGTTCGGCCGGCTTGGTGACCATGCAGTCATGGCCGGTCTCCAATTCCCACACCTGGGCCGGGGTGCCGTTGGGCTGGAGCGCGGGGACCGGCCGCCGCTCGAAGCCCTCCGGTTCACTGCCCACGCAGTGGATGTGGGTGCGGGGGATCGAGCGCGCGGCGGGATTGTCCAGCCGTACCGGCTGCTGTAGGCAGCGGGCCGACTGGTCCGAGAGCGTGGACCGCAGCCAGGCGACGTCCGCCGGGTCGGTGACCCCGAACAGGCCCCCGGGCGGCGGCAGTTCGGGCAGCGGCGGGATCCGCCAGCCGGTACCCGAACTCACCGCCATGTCGATCAGCACCTGCGTCACAGGCATGATGTCGATCGCGCTCTCGCCGTCCTCCGGGACCATCGCGTCGAGGTAGACCACGTGGGCGATCCGGTCGGGGACCCGGTCGGCGGCCGACGAGACGACCAGCCCGCCGTAGCTGTGCCCGACGAGGACCACCTCGGTGAGATCCTCCTCCGTGATGAGCCCGACGACGTCGTCGACGTGGGTGTCGAGGCCCACTTCGGGGCCGAGCAGCTGTGCCTTGTCGCCGTGGCCGGTCAGCGAGGGCGCGAGCACCCGGTGCCCGGCCGCCGTCAGCAGCGGGACCACCCGCTGCCAGCTGTCTCCGCTGTGCCAGGCGCCGTGCACCAGTAGGTATGTGGACATGGCTGTCGCTCCTCGCTGTGGTGGCCGGCGTCGCCGATCGGCACGCCACCGGTGACGCTGCCGCCCGGCCCGCGCCCCAGCCAGGGCCCCCGCGCCCCTGGGGGTGACAGGACCAGGCACGCGCCCGGCGGCCGAATTACAGTGCGGGGATGGCCGGTGAACCGAATCTGCTGGGCGAGTACGTGCGCGCCCGCCGCGAACTCGTCACCCCCGAACAGGCCGGTGTCCCCGCCCACGGGGTACGGCGGGTGCCGGGCCTGCGCCGGGAGGAGGTCGCGCTGCTCGCCGGTATCAGCGCCGACTACTACCTGCGCCTGGAGCAGGGCCGCGACCGCAACCCCTCCGTGCAGGTCCTGGAGTCCATCGCCCGGGTGCTGCGGCTCGACGAGGATGCGACGGCCCACCTGCTGCGCCTGGGCGCCGCGAAGCCCCGGCGCCGCCGGCCCCGTCCGGTGAAGGAGACCGTGCCCGAGGGGATCGCCAAGCTCCTTGGCACGCTCCCGCTCCCCGCGCTGGTCGAGGGCCGCTACTTCGACGTCCTCGCCGCCAACTCCCTGGCGACCGCGCTGTCCCCGCGCTTCACGGCCGGGTCCAACCGGCTGCTGTCGCTGTTCCTCGACCCCGCCGAGCAGGCGCTCTACCCGTACTGGGAGAGCGCGTCCGGCGGCATGGTCGCCGCGTTCCGCGAGGCCGTCGGTCCCGACACGGACGACCCCCGGTTCATCGAGCTGGTCGGTCAACTCTCCCTCGCCAGCCCCCTGTTCAGCCGACTCTGGGCCCGCCACGACGTACGGACCTGCGAGGCAGCGCCCAAGCACATCGCCCACCCCCAGGTCGGCGGCCTGGAACTGAACCGGGAGCGGCTGAGCATCGACGGCGTACCGGGCCAGACCCTCGTCGTCTACCACCCGGACCCCGGCACCGACGCCGCCGAGAAGCTGGCCCTCCTCGCGTCCGCGACCCGGACACCGGAGACCGGCCGTTCGCCCCGGTCCGAGGTGACCGGCTAGGACCGTGTGACGCGGGTCACCGCAGCGCGGTCCGTCCTGCGGACAGGGAAGGGTGTGGAGATCTCACTACGGGCCCGCGTGCGAGCCGGAGACCCCGACGCGTTCGGGCAACTCTTCGACGAGCACGCCTCGGTGGTCCACCGGCACGCCGTCCGGATGACCGGCGACCGGGGCACGGCCGACGACATCGTGTCCCTGACCTTTCTGGAGGCATGGCGGCTGCGCGAGCGCGTGCTGCCCGGCGACGACAGCCTGCGGCCGTGGCTGCTCGGTATCGCGACGAATGTCACGCGCAACACGTCGCGGGCGGCGCGAAGACATCGGGCCGCGCTCGTCAGAATCCCGCCGCCCGACCCCGTGCCGGACTTCGCCGACGAGGTGACCCGGCGCATGGCCGCCACCGAGGAACTGGCCGCAGCTCAACGGGCGTTGAGCAAACTTCGCCGGGGCGAACGGGAGGCGTTCACGCTCTGCGTCTGGGAGGGGCTGGACGCGGCCACGGCCGCCGCGGCCCTGGGCGTGGCCGTCGGCACCGTACGGTCCCGGCTCTCCCGCGCGAGGAAACGCCTGCGCAGGCTGACCGACCTCGAACTCGGCCAGGTACAGAAGCAGAAGCAGGCGCAGGCACAGGAAACGCAACGCCCGGACCCGGTCGGACAGTCACCGGGTAGCCACCACCGGGCGACTCGGTCCACACCCAAGTCCACGCAGGAGAAGACGCGATGAACACCGACCCCCAGGAACTGGCCGAGTTGCTGCCCGCCCCGGGCCGTCCGGTGCTCTCGCGGGACCGCCACCGCGTACTGAGGGAACACCTGATGCAGCACATCGCCCACGAACACGACACCGTCCGCGAGCAGTCGACCACGACCGTCACCGCACCCGGGCGCCCCGCCCGCCGACGCCTCGTTCTCGTCGCCGCACCGCTGGCCCTCGCCGCCGCCGTGGGCCTGGGCGTGGTCGCGGTCGACAACGCGCGGGACGGCAGAAGCGGCACGGCCGCCGCCGACAGCCATCAGAAGGCCGTACAGCTGCTGGACCGGATCGCCCTGGCCGCCGCATCCCGTCCCACGGTCACGGCACGCGACGACCAGTTCATCTACACCAAGTCCCAGGGATCGGCGGCCGAGTTGGGCGTCGACTTCAGCAGCACCGCCGAACTCGCGGGCCACAAGGGGCTGTTCACGCCGACGCCGTACAACGGGGCCGTCCGGCAGGAGCAGTGGGACGCGGTGGACGGCAAGCGGGACGGGCTGCGGAAGGGCGTCGCGGTCGCCGATCCCGCCCAGAGGATGTCCATGGACATGAAGGGCACCGGATACCTGACCTTTCGTCAGCTCCGGGCCCTGCCCACCGACCCCGACGCCCTGCTGAAGAAGTTCTCCAGTGATGCCGCGAACGTATCGGCGGCCCGCCGTACGGAAGTTGTCGTGGAGAACCTCGGCGCCGTCGTCGACGAGGCCACCCTGCTGCCCGACCTCAGTGCCGGGATCTACCGCGCCATGGCCAAGCTCCCGGGCGTGAGCGTCGTGGACCACGTCAAGGACGCGGCGGGACGGGAGGGCGTCGGCCTCACGTTCAAGAACGCCCCGAAGGGCTACGCCTGGGTCTTCGACTCGTCGAGCCTCGTCTATCGCGGCACAACTGACGCCGCTCTCCTGGGAGTTGGCGTCACGGACCGGGCGGGTGAGGTGCCGGCCGGTTAGCCTACGGGCACGAGACATCGGGGAGCGGGGTGCGATGACGGCCGACGTACACCCGTTCTCCGAGGCCGCCGAGGGCACGGGGCCTGCGGAACTGGACTACCGGGGGCCGCAGGGCTGGGCCACGGTCGTCCACCGTGCCCACGTGGGGAGCTTCATTCTCCTCGGTGCCGAAAACACTTATCTGGTCCGGGAGTTCGAGCCCGAGCAGAGCCGCACGGAGGAGCCGCGCACCTGGGAGTACCGGGTGGGCCTGTCGGGACCGCAGCGGCTGCGGATCGAGGCGGCCGAGCAGTGGTCGGTCTCCGTCACCCCGCTGGAGCAGGACGAGCCGGAGGACGGCGGAGTCTTCTCCCGTCGCGGCATCGGGAACCAGACGGTCGAGCTCGCCGAGCCGGACCCGCCGGGAGCGTCGATCCTGGAGTTCACCAGGATCGAGGGCCCTCGCCCCACGAGCGTGTTCCTCAGGCTGCACACGGACTTCGGCGACCAGGCATTCTGGCCGGTGGGCGGCAACGACGGTGCCAGGTTCCTGTTCGGCCACGACACCCCGGCCATCTGGTCGACGGCCGGCCGGGTCGAGGTCGGCAACGCCGCCGGCTGCGCATGGCGGCTGCGCGTACTGCCGTTGTCCGCGGCCCGCCCGCTGGACGGCACCACCACCCGGGGCACTGGTGCGGAGGTCCTCGTCCACACGGGGGCGCCGGCCTCGCTCGCGCTGCGCTCCCTGTCGGACGCGGGAGACGACCCCAAAACACACATCCCCAAGGTGCAGGTCCGCGTCGACTCACTCGGCTACCAGGTGACCTTGTCCGCCGATCACCGCCAGGTCGCTGCCGGTGCGGTCCTCGGACTCGGTCCCGGGCCGACGCTGCTCCAGACCGGGGGTGACGGAGGCTGGGACCTGCACACCACCGGGCTCGACACAGTGCAGACCTTCTACGGGAGATTCACCGGCACGGGTGGGGAGGTGCTCCGCTACACCGGGCCGCCCGTCACCGTACGGGTCGTCACCCGGTCCTGGCACAGGTGGTCCGGCATGGTCACGGTCCGTACCCTCATCCCCGAACTCGGCTGGCAGGACTGGGTCAACACCAAGGGCGGCCTGCCGGGACGCCTCCGGGGCGAGCGGCTGGACCTGCTCCCCGGAATGCTGCTGGCGGTCACCGGACCCCGTGACGGGTCCGCCTGGCGCATCCTCCGTACCGGACGCGCGCGCCGTCAGTCGCGATAGCGCGGCGCGGGCGGGTAGAAGTCGCCGTAGGGGCCCAACCACCGTTCGTGCAGGGCACGGAGGGTGCCCGAGGTGCGCAGGTGCGCGAGAACGCCGTTGATGAAGCGGGCGAGTTCCGGTGTCGTCTTCGGGACGGCGATCCCGTGCGGTTCGTAGGTGAACCGCGGTCCGGTGATGCGGGTGGCGGGGTCCTGGGCGCTCAGTCCGGCGAGGACGTTGTCGGTGGTCGACACGGCTGCCACCTTGCCCTGCTGGAGCAGCAGGAGGCAGTCGGTCCAGTCGGAGACGGTCACCGGCCGCACCTTCGGGCGGGCGCGTTGCAGCTCGGTCAGTGAGGTGGTGCCCCGGGCCGTGCACACCTTCTGTCCGGCGAGATCGGCGAGGGTCTTCACCGGGGAGGTGTCGGTGACGAGGACGCGTTGGCCGGAGTCGAGGTAGTCGCTGCTGAACAGCACCTGTTGCATGCGCTCGCAGGTGATCGTCATGGAGTGGGCGACGAGGTCGACCTGACCGTGCTGGAGTATCCCGATGCGCTGTGCGGACGGCACGGCCTTGAACTGCACCCGGTCCGGCCGCCCGAACAGGGCCCGGGAGATCTCCCGCACCAGGTCGATGTCGAGCCCGTCCAGCTGTCCGGTGTCCGAGTCGCGGTAGCCGAAGAGATAGGTGTTCTGGTCCACTCCCACGATCAGCCGACCGCGGGCGACGATCCGCTCCATCGCCGTACCGCTGGGCATCCTGCCGCCCGGCGTCGGCATGTGGGCGAGCGGTTTCAGCGACCGCAGCGGATCGCAGCTACCGTCGGCCGCCGCTGATGCGGACGCGGACGCGGACGCGGTCGCTGAAGCGGTGTCTGCGGGCGAACTCCGTTGCGGCGCGGCCGAGTTCGCGCAGGACACCGTCAGCGCCAGCACGGCGAGCGACGCCACGGCCCCGGCGACCAGCCGACGGCGAAACGCGACCGCGCCGCCCGGCAGCCCGCCCTCTTCCCCACGTGCCCGAAGTTCCCGCACACTGCCCCGCAGTCCTCGGAACCCATCCGAAGACGCCGTCCGGCGCCCCGGCCCCTCACGCACTCGTCGACGGTGACGCGTCCACGCCGATTCACGGTTCCCGAGGAAACGCGAGCGATCGGATCAACTCCTCGGCCGCACCGAGGAGTTCGACCTCGTGCGCAGTCATCGTCGGATTGGCCGTCCGCCTCCGCCGGGCCTCCGCCAACCCCTCCTCCGTGAGGTCGGCGGGATCGGCGAGGAGTGCGGCGAGTACCTCGCGGGCCGGGCCGGCGATCGGCAGGTCGTCCACGGCGACCTGGGCGAGGATGATCGCGGAGAGGCCCCAGTCGAGGCCGGGGTCGCCGTCCTCCGTGGTGCCCCAGTCGATGACGTGGGGGCCGGCCGGGGTGAGCAGCACGTTCTCCGGGTGGAGGTCGAGGTGCAGGACGCGGGTGCCGGGACGGCGGCCGGGGATCGCGTGCAGCTGCCGTAGCAGCGCGGCGAGTACGGTCCCCGCCTCCCGTGCGTCGATCGCGCCCGCGGTGAGGGCCTCCACCATGGTGGGTCCGGTCAGCCGTTCCATCACCAGGTCGGTGCGCGAGGTGGGCGAGGTGCGCGAGTCCCCCGTCCGTACCCGGGGCACGGGGTAGCCGTACGCGCGCACATGCTCCATCACCGCGCCCTCGGCCGCCGCGTCCCCCCAGTCCTCCCGGTTGCGGCGCAGCACCCACGCCTCGTCGATCTCGTACACGTCCGCGGTACGGCCGGAGCCGATCAGCTTCCCCATGGCTGGCATGGCCAGAATCTAAGCCCTGTGTGAGGCGTCGCGCACCGGCCGTCACACAGGTGGTGAAGCGCCCCACATGACCCATATCACCAACGATGCGGATTAGTAGCGCAAAAGCGTGTCATGCACGCGTCCGCATACCCTCTGACCTGGGGTTTGAGAGCCACGTCACACAGTTGACGATTCACCCACATGCGACCACAACTAGTAAAAGGGGTCTTTGCGGACACGGATCGAGAGTGCTTCTGTGGAGCAGTCGCA
>Ga0307509_10012077_pt1 | contig 10363 bp, 9 predicted proteins | sample 10_EM_MG_FD_202245 | JGI IMG/M metagenome (GOLD analysis project Ga0307509, IMG submission 202245) | Populus trichocarpa ectomycorrhiza microbial communities from riparian zone in the Pacific Northwest, United States - 10_EM | ecosystem: Host-associated > Plants > Roots > Unclassified | place...
GCAGCAGGCGTTCAACGATGCCTGGAAAGAAATTCCGCCTTATCCCGGATTCAGTGTACCAAAAAGGGCCTATCGTGAAGTCACACAATGGCAGGGAAAGGAAATGCGCAACCTCGGTCGATGCATTTCAGCAGTATTGGCGTCCGCATTGCGAAATCCGGACAGTTCTCAGCATCAGGATTTCAACATCGCCTTGAAGTGTGTTGGTGCGCTGGTTGATTTCTCCCTAATGACTCAATATCGCAGTCATACACCGGATACACTTGCCTATATGGAAAGGTACCTGCAGACATTTCACCAGACGAAGGACATTTTTCTTGAGTTCCGCACTTCAAAGTCTACACGCGCGGAGGTAAATCGTCAGGACCGGGAGTTAAGGAGATTAATGGCGAATCAGATTGCTCAAGAAGCCCACCATATCTCTGCTGCCCAACGCCGTCGGCAGGCGGATCAAAACAGGCTTCAGAGGGTTAACCGGCGGGCAGATTTGATCCAGCGAGAAAACCACTTCAACTTCATCAAGATGCACTACCTTAGTCACTTTGTCTCCCACGTGCGACGTTTTGGGTCTATTTTGATGTATTCTACTGAGATGGGCGAGCTGGCACATAAGGAACAGATTAAAGAGGGTTACCGCAGGTCAAACAAGAATAACGCTGCCCGACAGATCTTGTCGTACTATGGCCGCAAGCACGCCCTGGGAATCAGGTTGCAGATGATAGAAGCACTTTCAAAAGCCGAGAATGCGTTCGTAATGGGAAATGGCGGGATGGAGGCACCGGCCTCAAGCCGGAGTACGCCTCGGCAAGTTCTCAAAGGCCGCATGATGGAGAACATCGGCACTCCGACCGAGCTATGCAGAGCCCTCAACATCGATTATTCCGACATGATTGAGGAGATGCTACGTTTTATCAGGCAGACAATAGTGGACGACCAGCGGCTGCCTTCTGACCGCACGGAATTGAGATCACTTCCTGTAGAGCAATTTACACACCTTGAAATTCCGGTTTCAGACTTTCACGATGCCGACGTTTTCCAGATCGACCGTGCCCGCTGCACCGGAACAAAGGCCTTCCGCAACGGTGATCCTAGAAACGATTGGATATGGGTCCAGGCTGGCGGAGAGGCAAGTTATGTGGATCTGCGAGGGCGGGTAGTAGCACGATTGTTAGCACTCTTTAAGATAAGAAACTTCCTGAGCGGGGCCGGAGATGTCCATCGCCTGCAATTGGTACGCATACTTGATCCCGTCGGCGCTGGTAGATTTCACCGCGGAAGCGGACATATACGAGTCAGCAAGGGGCCCAATGGTCGAGATATGCGAATAGTCGGTATAGGGGCAGTGATCGGGCTGGCGCATGTAATTACCAGCGGGGAGAGGCAATGGATAGTGAATCACGGGATAGATCTGCGGACGTTTAATGAAATATATTAAGTTATTCTACAGGATTGCGTATTCGGCCGCATAAGTATAACTTGGTTAATCGGCGGACGTTTGAGGATTGGTCCGCGGCCGAAGTAAAGCCATACCCTCCGCATCCTTATACGTCCACCGGACCCAACCTTCTGAGCCTTCATTTCGGTGATACCACCTTAAGGGTCTGGCATCAATTCGGCCGCGCGAGTAGTAGTGTAGTGAATTGCTCTATAGAGTGAATGTGCGGACATTTAATGAAATATATTGAACTGTTCTATATGCAATTTGTACTAGTAGATAATACTACGGTAGTGAAAAGAAATAGAATGACGATCGTGATACCTCTCTGAGTGGTGTACCGGTAGGACAAGATTAAAGTGGCTCGAGGGCATCCGCGTCGAAAGGAGCCGGACAATTTCAGATACCACAGGGCGGATTTAGGTCGCCAGAGGGAGAAGGTAGGGGGCACGTGGTCCGGGTGCTGGGAATTGGGGATGGGTACGCCGGATGCCGTCAGACGAGAGCAGTAGAAGAGGGGAAGGATGAGGGGGGTATCGGGGCGGAGGGCGGCCGCAACAAGCGCGCTGGGTGAATGGGAGGGGGGATAAGGGCGTTGGGAGGCACCAGGCGCATGGGATGAGAAAAAGCGTCCGGCGGACGGTCAGGGCACACGGGACGCATAGGGCGGACGCAATCTGTCCGGACACGGGTTGCGTCCGCCGGACGAATATGGTTTTTTGCTGATGTTTTGAAAGGGGTGACCTAATGGCAGTGAACTTTCACTCCCCTGAGGGACTTTTTGATACTTCTCATAACTTGTTTTGTTTGTACAATGCTTACTCCATCCCTAGTGGTCACACTAGGTCAGTTTCTCCTGTTGATTTGTTTCCCCAGCATGATTTTCCTACACTTGGTCTTGGGGATATCAACATTGATCACTCCGCTTCCAACCCGACTCGCTTGCTTTCCAACTCCGATCAGTTTAGAAGTTCTCCTTATTTGGACAGAGCATCGACTCAGTTGTTTTCTCTCCTCAATACACCCGGGGTCTACACTAGGTTTCCGTTTACCTCCAATCATCGCCCTGCAGTTCTTGACTTGTCCTTTGCCAACACGGCCTTGCTCCTGAATTTCTCCTCCTGGAACCCCTATCTCCCACCAACCGGTTCGGATCACACCGCCCTCACAATCATTCTCTCCACTCCGCTCCTGAAGCCCCCCCCAAGGGCCTTAACTGTAAGTACACGGATTGGGATCACATCTCCCCACTGCTCGCCGATCTTACACTTGCTAATTCCCCCGCTCACCCCACTCCGCGCTTGCTCCACCTATGCTTCCATGACTGCCTTGCCAAGATCACGCACCTCATCACCTCCAACACCCCAACCAAATGCCCATCCTCCTACTCTAAACCGTCGTGGACTGCAGAACTCACACAGCTACGACGCATCCATCACCATACCTCCCGTCTCATGAGAAAGAATCAGACCTCGCCCGCCCTGGCCCTGTGGCTCGAAACACGTATTTCAAGGCGATCCCATCTGCCAAAAGAGTCCACTGGTCGCAGTTTCTGGCCAACGTCCACTCGCGATCAGTCTGGGATGCTAGAAAGATTGCGGCCGGCAGAGCCTCTGATCGGTTCCCCACACTCAAGAACGCCTCCTCCACCACCTAAATTAACAACACACTTCTACAACATGTTTTCCCTCCTATACCCTCTCCTCCTCCTCCCCTCATCCTTCCTGCGTTTAAAGACTTCCCCCCGGTTTTACCAGCAGAAGTGTCCTCCGCACTTAGAAAATCCTCCAACACGTCAGCCCCTGGTCCAAGTGGTATTCCTTACTCTATCTGGAAGCAGGTCTATAAGGCCAACGAGCGGCTCCTTCCACCTCTGTTCACTCCTCTCCTCACCCACGGGTACCACCCACTAGCCATGAAGAAGGCCAACGGCATTGTCCTGGACAAACCTGGCAAACCTGATTACGGTACACCTTCTTTCTTTCTTTCGCATCATTGTCCTGCTCGAAACTGTCTCCAAGATCCTTGAAAGACTTTCTGCTCTTCGTCTGGCCTCTACCGCCCGCTCCCTTGGCCTCTTACACCCCAATCAGTGTGGTTCTCTGGCAGGCCAGGGCAGGTTCGACAGTGTCGCTACTCTCACACATGAAGTCTGCCTACTTCAGGCTGCTCTCTTCAAAGTATCAACACTTTTCCTCGATGTCAAAGGTGGATTTGACAACGTCTGCGCAAACAAGCTGGCTGCTATCCTCACCAGAGGAGGTGTCTCCGCTTACCTGGTTGCCTGGATCAAGTCTTTCCTCTCCAAACGCCAGTGCCGACTTATATTCCAAGGCTAAGCTAAGGTTTTCTGCCCGGTCACTGTTGGCACCCCTCAAGGCTCTCTGATCTTTCCTCTCATTTTTGTGCTTTATATAGCCAGCATCCACCCGACAATCCCCCAAGGTCTTGTGATTTCATATCTCGACGACCTCACCATCACGGTTGGCTCGGACTTTGTACGCTCGAATATCCACCCTCTTCAATACTATTTCGGCATCTTCCAAAGGCAAGGTGCCGACCTGGGGGTGGCTTTTTCTGTCCCCAAAACCGAACTCATTCACTGGAGAACTCTGAAGGACCGCGCGGATGCTTCCTTCGCCCCCATTGTGATTAACGACATGGTTTTTCCACCCTCCCAAGTTGTGAGGAGGCTAGGCTATTGGCTCAGCCCTACTTTACACTCCTCCGTTCATTTGCTGAGACGACAGGCACTAGCCAAAGCCTCTTTCACCACAATCCGACAGCTCAGTGCAGCTGGCAAAGGCCTCTCCTCCTGGTGCAATAGAAGGCTAGTCTTCGGCACCATTCTTCCTATCCTCACCTACGGCTGCGACCTGTTTGTTCCGGACACACCCACTCTCAAGAGACTCAACTCGTTCTGGCATGCTGTACTCCGATGGACAACTAATTGCTTTTACACCACCGCCCTCGGGGCTCTCTACCGGGAGGCCTCTCTATCACCCATTTCCTCCATCTGCAAACACCGCCGTCAGTCAGCTGCCATCCGCTTGCTCTGCGCCCCCTCGGAATTCAACCATGCCACCACCCGGATCCCCGAATCTGTGCCCACCTGGGACCAGGGTCGTTCTGTCGACTATCACCGCTTTCTCCTCCAAGGCTCCTCCAAAGCCGTGCACCTTACTTCATGGCTTGGTCCGGCAGTTAATTCCACCAAGCACCTACCACTAGACTCCTTGTCTCACGAGGTTTCAGACCTTGTTGAGGAAATCCCTATCCTCCCGCTCGCCTCAACCGATCTCGTAGCGCTCCTTCTGTCACGGATATCTTCTGTCACCTACCAAGCCCGCAGAGCTTCTCGGTTACGGTCACTCCTCACTAACCGGTTAGACTTGAGTCCGCCAGTGCCTCTCTTTATCCTTATAGTGCCTGCCTCACTCCCCAAGCCTTTACTCGCCTCCCTCGATTTATATGTGGCCGCATTCACCACATGCGTACAGGTGCTAGCTATCTTGCCGCACATGTCTCCTGGAGGAGCAGGGACTCCAGCACCCTCTGCCCGTTCTGTGAGGAAGACGATGAGTCCTTCCAGCACGCGATTCTCCTCGGCCCTGATAAGGCTCAGCCTTGCCTCACCCATCTCTCAGGTGTGGATGACATTGGCCCTGACAGGCCCCTCTGGCTCTCGGTTCCCCTCCTCAGGGGGTTAGCTGAGTATCTCTACGCTACTCGCACGGGTTTCCCTCCAACCATGTTGCGCATTCCAGCCAATACTGCGACTCCTGAGCCGGGATCGGACTCAGATAGTGCTTAACACGAAACTCCCTGGCTTGGCCCCTGCCTTCCAGGTATTGTCTTTTCAAAACTCCCCTGCTCAAGCTTCTCCTCAGGGTATTTTCTATACAGATTATGAGTTTCCTTTGTTCCTGTTTGACTGCGGCAGTGGGCAGGTAGGGCGCGGAGGTTTAGTACTTGTGAGTATTTTTCTCATTGGTTGTAAGGAGGACCTTACATTACTTTTCTTTTGTCAGTCATCGATGGCGATGCGATAGGGTTCGGATGATCCTGCTCGGAGAGTTTTTGCATGTTTTGTTTGAATATGGTTATTTTCTTTGTTGGTTTTTGGAATGAAGGTTTTTTATATGCCGTAGCGCGAGCTGCATGCAGCATTTTGTACCTAAATCAATAATCACTTGATTCAAAAAAATAAAAATAAAAAAAAGACAAAAGGTACAACGACAGCCATCCTCTGTCTCCTCTAGACACCCGGCGATTGAAATCTCAACACCACGAGATTATCACCACTTGTCCAAGCTCCACCCCCCGTCATGGATTAGTCCTTGGAGGTGGAGTGCATCTCCCCTCATCTTCTCCCGCCCTTAGGTTTTTCCCTTTGGGCTCTCTTTACTCTGGGTTGATAGATTTCGTCTTCCTTTGATGATGGTTCCTCTTCCTAACCCACTTTGGCTCTGCTTCGCTTAGAGCATTAGCACGGTGGGCAACACGCTCCTCACCACCCATGTTACAGAGGGCCGGGTACACGGTTTGCAGTAAGAGAAACCCTTTCAACCGGCCACGGTCGATTTCTCTACTCTCTTTATCTTTAAGAGGCTCCCTAGTCAAGACACGAACGCAATTACCAATAGTTTCTACGGCACAGAGCTGGGGCTACCCCTCTTTCTCCTCTTCTCCTCACGGTCGGATCGGCTGGCACCCTACTACTTCTTCACCTTTTTGGCTGGTACCCACAACTACTTGGCTTGTATCCAGAACTACTTCTTCACCTTCCGGACTATGACCACTGTCCATCACGGCTTGCCTCTGGGAGGACTGTATTGCACTATCTCCTTCTTCTTTTTGTGGGCTTTGGCAACACAGTTGGCCCCTTCCGGCCTCCCCAGGACTTCGCTTATGCCGAGCCTGGCCCAACCCGCGCTGAGTGTGGGGAATTTTAAACTGGTCTACACTATTTTTGCTTTTTGTTTTTTTCCTTTGTTCGGATGATCGTGCCATGGGTTTTCCTTACTCTTCCTCCTTGTTCTTTGATTTTATTCCTGTTGCTTATCTTATTAGCTAGTCAAGGGTTTCTTGTTGAGGGCGAGATGTGCGGTTGGTCCCATATCAGAGGGACTTGGGGTGTTGGCTGTTTCCCAGGTGTAGTTGGGGGTTTTTTTTATACAATAGTGTAAGCTGCATGCAAGATTTTGTACCCTAAAACAATAATCATATGATTCAAAAATGAAAAAAAAGAAAAAGAAAAAAAAAGGAAGAAAGACATCATTCAGCTTTAACGCTATGGCCAATAAAACCCGTACCCTCCTCACCCCAGGAAAGATCCAAACCCCGAAGTCCCTCTGGTATGAGACCAACTGCACATCTCGCTTATCGCCCAACCAAATCCTACAAAGATACACATACATCTGAAGGGAGTGGAAAGGAAAGCAACAAGCAGGAAAGAGAGGAGAACCCTTAGTGACATCTACTACGAAAGTATAAAAACATAAGGAATGAATGAACCCCTGACAAAGGAAATTTATGTCTGATAAGTGAATTGTATCAGCCTGAGCTAGGAAGTGAAAGTATTGACCTGCACACCGGAGCGGTACCCTGGGACGAAGCGGTGCCCGATGGCAGGATAAAAAGGTGGATGGAGGTGACTCTGATGAGGGGTCGCTGGAGGGTGTGCCCCAGCGGCATTAGCGACGGCCAAAAGGACGGGTGTAACCAAGGCGGGTTATTGTATATCCACCGAAGATCGACCGTGGAAAGGGAAGCAGTAAGGTGCCCGCTGAGGGGGTGGAGAGAGGGAAAAGGGTGTAGCTGTAACCGAGTAACGGGACGAAGACCAACCGGGTGCTGGAGGAAGGATGGGGAGGGGAGGGCAATCCAAACGCTTGAGACGACCCACTAGAGTAACTGCGGCTGATGCTTTTCCGCATGCGAAACGAGGACGAGGTGCTGAAGTTACTAACCCAAGTGTTCCCTGACAGGACCATGTTGCCGAGACGATCAGGTACTTCACAAAGGGCTTGGAAAGCTCAGCGCCGACAGTGAATGAAGAGAGTGAAATGCCGACCGTGCAAAACCTACGCGAGGTGCAAAGGAAATGTGGGGTAAGGGACGAGAACAGAACTTCATGAGCGGAAGTCAATTATGAACGTGAACAAAAACCTCGTTGAGGAGGGCGTACACCCCAAAAGGAGCGGAGGGGTGATAGCATCACTCCCCTAGGCAGAGGCCATCAAGGGGGAGGTGAGGGGGTGGTGGTGGATCCCACATAGATTTCCCTGGGGTTGAGATTTCAATCGGCGGACGTGTAGGGGAGATGGTTCGTGGTAGATTAAATGATGCCTTTTTTTTTTTTTTTTTTTTTTGAATAAAGTGCGTTTGTTTTATTAAGGTACAAAGACAGCATGCATCTTTAACGATATGGCCGACAAAAACTCTACCCTCCTCACCCCAGGAAACATCCAAACCCCCAAGTCCCTCTGGTATGAGACCAACCGCACATCTCGCCTATCGCCCAACCAAATCCCACGAATATACACATCCACCCGAAGGAAGTAGAAAGGAAAGAAACAAGCAGGAAGGAGAGGAGAACCCTTAGTGACATCTACAAAATATAAGAACAAAGGAGATGAATGAACCCCTGACAAAGGAAAATTACGTCTGATAAGTGACGTGTATCAGCCTGAGCTAGGAAGTAAGAGTATGGACCTGCACACTGGAGCGGTGCCGGGGAACGAAGCGGTGCCCGATGGCAGGAGAGGACAGTATATGGAGGCGACACTGGGGAGGGGTCGCTGAAGGGAGTGCCAAAGCGGCATTAGCGATGGCTAGAAGGACGGGCGTAACCGAGGCGGGTTTTTGTATAGCGACCGAAGATCGACCGCGGGGGGGGGAGCAGTAAGGTGCCAGCTGAGGGGGTGGGAAGAGAGGGGATGAAAGTAGCTGTAACCGAGCAACGGGACGAAAACCAAGAAGGTAGAGGGAGGGAGATGGGAGCAGGAAGGACTTCCGAACACTTGAGACGACCGACTAGAGTAACCGCGGCCGATGCTTTTCTAAATGCGAAACGAAGACGAGGTGCTGAAGTTACTAACCGAAGTGTTCCCCGACAGGACCACATAACCGAGACGGAAAGGTACTTCGCAAAGGGCTTGGAAGGCTCAGCGCCGACCGTGAGCGAAGGGGACAGAATGCCGACCGTGCAAAACCTAAGCGAGGTGCAAAGGAAGTGCGGGGTAAGGGGGAGAACTGAACTTCATGAGCGGGAGTCAACCATGAACAGGAACAAGAACCCCGTGGAGGAGGGGGTAGACCCCAGAGGGAGAGGAGGGGCTGTAGGATCACTCCCCTAGGCTGAAGCCATCAAGGGGGAGGTGAGGGGGCGGTGGTGGATCCCACGATGATTTCCCTGGTGTAGAGATTTCAATCGCCGGAGGTGTAGGGGAGATGGTTCATGTAGATTAAATGATGCACTGCATAGCGTGTATAGACAAAACTACCAGTGGGCCAGTGAGTCCACCACTTTGGTATTGCCTCGAGTTGTTGTCATGGTAGTTAGCCACTGGCATGACTTCGATATGAATAGTTTTTCCTCCTGCGGTTGTATTGCAGATACATTGCAGAAACTCATATCCTATTAACGGAGTTTAGCGTACCTGAGTTAGTCTGATACTTCCGGCAGGATAATTCCTGATGAAGGGTATATTTCAGACAGCCCTGAGCAGGACAGGGTACTCACACAAGGTTGAAGTAGTGATGAATGTCCAAGGCTTAAATCTGATATCTACTTATGTTTAAGTGTTTGGCATTCTACTTCCATCCCCAACTTTCCTCAAGAGAACTTATTGAGTGAAGCTTTCATCTTAACGATATTAATTTTTATGTTTTTTTGATTCGTTTCAATTATTTATCTTTATCTTTTACTTTGAGTCTTTGGTACGGTCAGAACCTTAGAGTTGACCTCTCTATAGAGTGCCCCTGTTAGAGCAAGTATGTGGTAAACCCTGGCTAGGAGACGAAAGTGAATTAATGGAAGTGGAGGTAGTGTAAATAGTACACTAGTGAGCACAAGTATTGTTACAATTGTAGTCAAAATATACAAGATAGTGGTGAATCTCTTAATGGAAGGTTGTTGTCACAAATTGTGACTAACCAAGGTTGATTTCACATGACTAATACTTATTAGTCATAGGTATGTTTATGTTTCACGCTATGCAGTCAGTCGACTTATAGTTCTCACATAACTCACTCTTGCGTGTCATTGTTATGTTATGATTGGTTGATGTTACTATGACTCAAGATTGTGAGTCATAATGAGGTAAGGACTTTCGTGCATGACTCACATTATGAGTCACGAGTTTTACTTAGGCGACGCGGTTTGCGCACCTGACTTGTTTTATGTGTTTTGATTGGTTTAAGGTCTGTTGCGCAGTGACGCATGGGAGTCATCTGATGGATTTCGGGAATGACTCATTATGAGTCTTAGAACTGCGTGACCATAGTTATGAGTCAGCAGGGTTAGTGTTGTTGGCGTGAAGAGTCTATATACGTGGGACTCAGTCACAGTAGTTAGACCACGAACCATCTCCCCTACACCTCCGGCGATTGAAATCTCAACACCAGGGAAATCATCGTGGGATTCCACCACCACCCCCTCTCCTCCCCCTTGATGGCTTCTGCCTAGGGGAGCGATGCTACAACCCCTCCTCTCACTCTGGGGTCTACCCCCTCCCCCATGGGGTTCTTGTTCCTGTTCATCGTTGACTCCCGCTCATGAAGTTCAGTTCTCCCCCTTACCCCGCACTTCCTTTGCACCTCACTTAGGTTTTGCACGGTCGGCATTCTGTCCTCTTCGCTCACGGTCGGCGCTGAGCTTTCCAAGCCCTTTGCGAAGTACCTTTCCGTCTCGATTGTGTGGTC
>Ga0307509_10012078_pt1 | contig 10363 bp, 12 predicted proteins | sample 10_EM_MG_FD_202245 | JGI IMG/M metagenome (GOLD analysis project Ga0307509, IMG submission 202245) | Populus trichocarpa ectomycorrhiza microbial communities from riparian zone in the Pacific Northwest, United States - 10_EM | ecosystem: Host-associated > Plants > Roots > Unclassified | place...
AGTAAGAGAAATTCAAGGAAATTCCGGTGATTTGGCGAGAAGGCGTAATAAATGCGATGCCCGGAGAGCGGACACCGCAAAATCCGTCAAAGTCCGGCGTGATTCCCACCTCCCAGACAAAAGACATCCATCCTCACTAATTCACGTCCAGGAGAATGGCCTTTACAGCAATGTGAGAGGTATTTTTCGAGAAGGGTGAAGTGATGATTTTGCAGTGTGCAACTCTAGTCGTTTGCGGAACGGTGATTGGTTCATCCGGAGTCTTCAATTGATCAATTGTGTTGGTGCTGTGTTCCATTTGGGTCTATGTATCTTTTTGGCTTGCCGACAAAATGCTCTCTTTCCTGCTTCCCACCATCTTGCATTCGCTTTGACTAACTCCTCTTCTCTCTCTTTTAACGTTCCCTTCCCATTTTCGTTTCGACTCTCTTTATTCTTACCGAACATGCGAGGTCTCCCTGTTCGGAGAGGCACTGCTTCATCTTCAGCATCCAGTTCGGCTCAGAGTTTGCTTTTACCACCGCGAGGTCTTGGAGTTCCAGGGAACCCGGTGTTCGGAGGAAGGCAAAGCAGCATCAAAGTAAGCTCAATATCAGTGGTATCCTCGACATTCCTCTGAGCGCCGTTCAGTCCACTAGCTCCCTCGCAGAAAAAGTTTGATTACCTATCTCCGCCATCAGGCCTGTATTGACATCCTTTGGTAGTACTCCCTTGGACCGGCGCCAGAAGAATGGGGGGTGTCTCTGAATGCGAGAGAGGAGGATGATTCATTGCATGATCCCCGGAGGATGCAAGGGTCTGGTTCGTTCTTCAACGCTCGCAGTCTCGCAAATCTTGGGTGTCTTATCATTTTAATAATCGGCCTCCTGGCTTTGTTGTACGTAATAACATAAACATCAATCACTGAGTGCTACTAATGACAACATCCTGTTTCATTCAGCGCTGGTAAGATCTATCATTGCAACATAAACTATCGGCTGACAAATAAAAGGATATCCGATTCTTTCCCATTTTTTGAGGAAGACGCAAACGAATCAAGGAGGTTTCAACCTCGGTGGAATCAACGCTTCAGGACAAATTCCTGATTTTGCCACTCATGTTGGGCTGGTTGATCCCGACACCCCGAAATCGGTCTACACAATACCGTCCTACGCGGACCCGAACAAAAAGATGGTTTTGGTGTTCTCTGATGAATTCAACGAAGATGGCCGTACGTTTTATCCTGGAGATGATGCGTATTGGGAAGCCATGGACCTCCATTATTGGGGTACTGTGAGTATAAATCATCTGCGGGTGGATTATCTGAGATTAATGCCTTTCTTTCAGAACGACTTGGAGTGGTACGATCCGATACAGGGTAGGTTGTTCGCGTTCGGTTTTTTCTTGATTAACAACGGCGCTCTTTTTTCCCCGCCATTCAGCCACGACAGGGGGTGGTTCATTACTATTGAAAATAGACAAAGTTGACAACATTGAAGACAACCACAATTTGCAATATAGATCTGGAATGGTAAGCCCGAACGAATCTGTAAACACCCTTCTCTAATTGGCATGCGCAGATTCAATCATGGTATGGACTTTATTTTGGTCGTAGTTGATCGGTCGTTGAAGGAAATGCCTAGGAATAAATTCTGTTTTACTGGCGGGATAATGGAAGGTTTGCCATTCGACAATTTCCTTCAGTAAATAATACTGATTCGACCTGATTAGCCAACATTTCGTTGCCCGGCTCCAATACCGTCAGGTGTGGACCACTTACATGCCATCGAAGCCTCGCTAATAGCAGATTTATTTGCATTTAAAGTGGACTATGGCCTGCTGTGTATGTTCCGATTCTTGATAAATTGCCGACTCACTGAAGGAGCTTGTTTCACAGATGGTCAATGGGGAACCTTGGTACATACTTGTCGTTATATTGGATGGTCTAATTTAATGAACTGTGTTCACCACCAGGACGGGCCGGCTACGGTGCCAGTCTTGATGGAATGGTAAGTATTGTATGTCAACGTGGCGATGGCTTGATCGTGATGTCGCTTCTTCCTCCACTAGTGGCCTTATTCCTACGACACCTGCGATGTGGGGACACTGCCCAACCAAACATACCCTTCGACGTCTGGAGGCCAAACGACTCCTCTTGCCGCAATCCAGAACGGTGATCCAAAATACGACGGTGTATTGGTGAGCGAACGCTTATTACCTGATCAGACGAGATCTTTCTAATGTCCCGAACATAACAGTCCTTCTTACCTGGGCAGAAACTATGTGAGCATCCCTTCAACTGCGAAGACTTCGGTAGAATTAATCTACGCAGCGCGATGCACATGCCCAGGAGAATCGCATCCTGGTCCGATGCATTCAGACGGCACTTATGTCGGTCGTGCTGCACCTGAAATTGATGTAATTGAAGCTATTGTTACGGATGGTGTTGGCATGGTACGCCACAATCTCTCTTGTATTTACCCTCCTTCTCATCAACTATCAAGGGTTCGTTTTCCGCACAATTTGGACCATACAATGCAAGTACCAACCTAAAATGTTTACTACCGGACGTTGGTCTGACACCCATTCGAAGGCGAAATACATGTATAACCAGAGTACCGATTTTTCTATATACCACGATGGAGGAAATACGAAACCAAACTCTTTCCGTGGTGGTAAGATATTTTGTCCTCAAAGACTTCACCATCTCTTGATCATTACAACCTGTTCCAGGCGTCTTCCAGCAGACCACCAGTGGATTGGCAACATTGAATCAAGATTGCTACGAATTCAACAAAGGTTGCTTCGAGGTGTATGCTTTTGAGTACAAGGCAGGGTAAGTTAGAATCCATCTCCCAGCGACTCGGGCTCACTTCATCCTTTCTCGCTTCTAGATTTGATGACGGCTATATTACCTGGGTAAATGCCGGACAGCTCTCTTGGACTTTGCGTGGACTAGCCATGGGTCCCGATACAGCCACAGAGATAGGAACTCGTCCTATATCACAAGAGCCGATGGTGCCTTCATCAGTCCTCTTCTACTAAGCACACAACTCACGGTACCCCGCTCCACTTTATAGTATCTTATTGCCAATCTCGGGCTCTCCCTAGGATTCGGGGAAGTCGACTTCTTGAACTTGGTCTTCCCGGCTGTCATGTCTGTCGACTACATTCGGATATATCAGGACCCAGATGCAATCAATATTGGGTGTGATCCTAAGGATTACCCAACAGCGGATTATATCCAGACGTAAGCCACTGGTTTCTGGATCTGCCTTGGCCGAGTTCATTGCTAATCTCCCTTGTTTTTCCAGTTATTTAACGGCCTACACCAACCCAAATCTGACGACATGGGTTGATGATTTCAAACAGCCCTGGCCAAAGAACAAGTTATCAGACACCTGTTAGATAAGGCAGTTGTACAGTATGGTTTCGTTGACAGGCAGTACTACTAGTATTTATGTTGTAAATATGTTGTGTGTAGGGCCAAAGGGCTACTTAGTGTTGTTGTTTTTATATGTAGTTGGGGTTTGTTATCTAGTTCGGGTTTGTGGTTCGTAGTTATCTGGTTTGGGTTTTTGGATTGACAATATAATCACCATCGATAACCACCTCAAACCGGGTGGGCCGAATTTCGTGTTTTGTCACTATTTCGTAAATACACATGCTATCTCGTATTTTTGCAAGATCAGGTGGAGTGAATTTCTGTCTCTCGGATTGGCCCCGGAGGAACGGATGCAGCACATGCAACTTGAATATTCGTGCTTGGCTGTGAGATCCTATTAGCCATTGGCAAAATAAAAGGACTTGTGATATAATACTAGGATCTCGATAGGTCCGAAGTTTACCCGCTGGAAAATGGCTTGGTTGAAAGAAAGTTCTCTGTTAACGTGCCTCAGCAATAGACTGGTGAGTTTATGTGTGGATGGATCGTTATTGACAATGACTTTGTCCCGCTTGACGGTTGCTATCCGCTGTACATAGACAAGGTCACTAGTCCAGAACAAGAGTACTATGTACCTCCAGTGAGGATTCTATGTAAACCTCAACGAAGCACTTAGGAACATAGTTGATCCGACTAGCCTTTGTTGGTTGGGATGAAGTACACATCGTGCCATTCTTATTTACATGTCATGAGGGTGAGGGTATTCAAAGCAATGACCGGCAGCGGAATGATTGCAGGGAAGGCAAGTTCCAATTGTCTTCCTGACCAATGTGATATAATAATAGGGGAATGCATGCGTGAGTTCCCTGCCGAAAACGAGGAGAAAAGGACAGAAATAAGAACGCAAAGATGAAAGAAGTTTCAAGAACCAGCATTCGCTCAGAGAATGCAAACTGTCCAAAAGGTAGGATCGCGGGCACTGCAAAGGTCAGCAGATTCGGGGGTGGAGACCTTGTATGCATCATGCCCAGAAGGTGGAAAAGAGAGAATAGATTGGTCCGATGATGTCGAAGGAGAAGCCGGCCAGAGTTCACGTGCATTTAGAATTTGCAATCGACCGCATGGATATGGGCGAAGGACGGACCAGCAGACTAGATAATTTCTCTTACAGGTGGAAAAGTGCCAACAGAGTCCACGTCTATTGATATGAAGGCCAGATGAAGTAGAATCCTTTGTTGATAACTGGAGACAAGAAAGAAGTCAGCGTGGGGGAAATTCGTCGCCGTGCCAAGTATATACATGCTCGTGGAGATATGGATTAGGCAGTGAGAAGAGCATGAGATATATTTACGCCGAAAGAAGTCTCTTGATCCACCGGGGTTTGTTATCGCAGCTGATATGTTTTCATGTTTTTGTTGTTGGAGAATTAGGATGCCTTTGGAATTCTTGGGCACGATTGGTTGGATAGAAACTGGAAACAACTACCTGTTTGAGAGCCTTGCTTCGTTTTTGAACGGCGAAAACGTCCATTGGATTGCAAGTCGTATTTGGGAGTGTAAAGGTGGACGTTCTGACGATGGAATATGCCGCCTTATGTAATTAGCACGTTTATCCGAAATAGAAGTTCGGCTCCCTGATGCCTTGGGGTACTTAACCTCAATCTGCAATGTGAGGTGTTCGCTTTACCCTCCCTCTCCATCATGCGCCGTTGGCATTGGTTCGCACTTCTCCCCTGCGTTCATGCCCTCAATGATCTCGCAACGCCGGCAAGCTCAACTCCCAATGTCGTCGCGTCGGGACCACCGGACAGCAAATCCGTTTCCATAATATCCTCTGCTTTACCCTCTGTCTCTCAGATACCCCCGTCTAGTACCCCAGCCGCATCAGACCCCCCCGCAAGACCTACAACGGCTGCTCCGATACCCATTTCTCCAACTGCATTCACTCCTTTCCCCGTTCCCGCAGATATCCCTTTGCCGCCCGTATATCCCGCGGTATTCCCCAGCAACCCCCCACCTGTAGGTTTTTGGTCTGAAAACCGCGTAATTTGACTGATAAATTTATGCTTGCTGACATTCTGGTAATTTGGGTTTAGGTGGGAGCCCTAGTGGTACCCGATTTTGGACCCGCGTGGGCTGCGGCATACGACAAAGCAAAGAAAAAGGTGAGAATCGCATCGCAATTGGATCATGAGTTTGTCGTCGCAAGTCTTCGCTATTGGTTGAATGATCATTGCTCGCCGCTCGGCATTGGCCGAAGCACACGACCATCGCCTTTGCGTTATTTCTTGGCACGACGTGTCATTTTGTTGTGGGCCGAATTGCGTACACCCCACTTGCCGTGACTTGGGCATATATTGACCAACCTCCGCGAAATCTTGCTAGATTGCCGGATTTACCCTAGAAGAAAAAGTTAACGTTACGACTGGAGTAGGCTGGACAGGTGGCCGCTGTGTGGTACGCATCTCTGCTATCTCTTTTTCGGACAAATTACTCAATATATGCGCTCTTATTAACTCCTATAGGGGAATATTGCGGCGATAGAACCAATAAACGGACGAGGGTGGCCTGGCTTATGCTTAGAGGTTCGCCCCGAGGATTTTACGCGTTCTGCTACCTAACGACGCTTCGTTTTGCAGGATTCTCCTCTTGGTGTTCGATTTGGTGATTTTGTAACAGCCTTCCCTGCAGGTATCAACGCCGCTGCATCGTAGGTTTCCACTTCAGCTATTTCAGCATCCGATCTAATACAATGCAGATGGAATCGTGGCCTTATTCGTCAACGAGGGGTGCTCATGGGCCAAGAGCATAAACACAAAGGCGTAAACATTGCCCTTGGACCCATGATGAATATGGGTCGAGTCGCCCAAGGAGGTCGGAATTGGGAGGGTTTTGGCGCAGATCCCTTCCTTACGGGCGAGGCTGCATATGAGACAATCCTCGGGCTGCAGGAGGGAGGCATCATTGCATGTGCGAAGCACTTGGTGGGCAAGTACGTTGTTTCCACCTTCATCTCACGACCCAAATTTGACCAGTTAATTTCTACTTAGTGAACAAGAACATTCGCGCACTACATCGACCTCTGAAATTGATGATCGAACAATGCACGAAATATACGCTCATCCTTTTTTGAAAAGCGTTATGGCAGGTGTAGGGAGCATGATGTGCAGTTACAGTTAGTCTTTTCACTCTTCTTCATTTCCCTTTCTTGATATCGATTAGATATGATCAACGGCACATATGCATGCGAGAACGACAAAGTAATGAACGATATTGTCAAACGCGAGTATGGCTTCCAGGGTTGTGAGTTTCATTCGCTCTCCGCTTTCTTTCTCTCAAAAGTTTTCATACGGACATTTCGCAGTCATTATGTCTGATTGGTCTGCGTAAGTTTCCAGCATCTTGTGACGTTCGTGAATAATAATGACTCTGTACTTTTTTTGCATCTCAGGCAACATTCGACAATATCTGCTGTTACAGGGTTAGACGTACGTTGCTAATTTTTAAATTGGTTTAAGAGTTAACTATATCATGCGGAACTTAGATGACCATGCCTGGAGATATTACCTTCCTATCCCAAACATCATACTTCGGCCCTAATTTGACGGCATACGTGGAAAACGGCACAATTTCTGAAAGCCGTGTTGATGACATGGGTATGGGTTTTTTCTGAGTTTCTTTGATAATTCTCTCATAACAATCTCTGAAATTCAGCCACTCGCATCCTCGCATCCTGGTACCTCCTCGAACAAGATTCCCCTTCTTACCCGCCGACCAACTTTGACGCATTCAAGCCCGACAATGAAGAGACCAATTCACATGTTGACGTCCAAGACGACCATTATAAATTTGTCCGCAAACTCGGAGCCGCCAGCACGGTCCTTCTGAAGAACGAGCGTGGCGCTTTGCCGTTGGGAAAGAAGGATCGCACCATTGTCCTTGTTGGAAGTGGTGCGGGTCCCGGGAAGGCGGGTCCGAACCAGTTCGCCGATCAGGTTCGATTTATTTTTACTCGAGGATGTGCGCTGATAATCGAATTTGTGAGTATAGGGCGGCTCGGATGGTGTGCTAGCTATGGGATGGGGATCTGGAACGGCGAATTTCACATATCTCGTCACGGTAAGTCTAGTTCCTGCACTTAAGCTTGTTATTTAGCTCATATTATATACCCTCCATTGATAGCCACTTGATGCCATTCAGCGCAAAGCACGCGAGTTCCGCACAAGTATTTCATGGGAGCTCGAAGACTTTAACCTTCCACGGGCTGGTAACATGGCCCGCAAACGATCCGCTGCTATTGTTTTCTTGAGTTCCGACAGTGGCGAGGAATATATTACGGTCGATGGTAATCAAGGCGATCGGTATGTCCTCACTGAAGGACTTGTGAGTCAGCAATATGAACTGATACCTGTAATTTTTGCAGAAACAACTTGACGGCATGGCACGGAGGAGACGCGCTTGTTCTTGCGGTGGCGGAACAAAACAATAATACGATTGTCGTTGTAAATAGTGTTGGTCCGCTCATCATGGAGCCGTGGATCGACCATCCAAATGTGACAGCTGTATGTATTCACTTCTGCCCCTCTTCTATTCATCAATTCTGATTCCCGTTTCTCGTAGGTCGTATGGGTCGGACTTCCCGGTCAAGAGGCTGGAGATTCACTTGCTGATGTCCTTTATGGGAAGTGGAATCCCTCTGGTCGACTTCCCTACACAATTGCGAAGAGTGTTCAAGACTATGGAGCTCAGCTCCTTATAGGTCATGAACAGGATATCCTCACCGTTCCATATACTGATGGGTAAGCTCTCAAATTCCTTCTTGTTGAACTTACACTAGATGATTTTTTCGTGGCCCAGGTTGAATATTGATTATCGACATTTCGATTCGGTACGTTCGATATTTTTCTCTCAAAATAATAACCTGCATGCTGATGTGATGCTGGCAGAACAACATCACGCCACGATTCGAATTTGGCTTTGGGTTGAGTTATACCAAATTCAGCTATGCCGGACTTTCTGTTTCCAAGATCCAAACGGTTGTATCTCCCGCTGAATTCCCTCTTATTTCGGCATGGGAGATTGGGGAAGCCACTGCTATCGAGGAAGGTTCTTCGAGGGCACTATGGTCAGTGGACAGCCCATGCCTCCGAATGCAACTCAAATCGCTGTTATATCATTTAGGTTGCATCGTCCAGCTTATCAGGCGACTTTCAGCGTCCAGAACACTGGGGATGTTTTCGGTGGAGAGGTGCACACATTTCCTTGTCTTTTTTTATATGTCATCTGACTTGTGCGCGACCTTTGCACCTCACTCAAGATTCCTCAACTCTACCTCAACTTCCCAGAATCATCTGGCGAACCCCCATCCGTGCTGCGTGGCTTCTCGAACGTCGAGCTGCACCCTGGTCAAGAGAAAACGGTGACTATAACCTTATCACGATATGATTTATCGATCTGGGATGTGGAGAAGCAAGGATGGAGGAAGCCCGAGGGGAAATTTGGTGTTACGGTAGGTGCTAGCAGTCGAGATGGACGTTTGAAGGGAAGTGTTCCGGTCTAGGTGTAGTGAGTGCATTTTGATGGACATTGTAGCCGTCAACTTTATACCCGAACTTTCAAATGGACTATCAAACGTGTAGAATAAAGAGTGGCGATACTCGAAAAGTGAGGATGCTAACAACTGAGGGCCTAACTTTCTAGATCGATTCCGACATCCTTTGGTTTGTTAAGCAGACGACCTAAGAAACGGCAAAACAGTGTTCTTTTGAGATTTGTCTGAACAATAACAGTGGACTAACCTTCCATCCCTCCTTCGACCATGAGGACTTGGCCAGTCACATGGCCAGACACTTTGTTGGAGGAGAAGAGGACGATTTGAGTCGCTATGTCGCGCGGCTCGGCTATTTTCTTTAGCGGAGTTCTTATAATTAGTGAGGGAGATTGTTTGAACTATTAATTTTAGGAGCTCAACGCAGCACTTACGTTGCGAGGGCAGAGTATGCAACATTGGGATTTTTGAGGGATTCCGTTGCCATCGGCTGGATGCATGTTTATCACTACGGGTTTGTAATGGAGAATTGATCACTCACCGTTCTTACCCACCCAGGACCTATGCAATTCACCCTTCCTTTTGGTGCAAGCTTCACGATTTCATTTTTGAGGGACATAGTAAATCCGTACATCATCGCTATTAATAGCGTTTAGCCACGGGTTAGATTTGTATCAAATGGGGATTTCTTACCGCTCTTCGATGCGGCGTAGTCAGCATGCCCCGCTTCACCTGATTCAGAGATAAGAGTTAGCCTGAGGAATCCCCATTACTGCACATGAAAGAGGGCATTTGCCATATTTGCCGGCTGTGCTCCCAATTAGCACTATGGCGGCCTGTTCCTTCAAGTCTGCGGAGGCGACCTTCAAGTTTCTCAAATATTCACGAGCCACCAAGAACGACGACGTGAGATTCGTGTCGATCGTGGTTTTCCATCGGTCTAGCGACATATCCCATAGGTCAGCGTCTTCGACTACGCTAATGGCGTGGTTGATGACGAGGATTTGGACAGGTCTGTATGTAGCCTGAGCCGCTTTGAAGAGGTCGATGACCTCTTGTTCCTTCCTAAGGTCCGCTTTGATAGCTTGATATCTCGCAAGGCCCTCAAAGACCTTTAACGGATTGTAGTTACTGTGATAATGCGCAGTTACTATTGCCCCTTGATCTGCCGCAACCCATCATGTACATTGGAATTTGGAAGACGGAGAGTAACACATACTGTGAAAGAGCTCAGCGGTCTCCAATCCTATTCCTCCGCTGGCGCCTGTAACAAGGTGAAATGCTAAGTTCGCCTTTTGAGCATTGGGTTTATCCACGGCCCTACCAGTTATGAGTACGTGAACACCTTGGAGTCCGAGATCCATTGCAATAGTGGTAAATATGGTTATGGATCGTGGTGCGAAAAAAAAAAAAAAAAAAAAAAAAAAATATATAAAAAAAAAAAGTGGGAGG
>Ga0307509_10012079_pt1 | contig 10362 bp, 5 predicted proteins | sample 10_EM_MG_FD_202245 | JGI IMG/M metagenome (GOLD analysis project Ga0307509, IMG submission 202245) | Populus trichocarpa ectomycorrhiza microbial communities from riparian zone in the Pacific Northwest, United States - 10_EM | ecosystem: Host-associated > Plants > Roots > Unclassified | place...
CTCGTTGTATAATTTTACTGAGCATTTTGCCTACTCATATCTCGTAATATCCGGTTGGATTCGATATTAATTGGTAAGGGATATATATATATATATATATATATATATATAAAATGAAGGACAAAACAATACTCAAATCACATTAATTATCATTTTAATTCATGATATTCTATAAGATATTTTACAAAACAATAATCAAATTACATTAATTATCATTTTAAATATTTCAGCCACCACCATATTGTCACTACCATTTTTTGACGATGTATAATTTAAGATAGGTATGAAAAATGTTAGAAAATACTATAAATCATATCTTTTGATTTTATCTGATAGCTTAAACTATTGGATTGAGATGATCTTTTAACATGGTATTAGAGCCTTGATGACTAAACGGTCACGAGTTCGAATCTTACCATCTCTATTTATTTGATAAAATTTAAACACAAGGTAATGTGAACTTATGCAAGTTTCAATCCTAAAGAGTTTTCATTTAATGAGGTATATTAGAAAATAATATAAATTATATCTTGAGAGCTCATCTAATAATTTAAACTACTAGGGTGAATTGATTCTTTGATAAAAAAAAAACACAATTGCTCATATTTACTTTTTTGTATTTCCTGCTTTTGCTCTATAAATTTTAATTTTTTTTATATATACTAATAGAGTTGAGTTTTTTAAATAATTTAAAACATTGTTTACAATTATACTGTTCTTTTTTATAGTTTATTTTATTTAGAGAATTTTATTTCATTGCAATTTCATTTTGGGTAAAGTGTCGAATAATAAGCATGGGCTGGATTTACAAGGGCCCACACATTAGGCCTAAAACAAAAAACGAACTAAAGGCCCAAGGTCTTGACTATTCTTATTTTCAGCAAAGAAATTACAGCCACCGAAGACCAACTGCAAAAGCAAACAAGTCAAGGAAAAGATGACTCGAACGATGGAGTGGGCAGCAAGAGGGAGCCACATGAGAGGAATACCAAGAAAGATGGTGATTATGGCCGTTGGAGCATTTGCAAAGGCAGTTGCCAATCTTCTTAACACCACTACAGTCCATAATGCTGATACCCTTATCAATCTTGTTCGATCTAGACCCCTTGGGGTGCCCCTTATCACTGTTAGCAATCACATGTCCACGTAACTTATGCTCATTTGGTTGCCTTTTCTTTTCTGGGTTTCTTTTTTCTGTTTGTTTAATGCTTGATTTCTCGGTAAAGATTGGTTCTTTGACCGTTAATGAAGCGAAAGTTTGGTTTTTTAGAGTTTTGCTGTTGTTTTTGACAGGTTGGATGATCCAGTGATGTGGGGATTCAAGGGGTTTCCTATTTTTGATTCAAATTTGGCTAGATGGGCACTTGCAGCTGAAGACATTTGTTTCAAGAATTCATTGCTGTCTTATTTTTTCCGTATTGGTATTTTTTTTTCCTTACTGATTTTTGTGTTAAATTGTCTATTGTGTTTGTTGGTTTTGGAGTTTTCTTTGTTTCATTTTCTTTTTTTAATTTGATCTATGTATATGAAAATCAGTTGCAATTTAGTGTTCTGTTGTTGGTTCAAACCTTAGCTGCTGCTGAAACAATATCACTTGAAAGTACTAAAATAGGACAGGCCATGTTCTATTCTATCTTCAGTTGTGGTTGCGACATAAATCCTTGTTTTTAAGTAATTTATGTGATACTTTTTTAGTAAGCTTTTGGGTCTGAAGTAGTGAATTCTGCAGGGAAATGTATACCTATTACAAGGGGTGGTGGAATCTATCAAAAGCACATGAATGAAGCTCTTGAGCGGTTGAGTGATGGAGAATGGGTATTTAGTTAAAATGCTATACCATTATTTGGTGTAATGATTGGATGGTTTTGTTGTTTAGTTTCTACTGAAACATAGTTTGGTTAGTGTATGAATGTGTTGAATGTTTATAGTATTACATTTTTTTTATGTCTTAATGAACTCTCCTGGCAGGCCTTATGCTATTAGTTAAAAGTGCCCATGCTTTCTTCATTGTATCAATGAAGTCCTGGCCTCACTAGGCTGCTAAAACATAATTCTTTGCAATTCCACCTCCCTCTCTCTCAGCATTGGCCAATTTTGTGAAAGATGTGAGCCTTTTTAGTCTGAAGCAGCTTGGTCATTCAACACTTTTTCTTGATGGATGTAACTAGATTGACAGAAAGATTGCTGTCATAGTGTCAATGATACATTGAGACGATTTATGTTATGCTTAGTTTTGTCAATTTTTCATGAATGAGAGCATAGTGTTTAACGTGTTTTTGCTCAGTCAATGTCCTGTTTTTCGTACATTGGTGCGTTACTGTCAAGTATGAAAAAATTCCAGGCAGTAACTTGTATAGTTCAATTATTACAAGTTCAAACCAGTAGCTTGAATAGTAGTAATATGATGAGAACCTGAATTGGAATTGATATTGTGAAAAATATTGCACGTTTTTAGGTTGCAATGGACTTGTGAACAGCAGGAAGCATGATTTAATGGCTTTCTTTACCTGGGTGATGTTTCAGTCTCACTTGCCATCATAGCGATACATATCCTACACTAGCAGGCAGAGTGTCTGAGAAATTATGTAAATTGTTCCATAGTTTTTTATGAGGAAGCAATTTTTTTCTCACTGTCCTGGTGCTTTTCTTGCTTTTAATGAGCAGCTACATACCTTTCCTGAAGGAAAAGTGTCTCAAGAAGATGCTCCTATAAGGCGATTGAAATGGGGAACTGCTAGTCTCATTGTTCGTTCCCCTGTAACTCCAATAGTTCTGCCAATTGTTCATCATGGTTTTGAAGAGGTAACTTTTCTTCAATATTCATAGAATTGAAAGATTTTGAAGAGGTGACTTGAACATGTACAGAACTGAAAGAGGATTGCGTTCCCATTTTCCTTGTGTGCCAGAAAGCTAGACATTTACATGTAACAGTTCTTCATTCACGCACTAATTTTACTGATTTTGGGTCTAGAAGTTCTTCATACAGCAACGTTTTTGGCCTATTTAACTTTCTGGATTTTACAAAAAATGCAGCCATCATTGAGTATTTCACATCATTGGTTATAACTTGCAGGTGATGCCTGAAAATTTTTGGTTTGGGAGAAGGCCTCCTTTTCCGTTGTGTAATAAGAGCATCAACATAGTTATTGGCGAGCCTATGGAATTCAACCTTCCTAAAATGACACAAATGGCAATTTCTACGTCCCATAATTTGCATAATCCTACCAGAGGATGGCCCATCCTTTCCCCGTCTGGATTGGATGAAGCAGCACAGAGGTGTCTCTACACTAGTATTTCAGACCAGATTCAGACCTCCATGGAAAGCTTAAGGAGTTCGAGTAAAAAGTTATCTGAGGCAAAATCTCTGAATTCTGGACAGGTAGAAGAGTAGAGAATATCTTCGTGCATGTCTTCTACCAAGCATGCATGGTGGTAGGGGATATGCATGTGATTATTTCCAAAAGTTTATGGTAATGATAAATACACCTTTGTTCTGGTCACGTTTCGTGGAATCAATTTCAAAAATTTAAATGAGGGGGGAAGCACAAGACATCCTTTCATTAGTTCAAATTCTTGATTCTTTTTGCATCTCTTTGAGGGTGGATAGAAAGGTGTGATAATTTTTCTTGTGCACTCCATATCCTTATTCATTTTCCCTCGAAAAAATTGTATCTGGAAGGATGAGAAGCAGGTTGGTCCCTAAGGTTTTTAAAACGACAATCCTAATGATTTGAAACAAGAGACGAGAGCTCATTGAGCATTGCCTCTTGATGCTTGTTTTATGTAATTTAATTGTGAGCAAATACATAATCAGCACCTCTTACAGTGTCATGGGGTATTTGGACAACGCTCTTCACCACTTGCAGTGACTACTGAACATTTGGTATCCTTGCCTAGGGTGAAAGATCTGCAATTGATTCTTTTAGAGGTATATTGGAGGGTGAATGATTGTAATCGAAGCAACTTTTTGTGGCTACAGGAGTCTCTGCTGAGATTCATTGGAACTGGAACACTGTAATTTGATGTTCTAAATCGTTTTATTATTGTGAAGGACGTTCTATCTGCCTTGCTTGTAATCTTCGCAATAGGTATTCCTTAATAGAATTATCTTCTTCCATTGCCTGCATGTATACAATGGTGTTTTGCACGTTCAGCAGTTGCTCTCTGATGATTTTCTTTTCCTCGAATCTTTGTCTGCTACCCTGAAATGCATGGATGATAGAAGTCAAATATCTTTCATTAGTGGTGGTTTGTAGTGGAGAGTTTGGTCATGCACTCATGTAGTTGAGATGGCTAGTCTCGAGGTAGTGGAGTTAGTTGATGCTATCACAATCAAATGATGAGCTTTGGAATCATAATTGAAACCACTTTATTCGTATTTCACTTGATAATGGCAACTGTACTTGGACTCTGCATTCATACCTTCTTTTTCCCTTCCTGGACCTTCACAGACAGAATTAGTTGGTAGCAGCTAGCACGGGTAGGATTTTCATTCATACCCTTTTCTCTGGTGGACCTTGCATACACAGAATTATCAGTGAGTAGATGGCAGAAAGTACAGCAAATATACATTGCTAATCCCAGCAGTTTTATGGTACAGATTACAGAATGTGGATTTACTATTGTCAGGATCTCTCTCACTTTAGGGCTATCACAAACTAATGAATATGCAACCATAACGGACCCCAGGATAAAAAGTAAGGGCAGTGTGGAGGCAGAATGCAGGCTGGAATCCCTTTAAGAAGACCCAATCCTTTTTTGTGTGGCTGCACTGTCATTCTTGGACCTGTATGCCCTTTTGGTAAGAAAAATGAATGAAATTCTTGACGATAAAGCCAAGGCAAGTTTGCTTTTGGTGTATTGATTCAAAACTATTTAAAAAGTAACCTGAAATAATATTGTTTTGAAAATCTTCAAAAAAAAAAAAAATCAAAATTTTAACCAAGTTAATTATATCGTTAATAACCTATCAAGGGAAGTAGATTTGATCGAACCAACTTTTATCTAATATAATTTAAAACTCAACTCAAGTTAAATTTTAAATCACGATTCATTGAGTTAACTACCAAACCACCAAGAATGTAGTAGTAAAAAAAATACCCTAATGAAAAAAAAAGAAAAAAAGAAGAAGGGGACTGATAGATATAATGAATCTGGTTTATGCTTTTAACATGGTTGGTATTTGCTTTAACAATGATGACTTTCCATTCCCCAAATTTCTCATGTCTGTCTTTAATGCTACTGTGTGAGTAAATACTCTTCTGCTGCCCCTTCCATCTCTCATGAACATTGAAAGGGACAAAATGATTAGACATGAACAAAACAAAGGACCTGTCAAGTTAGTTATGGCGTTTTAAAAAAAATTGATTTTTTTTTTATTTTTTATTTGTTTTTATTTACTGATATTAAAAATAAAAACTCAACTCAAGTTATATTTTTTTATTTGTTTTTAAAAAATATACTTTAAAAAACAACATTAACTGTACTTGAAGCATTACTAAAGTGATTTAGCTAGATGGCAGGTGGTCATGGGAGTTTACTGCTAGTCACGCAAGTATGAAGCTACAGTGAATATGCATACCTTTGGCGGGCAGAAATACACAGGTGGGAGAGGTGCCGGCAGCAACATGGCCGGCAATCCAGCAAATTTGCCTTGAATGGGTCATTTGTGGCGCAAACGTGCATGTGCCTGTGAAGCAATAATTGTGGCTCATTGTTAGGTCATAATTCCCTTCGGAAAGGATCAAAGGACACGAAATTTATGGGTCCATTTCAGATTTCTGCATGCATTACAAATGATGCGTGTTCAAGGATCATGTGAGAATTTTTATTGTTCCAGTTATCTCCATTCTTTTTTATCTCTAGCCGGTAACAAAATACTAGCCAAAAGATGAATTTCATTAACATTATATGAACTGAGGGTTGTAGATTGTTACCTCTTTCCATCTATTCGGAATTGTTTAATTTAATTAATTAATACATACCACAGTTTTGCATAATTTAGTTTAAAACTCTTTTTCGAAATCTTGATTAATAAAAAACTATAATTTATAACTCTTTCAAACTTATTTTTTAAAATTATAATTATAAAAGTTACCACAATACCATATTTAACGGTTGTTTTTTAAAGTTCTTTTTGTTTGGATATATATCAAAATAATTTTTTAAATTTAATTTTAATTTCAGTACATCAAAATAATAAAAAAGCTTCAAAAAATAATTTGAAGCAAAATAAAATTCAAAATTTGGTAAAAGCACGGCATAACCGTGTTGCTTTAGTGATCATTTGGAAACGCGGTTTCAGCCGCGTTTCCTAAAAAAATGAATTTGTTTTGTTTAAAATTATTTTTTTATATTTTTGAATTGTTTTGATGTGTTAATATTAAAAATAATTTTAAAAAAATAAAAAAAATATTATTTTAATATATTTCTTAAAAAAAATACTTTAAAAATTAACCGCAATCATATTTTCCAACACTCCCTCAGTCTCATCGATCATATAAATACTAAAAAAAAAAAAAAAAAAGTTCGAGATATTTGTATGTTTTTTCACAATGTTAAAACAATTTTCCCTAAAAAAAAAAAAAGACATTATCAAAACTCTTGGTCAACTATTCAACAAAAAGTGTTCTTAATCAAATCTTGAATAATTTATATATTAATTTAATTATCAAGCACTAACAAAAGGCAGTGGGGCTCACATCTCAAAATGTGAAATAAATAAATAAATAAAGCAGTATAGATAGCTCAAGATCATGAAAATGGGGTCCCTGTAAGGTGCCAAGTCAAAATCTTGGGGGGGACCGTAGTGCTGAAACATAAAAGGCGGACTTCTGAGGAGTGGGGCCAACCTTTTGAAATTCCCAAAAAAAAAAAAAAAAAAAACAAGGCTAGTTGCTTAAATAGGAAATGTATGCTATCCGTTATTTTTAAAATAATTTTTATTTAAAAATATATTAATTTTAAATAAAAAAATTTAATGCAGAAACAAATAGACACATAAATTACACCCCCAACCTTTATCAACACATTATGTTACATGGAAACTATATATAATTTTTTTATGAGTATTTTTAATTGAATAATATATTAATAAAATCTAATTTTTTACCAACCATGAAGCTATTTTTAAACTAGTTTATGCATATAAAAAAATATTCATACTCCATATTATTTTTTTAATATTATTTAATAAGATTACTATATATAGTCCTATTGCATACTTCATAAAAAGAGAGATTTTGTAGCAAAATACAATAAATCCATGATAATGTTTAATGTGTAGATTTGAATTTTGAAGTTGCTGATTAATGTACTCCGCAACAGAACACAAGAAAGGACAGCAAAAAAAGAAGAAGAAAACAAGTGTAGAAATAGGAGAAGACATTGCTCCTCCTCCTCCTCCTCCTCCTTCCTCCTCTCCTCTCCTCTCCTCTCCCATTTATATCATTCTCGTGACTCTCCCTCTCTCTTCACACGTTTTTCATCACTGCCATCAATATACTATCACCATCACCATTTCAGATCTCTTAAGCTCTCGAAGCTTCCTCCTTTCTTGATTGTCAGCTTAAAAAGGTGATAACGTTTTCTTGGTTCCCATTTCGTGTCTGCATTTCTTGATTGATAAATTTTAGTTCCTTTTCACTTCTCGTCACTTCAGCGCCATCTGCTCAGCTGGGTTTTGTTTCTTTTGTTGTTTTAGATAGATTGTATTGTGGATCTACATTGATAGGTGTGTGTGTGTTTCTTGATTGAAATCGAGTTTTGTTGACTTCTTGGATTGTAATTTTGGATACCCTTTTAGATAAAGATTGTGTTTTGATCTTTAAAGTGTTTGTCTTTTGCAGTTATTAAGGAAAGGTAGCTGGGGGAGCTATATGGTGGCGAGATTGGTTTATTTGAGGAAGGGATTGTTTGTTATGTGAAGTAGGGTTATTTGTATTTGGGAAATGAAACTTGATGTGCAGTCGTTAATGGCTCAAAGTATCAGATCAAGCAGGTCTTCTTTTAGCTCCACTAATGGAAATGAAGAGACTCCTATGCACCCTTCTGCTTCTTTCTCAAATGGGGATGGATATGATAGCGATGGCTCCAATTTCGCTACCCCGTAAGTCTTCTACACCATTTTTAGCTCCGTATTTGTTACTTTCGTTGTTGGCTTTTTATCTTTGTTTGTTTACTGTTGCGATGCTATGAAACTCGGATTGAAAGTAGCGTTGGACTTAATTACAGGGTCTAAGTTTTTGATCTTGTATATCTTGATTTTATTCAAAAGCTTTAACATGGTAAAATGTAAAGGACTTGATAAACCTTCTCTCAGGTGCATTGTCTTTCACTGGTTTTGCCTGCCCAATTCTTGTTGCCTTAGCTTTTGATTTTATGACCGGTTGATACTGGTGCATTATATTGTTGGCCTTGTTATAAGAGTACTACGTGTTGCTTTTGATTGTCTCTATGTTGCTTTGCTTGTAAAAGATGACTAGATAGCTTTAGAACTTCCAGGAAGTAATTTTTATGTTTTCTTTTGTTAGAATTTATCGAACCTCTAACTCTTAGTGTTATTTATTGTTTTTTCTCACAGTACACCAGCAACCCTCTCCACAGCTATTCCGGCAGAACTTGCTGGTGCCATACCATTGATTGATAAATTCCAGGTAACAAACAAATAAGTTCTTTTGCTGTTAAAGTAATAATGTGGAAGAACTTCTACTTCTCATTTATGTTTACTTGCTTGAATATAATGAGTTGAATCTAAACTAAGCTTATGATTATCATATTTGGCCACTATTCATTTACCTTCTTATGCGGATTTGGTTTATGATCAAGTTGAATGTTGCAGAAGTATACATTAAGCTGGCCCAAACTGGCTTGGAATTGAGCCACAGTTGTTGCAGTCATTTCTATTTTTGCAAAATCATACATAATTTTTGTTCCATGCAGGTTGAGGGATTCTTAAAGTTGATGCAGAAACAAATTCAATCCACTGGGAAACGTGGATTCTTTTCTAAAAAATCTGTAGGCCCTCAAGTTCGGGAAAAGTTCACATTTGAGGATATGCTGTGTTTCCAAAAGGTAAAATTATGCTGTGCATCAAGGAAGTATGTTCTGTCAAAGATATATTTAGTCATGAAGTGCTAAGTTAGTGCTCTTTTGCAGGATCCGATACCAACTTCATTGCTTAAAATTAATAGTGACCTGGTAAGCCGCGCCACTAAACTCTTCCAGATAATTTTGAAGTACATGGGAGTTGATTCATCCGATAGAGCAGCTCCAACAAGCTTAGATGAACGAATTGAGCTAGTTGGAAAATTGTTCAAGCACACATTAAAACGTGCAGAACTTCGAGATGAAATTTTTGCTCAGATTTCAAAGCAAACAAGGAATAACCCTGACAGGCATGCATAGCTTCTTTTTTTTTTTTATTTAGCTTTCTATTAGCAAGTTGTTTTTCCTCCTCATCTTGTAATTTGTGAATTTAAAACCCATCCTAATTGGCCTTTCTTTACTAGAGCTGATTCCCAATGGACAAATCTTTCTTATACATGTAACGGTGATGCTTGGTTTGCATGCTTGATTTTATTTGGGCTTCTGATTGTTTCTCCTTTAAATGCTTTTTTTTCCTTATCTAATGCCATCTAGCTTTGCTGATTCTCATATCGCAGGCAATACTTGATTAAAGGATGGGAGCTAATGTACTTATGTGCTTCTTCTATGCCTCCTAGCAAGGACATCGGTGGATATTTGTCTGAGTATGTCCATAATGTAGCTTATGGTGCAAGTACTGATTCTGAGGTCCAAATCCTTGCATTAAATACACTAAATGCTTTGAAGCGTTCTGTCAAAGCTGGTCCTAGGCATACAATACCAGGACGTGAGGAAATTGAAGCTCTTCTAACTGGTCGAAAGCTTACAACAATAGTGTTTTTTCTGGATGAAACTTTTGAAGAAATCACATATGACATGGCGACGACAGTGTCTGATGCTGTTGAGGTATTTTAAAAAGCCATCAAATCTATCTTCTATGGTTTCATTCCAGGTAGGATAGATATAGTGAAACAAGAAACTCAATCTCAACATGGAAAAAAAAAAATCATCGCAGGTGGATCTGCTATTTTGATTATAATTTTCTCAAGGATATATGCAAACAGAGGAAGAAGTGCTTAGAAATGGTTGAAAGGAGAATTGATATTTTGATGGAAATTTTTGAAATCAATCTCCATTTGGGTGAAGCAATGGGGGAATGATTATGCAGAACAAAAGGAATATGTGACTAGAAATGGGGTCATGCTGTGCATATCTTCAATTTGAATTTGTTTGACAGCCAGGCTTGTGGGTTTCACTTTTGCGAGGTTTTTGGGAAGA
>Ga0307509_10012080_pt1 | contig 10361 bp, 8 predicted proteins | sample 10_EM_MG_FD_202245 | JGI IMG/M metagenome (GOLD analysis project Ga0307509, IMG submission 202245) | Populus trichocarpa ectomycorrhiza microbial communities from riparian zone in the Pacific Northwest, United States - 10_EM | ecosystem: Host-associated > Plants > Roots > Unclassified | place...
CGATCAGCGAGCGCGGCTACTTCGTCCCGCTGTTCGGCGCACCCGCGTCGAGCAGCCCGACCCTCGGCCTCGGCGCTGGCTTCACCGACGCGATCGTCGCGCCGCCGTGCGGCGCCGTCCCGGCGAAGGTCCTGGTCGCGGGCACCGACCCGAACGTGCACCAGACCGATCTCCGCGGCGGTGGCGACAAACCGTTCGGCACGCCCCCGAGCTCGGTCACGACCACGCAGGTCCGGCTCGACAACGCGGGGTGCGTGACCCAGCTCGCGATGACCGGCGCGCCCGCGCTGACCCAGTTCGCGACGCTCCACACCGAGGGGTTCTTGCTGAGCGTGCTCGGCCCGCTCGCGACGTACCTCGTCAACTGCAACGGCGCGGTGTGCTCGGTGATCACGGAGCCGCAGCTCACGCGCGGCGCCGCGACCGGGTTCACCGGCGGCACCGAGCCGCGCGCCGTGTTCACGAGCGTCGACGCGACCGGCGTGGTGCTCGTACAGGTCGTGTTCTCGGCGAACGGAAACTCGATCGAGCGCTCGCGGATGGCGGCCGCGGCGCTGCCCGATCGCGTGGTCGCCGGTCAGGTCGATACGGACACCGGCATCGACTTGTTCTGGGACATCACGAGCCGCCTCACAGGCACGAGCTTCGAGATCGGCTATGCGCGCAAGGTCGGCGACGTCAACCTCGAGGCGCTGTCGCGTCCTCTCGATATCGACGTCGGCGATCTGATCGCCGGCGATCTCGACGGCGACGCGCTCGACGACATCGTGATCGTGACGACGAGCGGCGTGTCGATCGTGCCGATGGGCGCGGCGCTCCCCGCGGCCTCACCGAATGCGGACGCCACCTGTATGCCGTGAACCACGCGGGCGCGTACAATCGCCACGCATGCTGCGATGGTTTGTATTCGCGATGCTTGCCTCCGCGTGCGGCCACCCGCCGCCGCCACAGGAGCCGCCCGGGACGACGCACGTCGCGCCCGGACCTCCCGACGCCGCCACGCCGGCCGGCCTCGACGACGACCCGCCCCGGCTCGCCGAGCGCTCGGTCGCGATGTACCAGGCGCTCGCGAAGCTGCTCGGTGAGCCGTCGACCGACTGCGTGGCCGTCGCGGGCAAGCTCGATGGCATCGCGAGCGAGTACGCCGACGCGATCGCCGCGAACGCGAAGGTGCTCCACGCCGGCCACGACAAGATCCAGAAGCTGAAGACCGCGATCGAGCCCCACCAGGCGGAGCTCGATACCGCGGCGCAGACGATCGGCGCCTCGTCGACGATGAAGGCGTGCTCGGAGCAGCCCGCCTTCGCGAAGGCGATCGATCGCCTGCTGGGCGAACCTTGAAGTGGCTCGTCTGGCTCTTCATCGCGTTGCCTGCGCTCGCGATCGCGCAACCGTCGGGTGAGCTGCCCGCGCCGGCGGGCTCCGGGTCGGCGGTCTCCTCTCCGCCGGTGGCCCCACCCGCCGCAGGCGCCGCGGTCGTGCCGAAGATCGATCACCCAATCGCGGGGACGAAGCGCGGTACGCAGCAGGCGATCGTTCCCCCAGGCGAGTCCGAGAACCGTACAAAAGTCAGCTCGCTGTTCGCGATCAAGGTGATCGGCGGGCTCGTCGCATTGCTCGTGCTCGCGTACCTCGGCGGCAACCGTCGCGTCGTCCAGTTCCAGGAGCGGCTCGGGATCAGCGGCGTCATCACAGCCGGGTTCCCGTTCGTCGCGCTCGGCGCGATCGCGAGCCTGCCGTCGGTCGGCATCCTCAACGCGGACGTGCTCGGGCGATTGCGCCCGATCCTCCACTTCGGCCTCGGCTGGGTCGGCTTCATCATCGGCGCGCAGCTCGACATTCGCGTGCTCGATCGCGTGCCGAAAGGCACGGCCTACTTGATCCTCGTCGAGGCGCTCGGCCCGTTCGGCATCACCGCCGCCGGGTGCGGCATCGTGATGGTGTCGTTCGGGATGTCGATCAACGATCCCGCGACCTGGCGCGACATGATCCTCCTCGGCACCGCGGCCGCGATGACCGCGCCGCGCAAGTTCCGCGGCTTCGCGAACCGGACCTGGCACGAGGGCCGCGGCGTCGACGTCCTGCTCGGTCAGCTCGACGAGCTGGTCGGCGTGATCGGCCTGTTGTTCATCACCGCGTACTTCCGCGAGGACGTCGGCGCGACCTCGTGGCAGCTGCCGGATACCGCGTGGGTGTTCGTGTCGCTCGGGCTCGGCGTCGCGATCGGCGTGCTGATCTTCGCGATGATCCGGGTGCCGGTGTCGAACGTCGAGTTCCTCGCCGTCGTCCTCGGCGCGATCGCGTTCGCATCCGGGCTCGCCGGGAACCTGCGCCTGTCGCCGATCGTGATCTGCTTCATCGCCGGCGTGCTCGTCACCAACTTCCCGAACGAGCAGCGCGAGAGCGTGTTCCGGATCCTCAACCACCTCGAGCGACCGGTCCATCTCCTGTTCCTGATCATCGCCGGCGCGGTGTGGAACATCGCCGACTGGCGCGGCTGGGCCCTCGTGCCGCTATTCGTCGCCGGCCGGATCATCGGCAAGTGGACGGGCATCATCGCGTCGAAGACCGCGGTCGGCAGTCTCCTGCCGAGCACGTTCGCGGATCAGCGCTCGCTGGTCACGCCGTTATCCGGGTTATCGATGGCGCTCGTGATCTCGGTCCAGAGCCTCTATCACGACGAAGGCCTGCCCTGGATCATCACCGCGGTCATCGGCGGCGCCGTCGTCGCCGAGCTCCTCGTCGCGCGCACGAAGGATCCGGTCCAGCAGGCTGCGGTCCAGGCGCCGATCGACGAGCTCGACGACTCCGGTCCGATCGACGAGCTCGACGAAGGTGACGACGCCGAGGAGGGCCCGATCTATCGCGACGAGCCGCCCGCGCCGGGAGGTCCCAAGTGATCCCGCTGATCCTCCTGCTGGCCGTCGCGGGCCTGATGCAGGCCGCGCGCAGCTTCACGACCGACACCTCGATCGCAGGGACCGAGCTCGCGTTCGGATTCCTGCTCCTCTCCGCGTACTTCACCGCGAAGATCGTCAACCGGTTCGGCCTGCCGAAGCTCTCCGGGTACCTGATCTCCGGCGTGCTCGCAGGGGAGTTCGTCTTCGGGTTCGTCGATCACCACATGACCGAGACCCTAAAGATCGTGAGCGACACCGCGACCGCGATCATCGCACTCGAGGCCGGCTCGGAGCTCCAGCTCCGCGCCGTCAAACCGCTGATCAAGACGCTGCGTGGCATCACGGTATTCGCCGTGATCGGCGCGATGTTCACGATCAGCGCGGCCCTGTTCATGATGCGTCCTCTCCTCCCCGACATCTTTGGAAACCTCGAGCTCGTCCCGAGCCTGGCAGTGTGTCTCGCGATCGGCACCGCGCTCTCGGCGCAGTCGCCCGCAGTCGTGATGGCGCTGCTCTCGGAGATGCGCGCCGAGGGTCCGCTGTCACGCGTGATCCTTGCATCCGTCGTCGTTGCCGACCTGACCGTGATCACGGCTTTCTCCATCGTGCTCGCGATCACGAGCGCCGTGATCGGCGGAAACATCGATGTCGTTGGCACGGTCGTGGAGGTCCTCTGGGAGCTGATCGGTTCGATGGCGTTCGGCCTCGTCATCGGCATCCTCCTCGGGCGTTACCTGTTGTACGTCAAGGGTGGCGCCGCGATGTTCGCGCTGCTCGTGTGTGTCGTCGTCGCCGAGATCGCGCCGACGATCCATCTCGACGTGTTGATCGTGCTACTCGCCGCGGGGATCTGGCTTCGCAACTTCTCGAAGGCGGATGCGAGCGCGCTGCTCCGCCAGTTCGAGGCGGCGCAGCTGCCGGTATTCCTCGTGTTCTTCGCGCTCGCCGGCAGTCACCTCGACATCGCCAAGCTGTTCGCGGCGATCATCCCGGTCCTCGTCATCGCGACCGTGCGTGCGATGACCTTCTTTCTCGGTACAAAGCTCGCGTGCAAGATCTCCAATCCCGAACCGGTGGTCGCGAAGTACGGGTGGTTCGGGTTGGTGCCGCAGGCAGGTCTCGCGCTCGCGCTCGCGATCGTGTTGCGCTCGAACTTCCAGTCGTCGTTCGGCAACGGCGCGGCGACGATCTTGCTCGGCGTCGTCGGCTTCAACGAATGCGTCGCGCCCCCGATCCTCCGCCTCATGCTGATGCGCAGCGGCGAGGCCGGCAAGAAGCAGGGCGCCGACTTCGCGGCCGGCGGCCACTAGAGAGCGCGCAGCGTCAGCTTCACCTCGCGCACCGTGTCGCCGTCGAGGACGGTGACCTGCGCGCACCCCCAGAGCTGCGCCGGCTCCTTGAGATTCTCGGCGCCGAGCTCGCACACGAGATAGGCGCCCGGCGTGGCGTCGTGGAACTGGATCGGCCGCATCGCGTCGGCGCCGCCGAACAGCAGCGCCGGGACGTTCTCGGCGCGTGCCCGGGTCCGGACCGTCAGGGGATCCGGCGGTGGCGTCGTGCCGGGAAACAAGAACGCCGTGATCGTGTTCGGATTCGCGACTCCCGCCGGGATCGCGGCCTCGGCGACGATCACGATCCCTGCGGTCTGGGCGAAGTCGACGGTCGCGGTCTTGCCGTCCTCGACGACGACCTTCTTGGCGTCCTGCTTGCTCGCCCCGCCCGTGATCTCCTGCGCGAGGCCGCACTTGATGTCCCACGTCCCCGGCGGCAGCGACGCGATCTTGTAGGTCCCGTCCGGATCGGTCTCGTACATGATCCGGAACGAGCCGTTCGCGAGGCTCAGCGAGAAGGTCTCGGGATGGCCGTTGTACGTCGCACGCCCCGTGATCGCACCGCGTCCGGCGAGCGCGAGCTCGAGCGACGTGGCGTCGGCGGCGACCTCGGCGACCGCCGTCCAGCCATCGCGATGCAGCGCCACCGCACGGAGCGCCTCGTTCGGCACCTGGATCGTCGCCCGCCCCGACGCGTCGGTGGTGCCACCCGCACGCGCGCCGATCCCTGCGCCCATCACGTCGAACTGCTTCTCGATCACCACGACCGCGTTCGCGAGCGGCGCGCGCGAGCGATCGAGGACCACGACGTCCAGCGCGTGCCGCGGCTGGGCCTCGGGCGTGCGGTACGTGTGAAGCGGCGATTTGCCGCCGCCGAGATCGACGAAGGCCATGCCGCCGCCATCCTGGGCGGTGAGCTCGTAGAGATCGGGGACGGTCGCGAGCCGGCCCGGCGCGCCGAAGCCATTCACGGGATCGTTCGGTCCACGCGGACGGTGGGGCCGCGTCCCCGAGCCCGAGCTCGAAGCTGCGCCCGAACCCGCGCCCACCCGTCCGGGCACCGGACCGCTCGAGCCGGGTGCGCCGGCAAGATCTGGCGCACCGGGCGGCTGGGTCGCCGGCGGCCGGAGCACGAGATACCAGATCGTGATCGCAGCCACGAGCATGGCGACGCCGACCGCGACCACGAGCCTTCGCATCGGGCGAGTATCGACAACTCGCGCTAGGATGGCGAGCGGATGCCGACCGATCGCGATGCCCTGACCGCGACGGTCGCCGCCACGCCGAGCGACGTCACCGCGGGCGAGACGTCGGGCTCGCTCCCCCCGCCGCTCGAGCGCACCACGCTCGGCCGCTACAAGCTCGAGCGCGTCGTCGGCGTCGGCGGCATGGGCGTGGTCCACGCCGGGTTCGATCTCGATCTCGAGCGCAAGGTCGCGATCAAGGTGCTGCACGGGAATCCCGCACATGGCTCGCGCGCGCGTCTCCTGCGCGAGGCCCGCGCCATGGCGCGGCTCGATCATCCGAACGTCGTCAAGATCTACGAGGTCGACTCGATCGACGGCATCGACTTCGTCGTGATGGAGCTGGTCGCGGGCGGCTCTCTCGGCGACTGGTTGCGCGGCGAACCACGACCGACCGCCACGATCGTCGATGCGTTCCTTGCCGCGGGGCGCGGACTCGCCGCCGCCCATGCCGCCGGCATGGTCCATCGCGACTTCAAGCCGCAGAACGTGCTCCGGGCGAAGGCCGGCGCGATCAAGGTCGGCGACTTCGGGCTCGCGCGCGACGCCGACGACGCGATCGAACCCGCACCGGATCGCAGCACGGCCGCGCTGAAGCTCGGCAACGTCACCCAGACCGGCGCGTTCGTCGGCACGCCGGCGTACATGGCGCCGGAGCAATGGGCCGCGACGACGATCGGCCCGGCGGCCGATCAGTTCGCGTTCTGCGTCTCGTTGTGGGAGGCGCTCGCCGGCGAGCGGCCATTTCGCGGTGCCACGAGCGAGGCGCTGCGCGCGGCGATCGAGGCCGGGCCCGCGGTGCGGGATGCGGCAAAGCTGCCGCCTCGGTTGCGCGCTCCGCTGTTGCGCGGCCTCTCGCCGGATCCTGCGAACCGGTTCCGTACGATCGACGCGCTGCTCGCCGCGCTCGCGCCGCGCTCGCGCGTCCCGTTCGTGATCGCCGGCGCGGTCGCACTCGTCGTCGCGGCAGGGATCTCGATCTCGATCGCATGGCCGTCCCGTCCGCCCTCACCGCCCGTCGCCGTCGAACCGCGCGTGTTCGTGCCGCTGACCCAGCGCGACCTGGTCGCGACGGTTCAGGACGTCGGTCCCGATCATGTCCGCGTGCCGCGCGCGACGGTCCAGCAGGTGTTGCTCGCGCGGACCGAGCTGACCGAGGCGATGCGTGCGGTGCCTGCGACGACCGACGACGGCACGAGGGTCGTCGGCTTCAAGCTGTTCGCGATCCGGCCCAGCTCGCTCGCCGCGCGGATCGGCCTGCATGCCGCGGATCAGGTGACTAGCATCGGCGACATCGCGCTCGACTCCGAGGCAAACGTGATCGCGGCGTATCACGCCGCGCAGAGCGCGTCGAAGATCGAGATCCACCTCATCCGCGAGCACGCGCCGCGGACGATCGTCGTCGATGTCACTCCGTAGCGAGCTCCTGGCGGATCTTCTCCATCACGACGCGGTCCTCCTTCGTCGGCTCGGGATAGGCGATCGGCAGCGAGGCCAGCGTCTGGACGACGATGTCGGCGACCACGCTGCGCATGAACGACTTGCTGTCGGCGGGGATCGAGTACCACGGCGCCCACGGCTTGCTCGTCGCGCGGATCGCGGCCTGGTAGGCGTCCTGGTACGCGTCCCACTTGCCGCTCTCCTTCCAGTCGGTCGCGTTGAACTTCCAGTTGTCATCCGGATCGGTGATCCGATCGAGGAAGCGCTTGTGCTGCTCCTTCCTCGACACGTCGAGGAAGAACTTCAGGACCACGCAGCCGTTGCGCGCCCAGTGGCGCTCTGCTTCGACGATCGACTCCAGCCGCTCCTCCCACAGCTCGCCGAGGTCCTTCGGCACGCGCGGCAACCGCTGCGGCGCGAGGAAGGCCGGGTTGACGCGGACGACGAGCACTTCTTCGTAGTGCGAGCGATTGAAGATGCCGATCTGACCCCGCGCGGGAAGCGCCTTCTGGACCCGCCAGAGAAAGTCGTGGGCGAGGTCCTCCTTCGACGGCGACTTGAACGCCGTGACCTGGCAACCCTGCGGGTTGACCCCGCTCATCACCGCCTTGATCGTACCGTCCTTTCCCGCCGCATCCATCGCCTGGAACACGAGGAGCAGCGAGTAGCGCGCGTCCGCGTAGAACCGCCCCTGCAACTTCGCCAGCTTGTGGACGGCCTCCCCCAGCCTCTCCTGGTTCGCCTTCTTGTGGTGCTTGTCGCCGGGGTCGGTGGCCGCCTTGTGGATCTTCCAGGTCCCGTCGTACGGGACCAGAAACGGCGATTCGACCGGCTCGAACAGGATCGGCTTGGCCATCCGAGACAACGTACTCCGCCGTTCGGGTGGTGCGCGACTGTGACGTTTTTGCTAGAGCCAAACAAAGTTTGGTGACAGACGAGTAATCCGGAAGCGACGTTGTATAGAGGTCGGATGGCGACGACGACCGTGGAACCCGCACAGCACGTTCCCCCGTTCACCGAGCACGACAAGCTCGGCCCCCTCGGCACCAAGACCTCGGTGCTGGATAACGAGCTCGAGCTTCGCCGCGCGCTCGTCGGCGAGTTTGCCGCGACCGCCGATGCGGCGCGCGATGCCGCCGCCAAGGTCGATGCGAATCCCACGGCCGCGGTGCACGACTACCGCAAGGCGCTGCGCCGCGCGCGTGCCGTCCTCTCGCTCGTCTCGAACGCTCTGCCGAAGAGCGAGCGCCGGGCCGTCCGCCACGCGCTACAGGAAGCGCGCCGCGCCGTCTCGGTCGCGCGCGATCACGCGGTCGCGCCGGAAGTGATCAACGGGCTGGCGCTCGATGAAGTCTCGCGCGACGCCGCAAACGCCGCGGTCGCGAACGCGCAGACCACGGCCCAGCCGACGGCCGAGCTCAAGCAGCTTCTCGCCGAAGGTGCCGCGCGCGCCGCCGCGCAGGTCGAGGCACTCGAGGCCGCGCTGCCCGCGCAGCTCGACTGGGACACGGTCGCGCGCGGGGTCCAGTCGACCTACGATGCGGCGCGCCGCGCCCGTCATTCGGCCAAGCGCAGCAAGCGCCAGTTCCACAGCTGGCGCCGCCGGACGAAGGAGCTGACCTACCAGCTCGACGTGCTCGCCGGCTTCGCCGCCGGTCACGTCACCGAGCTCGCGCACGAGATCGAGGGCGTCGCCGATACCCAGAGCCCCGCTGTCGACCTCGTCATGGTGCGCGACTTCGTCCGCACGTATGGCCAGGGCATCGCCCCCGAGGCGTTCGATCAGCTGATCCAGACGCTCGACACCCAGCTCGACGACCTCATGCGCGATTCGCGCAGTGCGGGCCGCGCCGCGTTCAAGCGCAAGCCGAAAAAGTTCGTTCGCCGCCTCGCCAAGGCCGTGCGCAAAGATCTGACGCCGCCGAAGGCCGACGACCTCGTTACCGACTGACGTTTCTGCTAGAAGGGGGGCCTATGGCCAAGGTCCTCATCATCGGCGCCGGCGGTGTCGGCGGTGTCGTCGCGCACAAGGCGGCGATGGAGAAAGTCGTGTTCTCCGACGTGCTGCTCGCCAGCCGTACGAAGGCGAAGTGCGACGCGATCGCCGCCCAGATCGAGGGCATGCACGGGCGGAAGATCCGCACCGCGCAGGTCGACGCCGACGACGTCCCGCAGCTCGCCCGCCTGTTGAAGGACGAGAAGCCGGCGGTCGTGATCAACGTCGCGCTGCCGTATCAGGATCTCCACATCATGGACGCCTGCCTCGAGGCCGGCGTCGACTACCTCGACACCGCGAACTACGAGCCGCTCGACGTCGCGAAGTTCGAATACAAGTGGCAATGGGCCTACCAGGACCGGTTCGCGAAGAACGGCCGGATGGCCCTGCTCGGCTCGGGCTTCGATCCGGGCGTGACGAACGTGTTCTGCGCGTACGTCCAGAAGCACCTGCTCGACGAGATCCACTACGTCGACATCATGGACTGCAACGCCGGCAACCACGGCAAGGCGTTCGCGACCAACTTCAACCCCGAGATCAACATCCGCGAGATCACCGCACGCGGTCGCTACTGGGAAGCCGGCGAGTGGCGCGAGACCGATCCGCTGACCGTGTCGCGGATCTTCGACTACCCCGGCGTCGGCGAGAAGAAGAGCTTCCTGCTCTATCACGAGGAGCTCGAGTCGCTCGCGAAGAACCTCAAGGGCCTCAAGCGGATCCGGTTCTGGATGACGTTCGGCGACTCGTACCTCAAGCACCTCGAGGTGCTCGGCAACGTCGGCATGACCCGGATCGATCCGGTCGAGTTCAACGGCCAGAAGATCGTCCCGATCCAGTTCCTCCGCGCGCTGCTCCCCGATCCCGCGTCGCTCGCGGCCGGCTATTCGGGCAAGACCTCGATCGGCTGCCTATGCGAGGGCATCAAGAACGGCAAGCCGAAGCGCTACTTCATCTACAACATCTGCGACCACGCCGAGACCTATCGCGAGGTCCACGCGCAGGCGATCTCGTACACCACCGGCGTGCCCGCGGTGACGGGCGCCGTGATGATGGTGACCGGCCAGTGGAAGGGCAGCGGCGTGTTCAACATGGAACAGCTCGATCCCGATCCGTTCCTCGCCGACCTCGCGAAGCGCGGCCTGCCCTGGCACGTCGAAGAGCGATGAGCGCCGGGGCGAGCCTGGGCGAAGACGTCGCACGCGCGATCGACATCAGCGCGCTCGAGACGCCGTGCTACGTCACCGACCTCGGCGCGCTCGAGAGGAACCTGCAGCTGCTGCGCTCGGTGATGGACCGCGCGGACTGCACGATCCTGCTCGCGCTGAAGGGCTTCGCGCAGTGGTCGACGTTCCCACTGGTCCGCAAGTACCTCGCCGGCGCGACGTCGTCGTCGGTCGCCGAGGCCCGGCTCGCGAAGGAAGAGCTCGGCGGTCAGGTCCACGCGTACGCG